>Ga0307376_10005253_pt1 | contig 11704 bp, 8 predicted proteins | sample TR2MG_FD_202536 | JGI IMG/M metagenome (GOLD analysis project Ga0307376, IMG submission 202536) | Soil microbial communities from Risofladan, Vaasa, Finland - TR-2 | ecosystem: Environmental > Terrestrial > Soil > Coastal area > Acid sulfate soil | place: Finland: Risofladan, Vaasa | collected... | reverse complement strand
ACTATGTCTATAGACACCTTCACTGGATACACTTTGGTTTTTAATCCCAGAAGGATGCAACCTGCTATTAATCCAGCAGAAGATCCACTGGATCCCGCAGGAACGAAAATAATATCAGGAATGGGCATTGATCCTTCATCTATCTGCTTTTTTAGTTCGAACATAGCGTTAATAAATCCAACGGACCCTAAAGGAGTTCCAAAGCCAAGAATTGGTGATCCCCCTATAGACATTAAATAATATTTTGGATGAAATAATCTAAAGAGTAAGCTCTTAAGAACTCCTAGTTCAAAGCTTTTAGTGAAATGTAATTTAGCTCCAAAAAAATCGTATAATAGAAGGGATCTTTGAACATGCCATGTAAGCGGCTGAAGATATAAATTCAATTCACACTTTAATCCAAGTTCCTTCGTTATAATTGCACAAGCTAATCCATGATTCGTACCAATACCTCCTAAAGTTATGATGCCTTTTTTCTTTTTTTTTAATGCCTCCCCTAAAATAAATTCAAATTTTCTAAGCTTGTTTCCCCCATATGTGTTATGAACTTTATCATCACGCTTGATGTATATTTCACCACCTTCTAACTTTAAATGCTTCTCTAACTCTTTTAAGCGTTCAACCTTCGAGGGTAAATTCGTTAATAATGGTATCCAAGGGACTTTTCCTTCTAATTCAGGATAAATATCGAACAATATTGGCTTTATTTTATCCATGAAGAATAAAATCTATAATGATAAAAAAATCTTTTAAATTAGTATTAGCTATTGATATGATATGCTAAAATTTGAAACTTGTTAGTTTCACGCTTATTATAAAGTATATAAGTAAATTTATCGAAATAAAGAATAAAATTAATTTTATTATCGGTTATTCAAATGAGGATTTAGCATACTGCGAATCCTTTTTTTTTCATTTATAATAACAGATAACCATTTTTCTCTTCCGAAATTATATCAGTATTTTGAAACTTTTCAAAATGCTTTTTAATCATCAGGAGTTCAGCAATTACTTCAAAATCTTTAAATGCTGTATACTTTCTATATATGATATTTTTATTTTTAAGATCGTTTAAGTTTACTGGTCTTTCTCTTTCAGAAAAATAAGATAATATTCTTTCATCTCTCTCTTGTATAATCGACTCGTACTTTTCAAATTCTTCTAAGATTTTTTTTCCCCCTTCAATAACTCCTCTATGACCAGTAGCTACAATGTTTAGGTCTAAATTTTTAATTCTTGCTATTGAATTTTCAAAATCCTCCAAATTTGCGTCAGTGTTACCATAATAAGGGTACTTGGAAAGATCGATATCGCCTAGAAAAGCGATTTTAGTCTTTAGTTCGTAAAAGGCACAATGTCCTGCTGTGTGGCCAGGAGTAAAAAGCACCTTTAATCTCAAATCCTCCCCAATGTTGAAAATATCGCCTTCATTAATTAATGTGTCAATTTTTATGTTTTGTATCTTTAATATTTCAATTAATTTTCTTAATTCTTCTTCAATTGGAGTATTTCTAACATTATACAGTGGTATCATTTTCTGGATGTCTTCAATTGGTATTTTATCTTTCAAGTGACAATAGAATTTGGCATTCTCTAATAGAAAATTACCAGATATGTGATCTTCGTGCCAATGGCTCAAAAGGACGTGATTTATAGGATAAAATTTCTTCAATTTTCTCAAATGTTGTGGAGAGACTCCCGTATCGATGAGGTGATCCCCAATCAAAAGTGAATTGGAATAGGGATACTTAGCCCTATTTTTTCCTTGGATAAAGAAAATTTCAGAAAAATCCTCATTTAACGGTTGTATGAAATCATCCATGATTTAACCTATCTATTTTATAGTTGTAATTATAATACTTCTAAAAGCCTTTATGATCTCTTAATGTAAAATCTAAAGACTTTGTGTGATATAATTCATAATCTGAACATTAAAAAAAAATTAATGATTCTCTCAATGAAATAAGAGAAACTAATCGATTCCACTTTTGTCAATAGATTTTTTATTAAAAATATGGAGAAAAACTAGGACTTGAGTGAAAAACCAGAATTATGGAAGAATTTTAGTCCTTTTTTTGCATTTGCTGGATTTTCCCAAATGGCTATATATTCTATAATCGTTAATTTCGTTCCAATATCTTATATAATTTGACCTGAAGAACCATATCATGCTTTTGAAATAGGACTTTTATTAGCGGCGTATTTTTGGGCTATGTCAATCGCCGGGATTGTTTTCGGCAGATTAGTTGATAAATATTCTAGAAAAAAAATCTATCTCACCTGTCAGTTACTTAGAGGAATTTTATTGATTTTGCTCTCAAGTATTCCATTGGGACAAGGGATAAGTAGCTTCTGGATTGTTTTTTTAATTGGAATTGGTTTAGGTGCATCTGGTGGATTACTTGGTCCTGCGATTCATTCGTTCAGTAACGATGTTTTAGAAAGAGACCAAAGATCTCAATTTTTTGGGGTACTAGGAACAATTGATATGATTTCTTCTCTCGCTGGACCGTTGTTAAGCTCTTTTCTTATTCAGTTTGGATATTGGAGTGTGTATTTCTTAATATCTAGTATTGTAATATTGATATTTGTGGTATACGGAGCATTTTCTCTTCAAGAACCAAAACGTGCCGCCAGAACTGAAGGTATTAAAGATATTATTCAGATGAGCGATATAACTTACGAATACCAAATCAATATGAAGACTCTTCGTTCAACAATGTTGAGTAAAACCAATCTTGCAGCATTAATTGAAGGGCTATTTACTTGCCTTTTTTACAAAATGACCGAGTCTTTAATCCTTCCATATGTTCAAACGCCTCCTCATAATGTATCTCCATTTAATACAATGCTCATTTTAATTGGATTTGGATTTCCAGGCGCATTATTGAGCCAATTACTTTTAGCAAAAAAATCTGATGCTTTAGGAAAAAGGAATCCCATAATACGAATAAAATTTATAGTTTTTAGCCTTTTTGCGGGTTTTCTTATAGTATTCGTTTATTTCTTCTTGCCTTTTCCAAATTTAACACCGGAGCAAGAATATGATACTAGTATCCTAATTTATTACCCAATTATCTGAGTTGTAGGAATACTTATTTTCGGTCAACGCGCTATCCAAGGAATTTACAATATTAACCAACCTCCGATAATACAGGATATTAATCTCCCCGAAGTTCAGGGCCAAATTAGAGCGTAGAACCAGTTTTTAGAGACAATTGGTAATGGATTAGGACCTCTGTTAGGGGGTCTCTTATTATTTAGCTTAAGTAACAATTATCAATTAGCGGCAATTATTTCTATCTTAATTGGAGTACCCGGAGTAATTCTATGGATTTCTGCGCTTAAATTTTATCAAAAAGATAAGGATCGAATTCGAGAAATCATTGATAAAAGAGCTGATCAAATGAAAAGAGATATTTCACAAAATAGAAGTATCAGTTAAAAAATTATAATCTTATTCCAATTGGTTTTAAATAACAATAATAACACATTGAATTTAGGAAAAGCTCTGAGATAAGCATAAAACATTTCGTATAAACAATATCTTATAAAGTGATGAAATGAGAGAAGAAGATTTAATGAGATTGTTAGCTGGCATAGGTGGAGCAATTACATTAATTGAAACTATATTAGGTATTAACGAAAGGAATGTCGATATGTCTAAAGTAATATTAATAATAACTTCAATAATTCTTGCTGTAATTGTTTTACTCAGTGTTATCAGACCTGGTAATCCTGTACCTATGAATTGGCTATTATTTGTAGGATTAGGTATAGTAATAATTATATTTAGTAGTTTAGCAGGTGGGATTTTAATTCTAGTAGCAGGTTTTATAGGTTATTCTGAAAAGTAATGTTGCTTCCTCATATAAAAAATATTTCCGTAATTGTTTGAGAAGATACTTTTGTTACTCAATTTTTACCTCAACAATATGCTTTTTACCGTCTTTAAAGCTTGGGATAATATTATTTTCCTGTTCAATATTATCTACTCTTATTCTTGTCTTTCCTTTTGATACATGGTTAGGATTTTGAACATGTATGTTATAAATTCCATTCCTAAAATGTCGAATAACTCTAAATTTATTCCACTTTTTTGGAATACATGGATCTATCATCAAACCATGAAACTGTGGCCGTATTCCAAGAATCCAATCTGTTGCAGCTTTCAATGTCCACGATGCAGTTCCTGTAAGCCATGAGTTTTTCGCAGATCCAAATTTTGGATGGTCATTACCTGTAATCATTTGAGAATAGATATATGGTTCAGTTTGATGTATTTCTGCAATTTTATTTTTACTTGTTGGTGCAATTTTTGTGAAATACTCAAATGCAATATCACCTCGTCCTAAGATACATTCAGCAATCTCTGCCCAAGGATTAGAATGACAAAAAATTGAACCATTTTCTTTAAGACCAGGAGGAAAAGTACTTATTCCTTTTAACTCAGGATAAAATCGTGTATATGGTGGATTTAATAATTTAATCCCATAATCAGTGACAAGATGTTCCCTAACAGAATTCATACATTGAAATCCTCTATCTATAGGAGTAACTTTGCTAAAAACAGCCCAAGACTGAGTATTAAGGAAGATTTTCCCTTCTTCATTGCTTTTACTACCAATAACTTCACCATCATCAGTAAAAGCACGAATATACCATTGACCATCCCATGCATGTTTATTAATATGATCATTTACTTTTTTCGCCAAATTATTATAATTAATGAAATCATTGTTATTATTGAATTCTTTTGCAATTTCACTTATGTCAGATAATGCTTTATGGAACTGCATAGCAACCATAACACTTTCACCATTGTTGTTCGGGCCATGTAACTGAAGGGTATCATTCCAATCTGCAGTTCCTATCAGTGGGAATCCATGTGGACCCATGTGATTATTTGTGAATTCTATTGCTCTCTTAAGATGATCATATAAAGTTTCTTTAGAACCCTCTATATAATCCACATCCTGTTCTAAAATTGACATGTCTCCTGTCTCTTTTAAATAATTACTAACAGCAAATATCATCCATAAGTGGTCATCACTGAAAAATTTCATTCGCGGATTAACATAATTTGGATAATCACCCTCACCTGTTAGAGGAAAATAAATATGGTATACTTTTCCATTTTCAAATTGGTTTTTTGCTAATTCTAATAAGCGTTTACGAACTAAGTTTGGAAGTGTATGACAAACTGAGAGTGTATCTTGATTGCTATCACGAAAACCTATTCCTCTACTTATACCTGTTTCATAAAAAGAAACATAACGAGCCCAATCAAACGTAGTTTTACATTGATAGGGGTTCCAAATATTAATGTTACAATTAAAATCTTTATCAGGAGTATCAACAAAATACTTTTCAAGAAATTTATTCCATTTTTCTTTTAGCTCTAAAAATTCAATCTCAACGTTTTCAAATTTCTCATATTTACTGATCATTCGCTTAGCATGGGATTTTTCTTTTACAACCCCTAATGTAAATATTATTTTTTTTGTTTCATGCGGATTTATTATTAGTTCGTTACAAGTAGCAGCAATAGGATTTCCCCCAAGAGCTTGAGAATTACTACATTTTCCATTTTCAACACTTAAGGGATTTGCTTCAGAACGATAGTGACCAATAAAGGATTCTCGATCACAATCATAACCTGTTACTTTACTATTTGATGAAAAAAAGGCGATATATGAGGATAAATCAAAAAGATGATAGAAAATTGCATTTTCAATTTGATCATATTTTGCAACCGCAACATTTTGAATATATTGGAGATCTCTTTGGTCTGATATAGCATTCCAAAGACAAAACTCAGCATATGAAAATATCCCTAATTCTTTTTTTTCTGAAGAGTTATTTTGTAGAGTTAAAGACCAAATCTCCAAATCATCCTCTAACGGTACAAAATAAAGAATTTCAGCATCAAGTCCTTTATAGGATGAGCTTATTTTAGTATAACCTAAACCATGGCGACATTCGTAATTATCAAGTTTTTTGGCTACAGGTTGCCAAGTTGGAGACCAAAATTCTGAAGTCTGGTTATCTCTTATATATAAATATCTCCCTGGTCTGTCCATAGGTAAATTATTATATCTGTATCGAAGAATTCTTTGATCTCGTGGATCCACATAAAAGCTATATCCCCCTCCAGTATTCGAAACCATGGCACAATATTTTCCATTACTTAGATAATTAATCCATGGAAGAGGAGTGTCTGGTCTTGTTATTACATACTCCTTATTTTCATTATCAAAATATCCATATAGCATATATAATCAATTTCTTTACATAAATTTTAAAGAATATAGTCTAATTTTGTTAATATAATTATTGCTGTATGGTTTCAATTATTATTTTTCCGTTTACTCTTAATATATGTGTCTTACATACTTTGATTTTCTTTTAAAAAAACACAAAAAGATAACCAAAAAGTAATCCTACTGGGAAAAATATAAAATAAAGTTATCAATTTGTATAAATTGGATTGAAAAATAAAATAAAATTATAAAGTTGTTATGATCTCAAAAATTAAAGTTAATGATTATATTACAATTTCTTCAGAGAAGAATAAGATATTGATTTATATCCAGGGAGAAAGATTTCAAGAATTTGATTATTCCTTCATAAATAAAATATTAAAAACAAGCAAAAGTCAATTAGAGAAAACAAACACTCAAGGTAAATATGCTAAAAATAATTATAAAAAAGATTCAAAGAATGCTTATTTCATCAATTTTGTTGATATTTTGAAATTATGGATTCGAAATAATTATGATACAAGTATCCTACTATATGATATATCATTTCCTCTACTGAGAAAATTAGCTATAGTTGGAGATTCCCACGCTAAAAAGGTATTTATTGATGTAATTTTAAAAAATCTGTGGGGTGGTGATCCATTAGTTGTAAAATATCTTCTTGATGAAAAGTATGATGATTATGTAGCTCTGGATAACTATAGAAGACAAATTCATACCCCAAAAATTAAAGAAATAAAACTCACTATTTTCATTTGTTTTATAAATATTTTAATTTATATTCTTTTCACTGAGATATATCATATAGGAGATTTTTTTATTTTTGATTTACAGAAAATTTTAACTAAATTTGAAGTATGGAGAGTATTTACTTCAATCTTTATACATTCAGAAAGATTTTTTTTAGTCATTAACACCCTTTTTTTATATTGTGTAGGTTCCTATTTTGAGGCTAATAATGTTCTTTCTAAACCCGTATACTTTATAGTGTATATTATTTCTGGTGTGATGGGTAATATAGTATACATGTTTGTATCTTCTCAAGTACCTGCTTATATTTTTTCAGCTGGTGCCTCAGGAGCAATATTTGGATTAACTGGAGCATTTATTATTATTTTACTAATAAAGAGAAAATACAATTGGTTAATATTATACATTGCTATTTGCATATTTTTCTATATCTATACCATCGACCCCGTAATTAATTATATAGCTCATCTATTTGGATTTATTACTGGAATTATAAGTTATTTATTTTGCCTATTCATTTATCAACACATAATCGCTTCTGACAGAAATAACATGTCTTATTTTTGGTGTAACCACGATTATATTATCAGAAAAGATAGATAGCAATATTTGTCAAAGAAAACATCTATTATAGGCTGATAACCTCCTTTTCTTCTTTTTTCATCTAGAGAAAAGCGTCGTATTATTATTAAATTATATAAGTTTACTCACTAAATTAATAGTAAAGTTGCAAGAAAGTAAAAAAGTAGAGGATTTACAAGAAGGATATACTATTTGAAAATTGATCTATTCAATTACCTGTAAAATAAAAGGTTAAATATGAAAAAAGGTCAAAAAATTCTTGTTATTTAATTATACTTAAATTTACAAGAATCATAATAAAAATTATGATGTATGTATAAACTAACAAATACATATATCTGGCTTTAATTAGACTTAAAAAGTTAAAATACTTTTACAAAAAAAGAGAACTATATTATAGAGGAATAAAAATTAATGAGCGATAAAGTTAAAATTATAGGAAAATCCCTTTCTAATATTCCATGGGAAAATCGTCCACCAGATAGTGAAAATATTGTATGGAGATCTGCAAAAAATCCAATTATTCCCCGTGATTTAATTCCAAAATCAAATAGTATTTTTAATAGTGCAATTATACCCCACAAGGATAAATTTGCAGGAGTTTTTAGAGTAGATCATAAAAGTAGAGAGATGAAATTACATAGAGGATTCAGTGATGATGGATTTTATTGGGAAATAGATGACAATCCTATCGAATTTATCTGTGATGAACCTGAGATTGCTAATTTTGAATATGGGTATGATCCCCGACTTGTAAAATTAGATAAAAAATATTATATTACTTGGTGTAATGGTTATAATCATCAACCTACGATTGGTGTTGCATACACGGAAGATTTTGAAAGTTTTTATCAGTTGGAAAATGCTTATTTACCATTCAATAGAAATGGTGTCCTTTTTCCACGGAAAATTAATAGTAAATATGCGATGTTAAATCGTCCAAGTGATAACGGTCACACTCCCTTTGGAGATATTTTTTATAGTGAAAGTCCTGATATGATTCATTGGGGTTGTCATCGTCATGTAATGACTCCTATCCCTTTCACTTGGCAATCTACAAAAGTTGGAGCTGGACCAATCCCTATAGAGACTAATATTGGATGGTTATTGATATATCATGGAGTATTAACATCTTGCAATGGTTTTGTATACAGCATGGGAGCTGCTATATTAGATCTTGAAAAACCTTGGAAAATTTTGTATAGAACAAAACCTTATTTGTTGTCTCCTCAAAAACTATATGAATGCGTTGGAGATGTTCCAAATGTATTTTTTCCTTGTTCAGCGTTAACAGATTCCGAAACAGGGCGGATTGCTATCTATTATGGTGCTGCAGATACTGTTACTTGTCTAGCCTACACAAAAGTGGATGAATTAATTGAATTTATTAAAGAAAATACGATATAGTCGTAGAATTTCAATGGAGCATTTGGTTAATTTCGTTGGATACTAAAATCCTCACGAAGAATAATCGTGTTTGTATTCTGATCAAATTCATTAAATTCAAAAATTATGCTCCATGTCATGTTCTCCTTTAAAAATAAAATCATTTCTTTATTTCGAAATCTGCTTTTCTGCAAAAACAAATAAAATCGATTAAGATGAATACATCAATTTAAATGTATATATAAATAAAAAACTGAATTTAAAAATTTATTTAATATAGATAATCCTGTCGGGTGTAATAATAATGATTTTCTCGGGTTTTTTATACTTGTGCTCGTCTGGATGTGTTAGATACATTTTCTTTACCTCCTAATGTGGTAATACTTATTGAACTAGAAAAAATGTATTACAATTAAATAGATGTATTCATAATATATAAATGTTTCTTACTGATGATGGATTGTCAGCTGATAGATAGCATTAAATAGGATATAGAAACATTTATCAAGTTTAGGAAATTACATTAGATCAGTTGTATTTTATTTTGAAAAATCTCTTTTACCGTGAAAAGAATGTCCGATAAAAAACCTTCGTCTAATATTTTTACTCTTCGCCTGGATGCGTTTATAGTTAGCGAAATTGAGCTCATCAAAGATACCTATGGTATCAAATCTACGGCAAAGATAATTAAACAAGCACTTAACCAATATCTCACTATGACTCCTACAAATATTGAAAGGCCGAATCCTAAATTAATTTTAAGTCATAATATTCTTTCTCGCTTGTTGAAAGCAGCTGATGACAAAACCTTGGAAGAAATGGCCGAGATATCGTTTCAGAACGGTAAGTCAGATCAAGAACAATGGGAAATTCGGGCACAGACTGACAATTGTAAATTGCCTTGCAAACGTCTTTCCAGTAACGTTGAACATGTAATCGAGTTAACAAAATCTGTTTTTACTGTGGATGGCCAAAATTGGTTTGAAAATGCCTCATACTCGAAAAAAGGAAATGATTTTATTTTTGAAGGAGAACATGACATGGAGCATAATTTTTCAATTTTTATTAAACACCTTCTCTCGAAATATTTAGCAGGTGATGGTTATGAATTAGTTCAGGAGGATCATTCCCAAATTCATCGAATTGGAAAGAATTATGATGGAAGTTCTTCTGAAAAGTTATTAAATGGAATGAAACTCCGTTTTTCGGTCCCTGAATAATAATTGAACCCTTTTCACAGCAGTATATTAGCCATTTCGTATTAAAAATGCTCAAAATTAAACTCAGAAGATAATTCCTCAATTGTACCTTTATCTTTTAGCTCTTAAAGAGACCATGATCATGTAAATTTATATCGGTAAGAAAGGGTAAAATTTGCGAAAACATTACCTAAAAGTTTTAAAAATTTCCACTAAATATTCATTGAAATCAGACTTTAAAATTACCATTCCATCCGAAATTTCACTTAATTTCAATAATAAAGGTCTAGATTCTCCACTTAATCTTAACTAAAGGAGACTATACGAGATATTGAAAAAATCAAGAAATTCTCATTTAGATAATAATAAATTTCCTTTTTTAGGAAGGGCAGTAAGGGGGAGGGAGTTAGGAAAGAAAGAATGCTGATCAATAAAAATTATTGATTATCATAATGAACTTTTTAAAATAAATTGTCTTTCTGATGTATGAGGAAAAAAAAAATGGGAAAAATGAATCAAAGAATATTAGGGAAAACCCGGATTAAAGTAAGTCCTTTAGGTTTAGGTTGTTGGGCTATTGGCGGACCACTTTCTCGTGAGGAAGGTACTGAAGCTGGTTATGGAACTGTTAATGATAATGAATCAATTAAAGCGATTAATCGTGCCATAGATTTAGGAATTAATTTTTTTGATACAGCAGATGTATATGGTGCAGGGCATAGTGAAGAAATCCTTGGTAAAGCACTTGAAGATTATAGAGATGATATTATTATAGCTACAAAATTTGGAAATACATTTGATAAAGACCGTAAAAAAATAATTGGGGAAAATCTATCACACGAATATATTAGAAAAGCTTGTGAAGCATCATTAAAACGGTTAAATACCGATTATATTGATTTATATTGGTTACACTGTTGGTCTGTTTCAAAAGAAGATTTAATTTCTGTTAGGGATACACTAGAGGATTTAAGTAGTGAGGGATTAATAAATTCATATGGTTGGAGTACAGATCTTTCAGATTTATCTGAGTATTTTGTTAAGAATTCAAATTGTGTAGCGATTCAACATGAGTTAAATGTTCTCCATGACATGAACGAAATACTTGACTTATGTGAAAAAAACAATTTAGCAAGTGTGAATCGAACAGTCCTTGCAATGGGATTACTCACAGGAAAATATTCAGCAAATTCAAAATTACCCGATAATGATGTTAGAGGAATAAATGCACCTGAATGGTTGAAATATTTTAAAGAGGGAAGGCCAGCTCCAGAATGGTTAGGAAAGTTGGAAAAAATAAAAGAAGTGCTCATGAGTGATGGGCGATCTATGGTTCAAGGTGCTTTATCGTGGAATTGGGCTCGTAGCGACATAACAATTCCTATTCCGGGATTTAAAACAGTAAAACAAGTTGAAGAAAACATACAAGCAATGGAATTCGGACCATTAAATAATGATCAAATGAAAGAAATCGATAAAATACTTGGAGAAAGAAACTTTGTGTATACTATGGATTAATGATAA
>Ga0307376_10005252_pt1 | contig 11704 bp, 9 predicted proteins | sample TR2MG_FD_202536 | JGI IMG/M metagenome (GOLD analysis project Ga0307376, IMG submission 202536) | Soil microbial communities from Risofladan, Vaasa, Finland - TR-2 | ecosystem: Environmental > Terrestrial > Soil > Coastal area > Acid sulfate soil | place: Finland: Risofladan, Vaasa | collected... | reverse complement strand
TCCCGGGTCGACTGGGGGGAAGCGCGGGAGGAGGAGATGAAGGAAACCGATCTCGAGAAATTCCCGCATGCCCCCGACGCCACCTTCAGCGCACCGAGCGGGGAGGCCTCCGGCGCGAAGAATTACGTCGGGTGGGGGAACACCTTCAAGGAATGGGTCTACCGGAACCGGAAGCTGGAGCTGCTGAAAAGCCCGGCCACCGGGATGCTTTCCGAACCCGGGGAGCCGGAACGCGCCTTCCGCATCCGGCTGCAGCAGGCCGGCAGGGAGAAGCGGGACCAGCAGGTCGAGCGCCTGCGGCAGAAGTACGCCCCCAAAATCGCGGCGCTCCAGGACCGGATCCGGCGCGCCGGGCTGGCCACCGAGCGGGAAAAGACCCAGGCGAGCCAGCAGAAGCTGCAGACCGCCATCTCTTTCGGGGCGGCCATCCTGACGGCGCTGACCGGCAGGAAAGCACTGAGCCAGTCGACGCTCGGGAGGGCAGCAACCACCGCCCGCGGGGCGGGCCGCACGTTGAAGGAATCGCAAGACGTCGCGCGGGCCCAGGAAAACCTCGAGGCGCTGCAGAAGCAGCAGGACGACCTCCAGGCGCTCATGGAACAGGAAATGGCCGAGGTCGGCGCGGCCGGTGACCCCCTCGCCGAGGAACTGGAGACGTGCGAGGTTCGCCCGAAAAAGACCGACATCGCGGTCTCCATGGTATCGCTGGCCTGGTATCCGTACTGGAGGGACGGCAAAGGCGGAAACGCACCGGCACGCTAAAGGGGCGCGAAAGGGAGGAGAACCGGCGCCGACGATGACAGCGGCGCTGGCGGGCCTGGCCGCTGGATCGAAGAAGTGGCCTGGAACCCTTCTCTCGGGAATCCTTCCTTGAGTGGAAATACCCCTTGACAGGCACGAACGATCGTGCTATTTATTGAATCATGACCAAAGGAGTCGATACCAAGTTAAACATTCTTGAGATCGGACTGGACGTGGCCAGCCGGTTGGGCCTGGAAGCCGTGACCATCGGCGACCTGGCCAAGGCCGCCAAAATGTCCAAGAGCGGGCTGTTTGCCCACTTCCAATCCAAGGAGAACCTGCAGATCGAGCTGCTCAAATATGCAGGCGAGATGTTTTCCCGAACCGTGGTCCTCCCGGCGCTGAAAACCGAAGCGGGCATCCCGCGCATCAAGGCCGTGTTTGACAACTGGATTCGGTTTTCGGGCGCCCTTACCGGAGGGTGCATCTTCGTCACGGCCAGCTCCGATTTCAAAAACCGACCCGGCAAGGTCCGGGATTTCCTGTTGAAACAACAGGGCGACTGGATAGAAAGCCTGCGGCGCATTGCCCAATCGGCCGTAAAGGAGGGCGACTTCCGCAGCGACACGGATTGCGACCAGTTCGCCTTCGAGTTTTATTCCCTGCTGCTTGGATTCAATCTGTACTCCACCTTGCTCGATAACGCCGATACGCAACTGCGGCAACAGGCGGCGTTCGAATCGCTGATAAATACCTACAGGCGAGAATCAGGAACCCAATCGTAAAGAGTAGTTAAGGAGGAAATATGGCCGAACGTGCATCCGTCACACCTACGTATGGCACGAACGTTCGTACTAATGCATCGCGACGTCCAACCGCCATATCACGCTGAAGGAGGCGCCCTCATGGAACCCGTCGAGAACATTTTGAACGAGTATCGAACTGCAGATGCCGAATGCCGGCTGGATCTCTTTTTGGCGCACCGCGACATGCGGGACCGATTCACGGCCATCGAATCGGACGAGGAAGCGGGACGCGCATCGCCGATGTCGTCCCTTCCTCTTAAATCATCAGGTGCATCCGCTCAGAAGCGGTGGTACCCCACCACTGTGAACGTGATGTACCGCACGTTGTCCTGGCGCTCCTGCCAGTCGAGGTTCCCCTCGATCCCCCAGCGCGGCCGGGGGAAATATCTCCCCCCGGCCCCGTAGGTGCTGCTCGAAACGCCGACGACCTGGTCGATCGTCCCGGCGGCGTACCCTTCCGAGCCGTGGGAGTAGTACGCCCAGATGCGGTTGTCGTCGCTGAAAAAATGGGTGACCTTCGCGAGCCACGTCCCGTCCGTGCTGTCCTTCCCCCCGTCGAACCGCGTGCGTGACAGGATGTACCGGGCTTGCACCGATGTGCTCCTCGGCACGAAGTAGTACTCCAATGCGGCCCCCGCATTCCAGGACGTCGCGGTCGAATACGAGGAGTACTTGACGCCGGCATATCCCGTAACCCGCTCGACAAGGGGCCAGCCCGCCTCCGCCTCCAGGGTGGCGCGGGAAAAGATCTCGGCCCCCGGGGACAGGCCGCCTTCGACGCGAAGGCTCCCTCCTCCGTCCCATTTCCGGGTCGCGCCGAGCGTCCCTCTCCCCTCGTCCCTCCCGTAGCGGTGCAGGTAGTCGGCCCGCCCCATCAGCACGTACCGCCGGACCCTCTTGTCCCGGTACGCGATCCATTCCTGGTTCCCCGGGTTCGCGATGCTGATCCGGAGGAGGGACGTGCCCGCCTCGAGCTCCCGAAGCAGCGTCGAGGGTATGGCGGCCTCCACCATGGCGATCCCCTGGACGGCTTCCCCGTTTCCGGGAGACAGGGAGAGGACCCTTTCGAACCGGAGCCTCGCCGTGGCGAGGTTGCCGGACCAGAGGGCGATCCTCCCCTGCCGGAGCAGGACCTCTGCGTCGTCGGGCCGCTCGGCTGCCAGCGGTGTCAGCGCTTCCTCCGCCTCCCGGTATTTTTTCTGCCATGCCAGTACGTCCGCCAGGCCGATGCGGGCCTCGGCGTCCTTCGGGTTCGCCGCGAGGACCGCCCGGTACTCCCGTTCCCCCCCGGCGAGGTCGCCGGAGAAGGCCAGCGCGCGCGCAAGCCCGTACCGCGCGTCGCGGTCCTCCGGGTAGGCCTCGAGCCTTGCGCGGTATGCCTCCGCGGCGCCGGCGTAGTCCCCCTCGCGGATCCGCACGTTCCCGAGTTCCACGTCCCCGGCCCCCGCCCATAAGGGCACGGCGCACGTCACCGCGACCGTCAGGAGGATCACCGAAAGCCCCCGGATCCCGGAAAACCGCCTCATGCCCGGACCCCCTTCCCGGGGACCTGCTGTTCTCCGAACCCCTTTCGCTCGAATTTTTCCCACCCCTTGTCCGAGAACAGGTAATCCCAGATCCCCCGCACCCTCCACCAGAGCGTCCATTGCCGGTACCCGAAATTCTCCAGCAGCGCGTACAGCAGAAGGACCGCCACGTCTTTCTTCCGGTAGCGGAGCAGGGTGATGTGGGCGTCCCCGGGACTCCCCGCCGGAACCGGCCAGGCAGAGGCGACGACGGCGGCGACGGAGACCATGGTGCCGTACCCCGCGGAGGCCAAGAAGAACATCCCGAGGAATGGGAGGCTCAGGATCCCCGCCAGGAAGAACACGGGGACGGCGATATATCCCAACAGCTCGAGGGGTGCCCCGAGGAGTTCGAACAGGAAGAAATAAGGGTATGCGAACATGCCGATCCTTCCGTGGCGCCGGCTGAACAGAAGGGTGCGGTGGTAGGAGAGGGTCTCGGCCAGCCCGCGGGTCCACCGGTTCCTCTGCTTGGAGAGGCTCCCGGCGGTCTCGGGCGCCTCGGTCCAGCAGAGCGGGTAGGGCGTGAAGGCCACCCGCTGGCGCAACCGCTTCTCTCGAAGGTACCGCTGGATCCGCACGATGATCTCCATGTCCTCGCACACGGTGGAGCGTCCCCGCCCCGCGTACTCGAGAGCGATCCTCCCGGAGAGAAAGCGGGTCAGGTATCCGCCCACGCGCAGGACGGTGTCCTTCCGGAAGATCCCGAACACGCCGGAAATGACCAGGATCGATTCCAGCCGGCCCAGGGCCGTCCGCCCCAGGGCGAAGGACCGGAGGTACTCCACGATCTGGAACCTCGCGAGGTGGGACCCGGGGATCCCCATCCGCTCGATCCGGCCGTCACGGATCTCGCAGCCGTTGGCGAGGGCGACCTGCCCCCCGACGGCGGCGACGCTGTCGTCCGACAGGATCACCCGGAGGGCCTCGAGCATGGCGTTTTCGTCTATGAGGGAGTCCGCGTCCATGGAGACGAAGAAGGGGCAGGTGGAGGCGTTGATCCCCGCGTTCAGCGCGTCCGCCTTTCCTCCGTTCTCCTTGTCCACCAGCACCCACCGCGCCACGCCGGCCGGCAGCCCTTCCCTCTTCTCGTAGAACCCCCGGACGGGGGCCGTGGAGATGTGGCCCTCGTAGGTGATCTCGATCCGCTCGAATCCCAAGTGGTCGATCATCCGGGGGACGGTCCGGTCGGTGGACCCGTCGTTTACCACCACGATCTCGTACCGGGGGAAACGGAGCCGGGCCAGGGATGCGAGGGACTCCACGATCGTCTTCTCCTCGTTGTAGGCCGGGACGATCACGGTCAGGGGGGGCGTGAAGGGCGAGTCGTGCACGATGTCGAGATCCTCGTACGCCTTTCCCCGAAGCATCCGGCGCACCTCCCGGAGGGCCAGGATCACGAAGGCGAGCTGGAGGGTGTTGTAGGCGAGGCAATAGAGGAGGACGGCCGCGCCGAGAACCTCCGCGATCGCGCCGAGGGGCCCCACCTCAGGACTCCCGCCGACGGAGCCAGTCCTTCGCATCTTCGCGCAGGCCGGGGTCCGGGTCCCGGGACAGGAGCTCGGCGGCGCCGCGGGCGAGATCCTGCGAGAGGACCTGGAGCGCCCGGAACGCCGTCCTCCGCTGGGCGGGGTCCTGGGCTTCGCGGACCGCCGTGACGGCTTCCGGCTCCGGGAGGAGTTCCCGGAGGAACCGGGCGGTATCCTGCTCCACCGTCGTTTCCCCGGGCGCTATCTCCCCCCGGAAGACCCCGCCCGCCAGCCACACGGGCCGAAGCTCCGGCGGCTCGTCGGCCACGTGGCGGACCCGGTCGGCTACGGAAGAAGCCCCCATGCGGATCAGGGCCACGGCGGCCCGCTGGCGGACGAAAAAATCCGGGTCGGCGAGCATGGCGGTCATCCCCGCTTCCATCTCCCCCGTCCGGACCGATGACAGAGCGTTCACGGTGGCCGCCCGCACCCGGGGGTTCGGGTCGGAGAGGGACTTCTTCAGGTACCGGGAGACGAGTCCCGCCCGGTACTTGGCGAGGGCGCCCACCGCCGCCGCCCGTACCTCGCCGTCCTCGTCCTCGAGGTACCGGACGAGCGCCTTGATCGACCCTGCCCGGCGTGTCTTCCCCAGCAGCCACACCACGCCCAGTTTCCTCGTCTTCCCGGAAGGGATCTCCTCCAGGAGATCCTCGCCGCGTTTCGGGTCCCGGAGGAGGTGGCCCGACAGGGCGGTGGTGACCTCCTCCCGGAGCTCCCGGTCCGCCGTGTCGAGGGCGTTCAGCAGGATCCCCACGACCGCAGGGAACTCCATTGCCCCCAGCAGGCGGGCGGCCTTCGACCGGACCTTGGGGTGAGGGTCCGAAAGGAGCGTGCCCACGACCGTTCCCGCCTCGGCGTCGCGGCGGCACCTGACGAGAAGGTCGAGGGCTCGTGCGCGGACGTCCTCCGACGGATCGTTCCGGAGGATCGAGAGCGCCGTGGTGTAGGACTGCCCCGTTGCCACGGCCTCGCAGATCGCCAGGGCCTGCAATCGCTCTTCCGCGGTGAGCGCCTCTCTCGCTCGCTGGCCCATCTCCTTCTCGAGGGCGAAGATGCTTCCCCCCAGGAACAGGGCGGCTTCCAGCGTTCCCCGGCGCCGCGCCTCCGCCACCGCGAGACAGACCAGGGGATCCCGGGAGGACGGGAGGAACGTCTTCCGGGCGGTGGAGCACAGTTCCGCGTCGGCCGCGTACCCGCCGAGCTCGCGGCGGAACTCCGGGTCGCCGGAGAGGGAGAGCCCGAGGACGGCGGCGGCCCGGACCGGAACCGAGGGGTCCCTGGCCATCTCCCGGAGGGCACCCCGGAATCCGGGATTGTCCGAGAGGCCGAGGGCGAGGGCCACGTGGAACCGGACCGACCCGTTCGGGTCTCCCGCGCGCCGCGCGATCTCCCGGTACAAGGCGATCCCCCCCGTAGAGGCGACGACGAGGACGGCGCCGTCCCGTACCGTCTCGTTCGGATCGTCCAGCGCCCGGGATATCGCGTCCCGAACCTCGTCGCCCGCGAACCCCCGGAGGGCGTAGACCGCCGCCCGACGAAGGAACGGGTCCGGGTCCGCCACGTGCCGGTCGATGAATTCGAGGCGACCGTCCCCTCCCAGCCGGGAGGCCATTTCCAGGAGAATCGCGGTCTGCTCCCGCGCCGGGGTACCCCCGACCATCCCGGCCAGGTCCGGGAACCGGCCGCGGAAGCAGTGGCAAAGCGCTTCCATGATCGCCTCCCGGTTTTCCTCGTCGGCGCCGCAGGCGGACCGGATCAGGGGGGGGACGGCGGCCTCGCCGCCGACGCGCGCAAGCGTCCGGGACGCCTCGAGACGCACCGCGGCGGAAGGATCCTCCAGGAGGGACATGATGCGCGTCACGGGGCCCGCCAATGCGAGGTGCGCGGCGGTGCGAAGCGCCTCCGCCCGCACCTCCGCGGACGGGTCCGCGAGAAGTCGCTCGACGTCCGTGCCCACGACGACGGGATCCAGCGACGCCGCGACGCGGCATACGGCGATCCGCGTCTCGGGATCCGGGTCCCGGAGGAGGGCGAGGAGTTCGTCGGCATGTTCGTTGGGCACGACCGCGGACAGGGCCCCCACCGCCGCCCGCCGGACCCAGGGATCCGGATCCTTAAGGTAGCGGAGCAGGACCGGGACCGGCGGGCGGGCCCGAAGCTTGCCGAGCGCCTCGATGGCCCGGGAGCGCACCGACACGTCGCCGCTGGACTCCAGGAGCTCGAGCAGGACGGGAGCGGCCGCCGGGTCCCCGATATCCCCCGCGACCCGCACCAGGAGTGTGTTCGCCGGCGGCCTGGCGGACAGGATCCGTCCGTAGATCCCCTCCGTGACCCCCGCCTTTCCCACCAGGAGGAGGATCCGCATGAGGTCCGGGCGGAACCCCTCGCGCTCCAGCGTCTCCACCGAGTCCCGCACGTACCCCATCCTCTCGAGGGCGGTCGCGGCGCGGCGGCGCACCTCCGCATCCTCATCCTCCAGTGCGGTGAGAAGGGGGCCCACGGACTCTTTCCCGATCTGTTCCAGCGCCTCGATCGCGCGGACGCGGACCCACCACTCGGGGTCCTTGAGCACCTGGAGGAGATGGTCCACGACCCGGGGCTGTCCGATCGCCCCGAGCGCCTGCGCCACCCGCGTGCGCACGAACGGGATGGGGTCGGACAGGAGCATCTCCAGGAGCCTGTCGGTCGCCCTGGTTTCCGAAAGCTTGCCCAGTGCGCCCGCCGCCTTCGCCCGGACTTCCGGGTTCACGTCGCCGAGGGCGTCGATCAGCGGGATCGACGCTTCCCGGTTCCCCAGCCACCCGAGGATCTCGGCGGCCCACATCCGGCGCACCTCGCTGTCGGGATTCCGGGTTTCCGCGCAGAGGGGCGCGACCGCGGCGTCCCCGAACTGGATGAGGATCTCCGCGACCCGCTGGGGGAGGGCCGACTCCGAGGCCCCCAGCGCCTCGATGAGCTCCGGGATCGCGGCGGAATCCCGGATCCTCCCGAGCGCCCGCAGGGCCGCCCCGCGCACGTCCTCGTCCTCATCCCTAGCGTCCCGGACCGTGAGCAGGAGGGGGAACACCGCACGGGCGGAGCCGATCCGGCCGAGCCGCTCCGCGGCGATCGCCCGCCGCTCCCAGGAGGGGTGGTTCCGCATCGTGTCGATGTGCCGGTCCGTGATCCCCAATTCGTCGAACGCCCGGGCGATGCGGTGCGCCCCCTCTTCGCCGGCCCCTTCCAGTGCGGCGTCGAGGACGGCTTCACGGAATTCCTGCCCGCCAATGGCGCGCAAGGACACCAGCCCTTCCCGGTATCCCTCGTCCGCCCCCTGCCGGAGCCGCTCGACGAGATCTGCGTGCCTCCGGAGACGTTCCCGGGTCGCCGCCTCCAGGCGGGAGTTCCACCACCCCTTTCCGAACAGGAGTGCTACCATTCCCGCGATCGTCGCGAGGAAGAAGAGGAGGCAGAGGGCCAGGAGGAACATCGGGGTCATCGAGGGTTGCTCCCGCGGATCCCGACCACGGCCCGGGAGAGCATCGCCGTGGGAACCCGCGACTGGTTGTCCGCCCGCATCATCTCCGCCATCCCCGGCACCTCTGAGACAGGAATCTTCTTAATTCTGCATCCCGCGGCCGGGAAACCTTCTCCTCCCCCGCGAAGAAAAGTGGCTGACCCGCGCCGGAATAGGGATTGGAGCGGGTTCAGTCGACCCGCACGATCTTCACTCCCCCGGTACCCGCGGCGACGATCAGAAGCCCGTCCTGGTACGTGACGTGGTTCACCGACTGAAGGCTTCCGAACCGCAGTTTCCCCACGATGACGGGATCGTGGACCGTCTCCCCCCAGTCCTCGCTGAAGGGGGTGTCCACCTGCGCGACGTAGACCCCCGCCTCCCCATTGGACAGGAACAGCAGCGTTCCGCCCGGACTCGCATCGGCGGAGACGGCGTTGGTCACGACGACGGATTTCGGAAGGCCAAGGACGTTGTTGTCCGGCAGCGGCACGTGCCCGAGAATTTTCCCCGTACGGAGGCTGAGGATCTGGACTCCGTTGTCGCCCGCCGCGACGATAATCTTTTCCCCCACGATCTGCACGGTCGATTTCGACTCCGGTACGGTGGCGCCCGGAAACGGAAAAGCGGCGGCGGGGCCGGACGCGGTGTCGATGGTGGCCTCGTCGAAGAGAAGGATCCCGCCCGGGGTGCCCTGCGCCACGACCACCGTTCCGTTGGCGGCGTCCACCCACCGGGCATCGTGCAGGGGGAAATAGTTCACGAGGCGCGCGGTGTTGTCGGGGGAATACACGGAAAGCCCGCCATTGTCGCCGGACGTGGCGTAGACGTACCTGGGGGAGACGAACGCGCAGGTCCCGGCGAAGCTTGGCAGCTGCGTGCGGTTGTTCCCGGCGAGGGTCAGGTTGGTGCCGTTCAGGGTCAAAACCTCGAAGCGCGCCGGGAAATCGGTAATGTCCGCTTCCGCCGCGAACAGGTAGTTCCCGTTCAAGGTGACGGAGTGAACCTTCGTGTCGTTGAAGAGGGCCTGCGATTTCAGCTGGGCCTTCGACCCGTTGGCGATCTCGAACACGTCGATCCCGCCGACGATCGGCAGCCCCGCATTGTTGTAACTGACGACGACCTTGTTCCCTTTGACGGCGATGGACGTCGCCTGGAGCAACCTCGCGCCGACCGAGGATGGGACGGCCTCGGCGAGGAGCCTGAGGGAAACCGTGGCAGGGGCGGCCGGGGAGGGCCCCCGGGTCAGGCGGACCGGCGCGTACCCGGTCACCGAGCTTTGGGTCTCGATCGGGACATCCGTTGTGGAGACCCCGAAATCGTCCGTATAGTCGGTGACCCGCACCGCGAGCGCGCCCACATCGTTGACGATGGAGGCCCTCGCGTCGGATTCGTTGGCGGGGGCTTGAAACGTGTCGCCCCCGCAACCGGCCGCTGTGAGAGCCGCTGCCGATATCGCAATCGCGAGAAGGAAAATCCTCCGGCCCCCTCGTTCCATCGCGCCGTTCTGGCTCCGCATGTGCGCCTCCCTCGAGGAGTTGTCGTCCAGCGGTATATATCGGTATGGGAGACGGGATTGTTTAATGAAATTAGCACCTGCCGGGGTCTGGATAAGAAATGGGAATTTCCGGTCTGGTGGCCCTGAATTAAATCATCAGGTGCATCCGCCGGATCTCTTCGTTGTTCTCGAGCTCCTTCGCCGTCCCCTGGTACCGGATCCGTCCGTTGTCGATGATGTAGGCGCGGTCGATCAGCCGCAGCGACGACTTCAGGTTCTGCTCCGAGAGGAGGATGCTGATCCCCTCCTCCTTCAGCCGCAGGATCTGCTCCTCGAGCGCCCGGACGATCAGCGGCGCGAGGCCTTCCGTCGGCTCGTCGAGCAGGAGCAGCTTCGGGCCGCTCATGAGCGCCCGCCCCACGGAGAGCATCGCTTTTTCGCCGCCGCTCAAGACCCCCGCCCGCCGGCCGGCGATCTCCCGGAGCGCGGGGAACAGGCCGTACACCCTCTCCCGGTCCCATTCGCGGGTCCTGCGGTGGACGATTCCGAGGTTGTCGTCGACGGTGAGGTCGGCAAAGATCCGCCGGTCGTCGGGCACGTAGCAGATCCCGCGGCGGACCAGCTCGAACGGCTTCCGGCCCGTCACATCCTCTCCTTCGAAGAGGATCGTCCCTTTTTTCGGCCGGAGCATCCCGCCGACGCTCTTCATCGTCGTCGTCTTCCCCGCGCCGTTGCGCCCGAGCAGGCCGACGATCTCCCCCTTCCGCAGCGACAGGGAGACGTCGAACAGGATGTGGCTCTCGCCGTAGAAGGTGTCGATCCCCCGGACGTCCAGCATCAGCCGCTCTCTCCGAGGTAGGCGCTCTGGACCTCGCTGTTGCGCCGCACCTCCTCGCCGCTCCCCTGCACAACGGTCGCGCCCCGCACCATCACCATGATCCGGTTCGCGATCTCGAACACGAGCGCGATGTCGTGCTCGCAGAACAGGATCGTCACCCCGGACTCCCCGGAGAGCTTCCGGATCAGGCGGATGCACCGGTCCGTCTCCTCCGGCGCCATCCCGGCCGTCGGCTCGTCGAGGATGAGCAGTTCCGGATTGCCGCTCAGCGCGACCGCGATCTCGAGAACCTTCTTGTCCCCGTGGGAGAGCAGGCCGCTTCCGACGCCCCTCCGGTCGAACAGGCCGACGCTCCGGAGGATCCGGTGGACTTCCTCCTCCGCCATCCCCTTCACGGGCGAAAAGATCCGGAACGTCTTCCGCTGCCGCGACAGGACCGCGATCTGGACGTTCTCGAAGACCGAGAGCCGGGGAAAGATGTTCACCACCTGGAAGGAGCGGGTGATCCCCTTCCGGCAGATGACGTGGGGGGAAAGTCCGCCGATCTCCTTCCCCTTGAACAGGATCCGCCCCGAATCGGGGGCAAGGTGCCCCGTGAGCAGATGGAACAGCGTCGTCTTCCCCGCACCGTTCGGCCCGATGACGGCCACGATCTCCCCCGCATCGACGTGGAGGTTCGCCCCGTCGACCGCCTTGAAGCCGCCGAACGACTTGACGGCCGATTCCACCCTAAGCACCGGGGGCCTCCTTCGGAACGGACCGCCGGGCGAACACTCCGAGCACGCCGTCGGGGAGGAGGATGATCACGAGCGCGAGGATCGTGCCGAGGATGAGGCCCCAGTACTGGGTGTGGACGCTGGCGAAGACCCGGAGCAGCACGATGGCGGAAGCGCCGACGAACGGCCCGAAGAACGTGTACATCCCCCCCAGCAGGCACATGATCAGCACCTCGAGGGAGAACGTCCAGAACATCATGTCCGGAAAGACCGAGCTTTCGACGACGACGAACAACGAACCGGCCACGCCGCCGAAGAACCCCGCGATCACGAGGGACGCCAGCTGGTGCAGTTTCACGTCGACGCCGATCGACGCCGCGCGAACGGGGTTGTCCCGGATCCCCTGGATCACCTTCCCGAAGGGGGAACGGACGATCCGGTACATCGCGAAAACGCAGAGCGCCGTAACGGTCAGCGTGAAGTAGTAGGCCCCTTTCGTCGAGGCGATCGCGTCG
>Ga0307376_10005250_pt1 | contig 11707 bp, 17 predicted proteins | sample TR2MG_FD_202536 | JGI IMG/M metagenome (GOLD analysis project Ga0307376, IMG submission 202536) | Soil microbial communities from Risofladan, Vaasa, Finland - TR-2 | ecosystem: Environmental > Terrestrial > Soil > Coastal area > Acid sulfate soil | place: Finland: Risofladan, Vaasa | collected... | reverse complement strand
CCATAATGAACATTGAGCGGATAAGCTAAGACGTAGAATGCCCCCCAGTCACACAGGGTTGCTATGATGCCCACAATAAGGAACCTGAACAGTTCAACATCTGGAAGTTTCACCTTTCATCCTCACCTTTTCTTTCCACTTCTTGTACTGCCCGTTCTTGTATAGGGCGATGTTTTCCCTGCCCTCTGGAGTCTTGGGGCAGGACAAGTCGGGCCTCCAATCATGCCCCTTCCCTTTCTTATCCTTTCGGGTCTTGTTGATTTTATAATTATATACCACGCACCTTCCGCCAATATAGTACTCGCATGTATGACATGCCAGCTCACCTATGCAATCACCGCCTTCCTAAAATCCTGAAGAACACCCCAACGCCAATCAGATAAGCGAGGGGCCACCATAACAGCGTCCTGTCATATTGGAAAAGTAAATATGCCAGCACGATGAACATCGCCAGCGTATAGATTATGAAGAGCGTAACAATATTTTCAGGCTTCATCCTTTTTCACTCCATTCATCCCACGCCGTGAAGCCCCCATGGGCCCGGAGGACCGGCTCATACAGGTGGCTTGGGTTTTTTCCTATTATTTCCACGTGAGCCCTAGCATAACTGACCAGATAGGGGCATCCATAGCCATTGCCCTTGTTATCATCTACTTTGCTATCATATAATGCAACATAGCTATCAGAAGTTAAATCTCCTCGATGATAACTGCTCAGAATATCGACAAATTCAGGCTCGTATGGCGGGAGGAGATATGCTGAGATGAAAAGGTTGGGAACTATCAGGCAGGCCAGAATTATCAGGCAGATTGTTTCCTTCATGGCTTCTATGTTTTTTATCCTCTCTGCCGCCTTCTCGATTAGCTTCCACAGGAATATGCTGAGTAAGAAGGTCGGGTATATCATCAGCCTCTGGGCATCTGATGTATTGACCATAAACAAAAGGGTCACAACCATGAAGAGTATGACAATGGTCATCTCGAGCAACAGCTTCTTCTCCAATTCATTTCTTGCCAACAATATTGGAACCCATGCAATGACAAACAAACCCCCGAGGCTGTGGATTGTTTCCGCTATAACGACCATGATGAACACGGATAAAGATAAGAATGCCATTTGCTTAGGCATATCTTTCTGCGGAAACTTCATGATTAAATACAATGAAAAAAATCCCAATAGGAATACTGGGAGTATCAGCCACGCCCCCTTGATTAGGATTGCCCCGACACCAATTCCAGCTATCCCGATGAACCACCCCCCTTCCTTGTCATATTCTTTTCCAACCAAATAAATCAGGATAAATATTCCAACCATCATGGCCAGGTTAAAAATAGCGATTATCCAGGGGAGTGGAATTGGCAATAACCCATCGAGAAAGTTTATGCCCTCGTGCCACAGCAGGTGGGGGTAGGGTTTGGTGGTTCCGTTTACGAAGCACCCCACGGACTCGTTCTGCAGCCAGAGGACTGTGGAATAATGCACGGCAGAATCAGCGACCATTGGGATTGGCAGGTGGTAATTGGTGATAAAGATATTAGAGAGGAGAAGGTAGAATATGGCAAAGCCCACCAACAGTGTTACAAAAAAGATGCTTTTTTTTTATTTTCCATTGTTATCACAAATGTACTACTGGTTTGGTTATGCGCCTAGCCATCTACACACCCCAGTATTGCCTTCCACCTTCCTTTGAGGGCTGCGTGGTTTCCCTGCTCTCAATGTGGGTTGTCTTTCCAATCATCTTGCTCGTGTGGCCACCTATGGCCCTAGAGAGTGCTAACTGAACATAATACATCGCAATCGAAACAACCATGTTCCTGTGGCTGATGTCCAAATCATACTTATCCCAGTTCTTGTAAACCAGAAGCTTTAGTTCGGCATCCGTTGACCTGCAGAGCCACTCAGCCTGATAGGCGGTGATGTTTCCCAGAATTGTGTTTTCATTCACAACACCCCCCACAACACTCATGAAGTCCCTGACACCCTTGTCATTCAATAAATATGCTTTTTCACCCTCAGGCAATGAGCTTTCATCCGGCCTATCCCATCCACCCTCTTTCTCAGGATTTTCCTTAAAGCCCTCAAGCCTGAACCTCAGCTCCCTCATGAGCCTTCCGGGCAGCAGGAGAATTTTCAGGGCCTCCCTCTCGGCAAGCATGGATTCCTTTATGGATTGGTCTAGGATTTTTTCCTCTCTTTTTGGGTCGCGCCCTTTTATTCTATCAACCACTGATGTTACCACGTTTGCCATGCTTACCACCACGTCTTTTTATCTGTGCTACCTCTGACCCCTTATCCATGAGTTCGGAACGGCCCACAACCCTCATGTCCTCCTGGAGCAGGTCCATGTGGTACTTGAAAATCCTGTGGGTAAAATATGCCCTTGGGTCCGCTTTTCTAAGGTATTCTTCATACTTATCCATCAAATCCTCATATCCATGATCCTCTTTTATCTTTTCCTTGTTTGCTTCATAGTCGGGGTCATATTGGGTGTGGGGAATCAGGAGTGCATCTATTATCTGGACTATTGCAACAACGGCGGTTCCGGGAATATTCTTTGCTATCTCACTCAGGGAATTGATGGCCACAGCCAATACCCAAGGATAGGGAAGCCTATTGGACTTCATTGATACCATTACTTCTTCCGTGTTCGGTATTCCTGTGGTCATCTAATCACTAATAATTATACACCGGTTGTTGAGAACCAGGATACTGCTGTTGGCTCATGTTATACAGCACATCAACCGTGTGGGCCGCATGCATTGCCGTTGATTCGGCCCTCTGCGCCGTGACTGCGTTGGTCTCTATGACACCCATAGACCATTGGAACGTAATCCATACGTACATCAATATTATTATTCCAACGACAGCGACAGTGGCGACTGGCCCATACTTCTTCCATTTGTCATCACCCATGGCAAACTTTGGTGATGTGTAGGATTCCCTCAGCCCCTCCTCGATGAAGCTCCTCATCTTGGGGTCGTCTGTTTCAACATGGGTAGGTTTGTCCAACTCCAAATTCAGGGCTGCGAAGTGCTCATCGCCAATGTCCTTATACTGCTTGAACAAAACCTTAAAGGCCTCGTTTGGCTCCTTTATATTAACTGGTGCAAACGTATTAATGTTAACCCAGCGCCCAAACACAGCCAGCTTGCCGCCAACCTTCCAGAAGTATTGTTGGTCAGGAACGGGCATGTTTGTGCCATTGGTCATCTCGAATATCATCCTGTTGTTCTTCTTTCTTAATATCCTGGCCTTTCCTGCTTCGAGAACGGACCTTCCCCCCCAATCCCTGAATGCAAATATAAAAACAGTGAATACCCAAGGATATAATTTCCTGATTTGTGCGTTCTGTGGGGCGCCAACCTTTAAAATGTAAACACCATAGAATATGTAGATGATTGCCCCTATGAGAGCCATCCACGCCCATATTGGGATTCCCATGAAGACCCAAAAGAAAATCAATTCCATTACTTCACCTTTCGCTTCTTCTTCCTGTTCTCCTTGTTTATGATATAATATGCAGCCGTGGTTCGCAATACAGCAGAGAGGAGGTTATTCATGAGATTATAAATGTGGCTTTCCGTTGTGCGAGCAGTTCTTGTTTTCCATGAATCCTCTATCACAAGAAGCTCATCATGACTATCATTCACCGCACCATGAACCTTATCCAACAGTTCATCAATCTCCTTTTCCATCTCCTTGCTATATTTTGATTTCACAACTGTTTTCTCTGGCTTTTTACCTTTCATAACATCACTTCCTCTTAATATCCATTGCGTGTTTTAATTGCAGTTGTTTGTTCTTAGATTGTTCTTTCGTAATCCAGAAAGCCATCACAAAAACAAGCATTGCCAAGGACCCCATAGCCAACGATGTTTTTATGTCATGCACCGAATAATAACTTTCAAAATAATTCTGGCATGGTTGTGGAAGATGTTCGTAACATGATGTGCCACCAGTGCTAGTCATGTCTGGATATGTTGGGTAAGTAATCACAGACATACCTAACCAAAACAGCACTGCTAATATTAACAAGACTGCAATAAAATAGTTTGCAAGCGTGTCCTGTCGTTTGTGTTTTTTCATGCTCTCCTTTGCAAGCCTTTCGAGTTCGCTTTGCTTAACCATCACCCATCACTTCCTGCCCTTCTTCAAGCTGTCAAGCTCTAGGGCGTGCTCTAATTTGAGTTGCTTGATGTATGCATCCTTTTTAGAGCTGGTCAATGTCCACAGCACTATAATCAAAAACATATAAATCATCAACCATAAAATCCCAATCCCCGCAAAATTCATCATGCCTACAAAGTATTCCTTATCACACTCTTCCTCTTCCATTATTCCTATGCAGTTTTCACACTCCTTGGGCAGATTATCAAAAAAGGTTGTACAATCCGTTGGCATTTGTTTTGCGCAACTTATACATCCTTCGGATATTTCGTCAGTTGGTTGTGGTTTAATTGGGGCATCAAAAGCAGGGTGTGTGAATGCCACCACTGCCATGATTAGAATCCCTACAACTACGCACCATCCTAAATAATCTAAAACCATCTGGTTTTTCTTTGTTTCTTTCAGAGCTTTCCTGACCAGCTTCTCAGATTCATTTTGCTTTGGCATAATCAATTCACCTTCTCACAAACCCCTAAACATATTGCGTGAACCCAAATGCTTCTGTTCCTTTTTTTCCAGCATTCCCCTAATTGCCCTCAATTCTTCCAGTATCTTGAACAATAGCATAAGCTTGGCACCCTCGCCGTCAATATCTGGGAATTTGTCATCTGGATGATTGAGCTTAATTATTTCTGAAAGAAGTTTGGAATCATTCATCAGCCATACCCCCACCCGTGTTCTTCCTGTAAGCTTTGGTTATACAAAATATCATTCATTGTCAGGTTCTCGAATATGTTTGGTGAACCATTGAACCGCAAACCCTGAGCAATAAATTCACATTCCCCCTTGACTTCCTTGACAAAATCCGCCATGTCCACAGCGATGTAATACAAAGCAATCCCTACAAATATGCAGGTGGTGATTGCGATTGTGAAGACTATTTTCAAGTTGTTATCCATCTTCCTTTTCTGCATCAGATGACGGTTCTTTATTGTGAAAAATCCGTAAACAATTATCAGAATAGAGAATATCCACCACGATGATTGCATGTTCATACCGGAATCAATCACCATTGCAAACAGTGAAATTCCAATCACCATCATGAGGACCGCGGTGTTGTGCTCAATTATGAATTTATCAAAAAGGTTCATCACAATTCCTCTGCCATTCTCCTGACAATATCATATATTTCACCAAGGGGCTTGTCGGAAATAAAACTCACCATCTTATATTTGTTCAGCTTGATGTCCTTGATTATTATGCGATGCGTAGCGACTGACGACTTTATTGTAACCATTTCATCTACTCCAGATAATCAAAATCCTCTCTCTTTTTTTTAATTATCTTTCCGATAATCTGCTCGTTCTCTCTAATAATTTTGGCTTGGGCCTTGGGCTTAACCTTTTGTTGAAGCAAAAAAGGGCCTTTGAGAAACAGATATGTGGACAGTCCATACAACAACGCTATACCGACAGCATTTATTCCTATGAACATCCACGCCACCACGGTACCTGCAATGAATACCACAAGCCCCTGAACATAAGCCACGTCACGCTTTTTCAATTGGAATGCCATCAGTTTATCATCCCTAAGATAACAGAAGTTATTATACCATTTATGAGAAAGAGGTTATATTTAAAGGTTTGCTTTATCTTTCCCTTGCCACAACCTGGGGTCGGCAGCTGGCTCTTCGTAATGGGGCATGTACTTGTCCTGAACATAATATTTTTTAGCCATCTCTGTTTTGGCTTCCATCAAAAGGTTTTCGTAAAGATTGTCCCCGAACTCATTCTTCATCTTCTCATACTTCTTAATCAATGGATCGCTGGGCGCATATATCCTGTATCTCACCATCTTGCATATCCCTCGCTTGGTGTTTATCCTGAGCTTCGGGTAAACCGGCTGACCCTTCCCATAGAGCTCATGCACCTTGACAAGCTGATAATTGGCAACCGCATATCTTTCCTTCTTGTTGATTTCGCCGGTCATGTCAAATATTGCATCAAAACTGCGCCTCAGCTTGATATCAACCGAGCCCTGAAAAGGTGTTGTGAACACAAGGAAATAGTTCCTGTATCTGAATGTGTCAACCACGGCAGTGAGGGCCTTGTTGAAAAATGAATACCAATCCCTGTTGTTGGCACTCACACTGCTCTCCTCATAGAGTATAGCCGTACCTGCCGGAAGCTGGGGCTTCTGTGTCATGAGTTTCAATAAATCAATGGTGGAAAAAACAATGGTCTTATCTGAGAAGTTTGGGTCAACCTCCTCGCACATGCTCAGGGCGCTCCATGATTTTGAGGAGCCCTTCGGCCCTATCATGGCACATACAAAATTCCTGTTGTCCATGTGGATTATTCTTTGTATTGAGCCGACTACAACATCCGGGGAGAAATCTGTAAATACCATCAACATCATTTAAGCCCGATTGGAAATACTGAAATTATTGTTGCTATCATCAAGAAAATCATGACCGCCGGGTCAATCAGATGTAAGAGCGATAAGAAAGTCCCAACAACCAGGCATATAAAACTGGCAGTAAAAACAGAATAACCAGTCTGCCATATCTTGGTCGTCATGAACACAATAACCCACAGGGCTACAAGGATTCCGTAACCAAAAAGCCCACCAGTCGCATTGTTTAAATAAATGACAAGCTGGCTAAACCAGTTGGATGTATTGCTCACGTTTAGAGCCAGTTCATATGCACTTACTAAAGGTATCATGTTCATCAAAAGTCCTTTTTAAATATTGCAGATAATAGTATAAATGCTATCAGGGCCGAGACGGCTACAAATATGATATTCCACAATCCTATTCCTGTGGGCTCCGCTTTCATGACGGCGGCAGCAAAATCGCTTTTATTTGAAACCTCATTCATCATCGTGGATACCGTGGAGGGAAAACCGAACAACAGCTTTGCGCCCGTGTAAGCACCCGATATAAGCTCCATGGGAACATCGGTCCACTCTAGCTTTGATATTTCCGGCGACTCAAGGCTTCGCTGCAATCCCTGAACCTGCCCGGACAAAACCCCCATTGTCTGGTTGCCTATGCCTGTTACCTCCTCTGCGGTCCCACCGGCACCAACGGTCCAATAGGTGACACCTGCGCACATCCCTACAAATATGATGATTGCCATCACGAGTTCCGTTACAGACATCATTCAGCTTCGCCTCGCCATGAATGCATATATGAGGATTATCATAGCCAGCCCCGCCAATGCACCCACCGATATGTCTATGAAATTAATCCACGATGCAAATACAACCGCCACGAATGTCCCGACTACCGCTGCCATCGGATGCCACATTCCCAAACCCCCGATGATGGTAATCATGGCGATTGTGACAAATATTCCTATGTCGGCAAAGGTCGCAGACCCAACCGTGGCAACTACACCAGAGCCGATTGGGTAGATTGAGCCAGACACATACACCGTCCAGATGTATTCCTCCGTTGAAACAACAGCACCAGTTAGATTGCAGAACAGGGCGACATCGGTGCCATATTGTTTGTCCGTGCATATGGTGTTGTTGCCAAACCATTTGAATTCCTTGACCACAAGCTGTGCATAGGTCATCTGCCCAGATGGGTCAGTGACGTTACATCTAATGGTCTTTGTGTTATTATCATAATAACAGGATGAATCAATATCTGCAAGATAACCTAGGATATTGCTTATTTCAGCACCCATGGTAAAGGTCACTGATGGGTCCGTCATAAACATCGGCTCAATGTATTTGAGAAGCGTATCGCCCTGATAAATCAAAAATGAATATTTTATATCCTGCCAAACCAAATAAGATGAGGCATGACCTAAAGTATCAGTGACCATCGAGGCTATGATGGTGTCATTTCCAACATCATAAAAGAACCGCTTCACATAAACTACCACGTCCACCATGTCCTGATTGTATTCATCCTCAACTAAAAAATCAATCAGATATGTCTTGCTATGGTTCACCATATAGACGCTGTAATTTATCAGTGTCCCGCTGGTCACCGTGTAGTTGATGAAGTGGAATTCCCTCTGGGAGTAATTCACCATGTTGGTGAACATCGATACGTTGACCTTCAGGGTCACGCCTGCTGGCGAGATGCATATTGTCAGGTTATCCCGTTGGCTGGTTGTGTTTGAGAATGTTAAAATGACATTTGGGTTTACCCACGCATCTATCCTCCAGTCCCATGTGACCGTGGCGTTCCCATAGGATGAATTGAAATCACCAAGATGGGTGTGGTTTGCCTCCTCATCCCATGCCTTGAATATCATGACCGCACCAAGCCCCGCGCATGATGTTGTGAGCTGGATGTTGCGGATTAGGATACTGGTGTTGGTTATTGATATTATCTTGCTTTGGGTGCCATAAGAAATGTTGCCAAATGAGGATACATTCACTCCAGTGTCAACCAATACCAGCGTGGTGTTGAAGATTATGGAATATTCGCTTGCTGAGTCACTGTGGTTCCTGAACCCCACTGTGTAATTGGTACCGTTGTACTGACCATACATTGTAGCATAACCGCCAGCACTGTAATTGTACATAACAATGGTAAAGTTAAAGGAATTGCCGGGGAGAACGCTTGATTGGTTCACACGAATCAGGGCCATTGAAAAGGCATTATTCACGGTTTGGGAATACGCCCCTGTTGTGTTGGTCTGGTAAACACCGCTCTTGTTCAGGACATAGGAGTATGAGAAGTTGTGGGTTTCGGTGGCAACCGTCACCAATGGTGTTGTTACAGAAACGCTGTAATTATATGTTGAATAATTGGTCAGGGTGTAGTTTGCCAGGGAAGTGTAGTTGAGTGTGACATTCAGGACAGGATAGATGCTGATGACGGTTATGTTGAAATCATGCGATGATATTTCATAAGCCACACCATCATAGCTCACGTTTGTCATGTTTGAGTAATAGATGCAGAAGCTTACATTGTCCAATGTTGTGTTTGTCACAACACCAATATTATAACAACCTTCAAGGAGATTTGAAAAGTCATGCTCATCCGTTGTGTCATTGCCCAAGGATATGGAATAGTTAAGAACGCTGTTCAGGTAAACATCAATGTCTGCTGTGCCATAAAATGTAATGACGCTGAAATTAAGGGTCATGTTGTTGCTAATGTTTTCAAACCCAGATGATGGTGCGTTGATTGTGATATTAGTCTCATTGAAAACGTAAACTGCTGTTGCATTAAACCGTGTGAAGCTACTGTTGTATTCATTCCAGAATGACACCTCACACTGCCATTTTTCATTGCCATTGAGAAGGTTTGGTGTTTTTCCAGAGCTAGAGCCACGGGCTGTCATGTTGGTGAAATTAAGCCCAAAATCATCCCATGTGGTGTTGTGAACGCCGTTTGTGAACCATGTTAAATTAACCAATTGCGAATTATAAATGTCTGTGTTGATTGTTGCAGAGCAGTTTAGAGAACTTAGGATGCTGGGGGTTGATGGTGTGATGTTCACCGATAGTAATGTGGAGTTTTGACCAACTCCCGGAAGTGCCCCTTCCGCACCAATGGTGTAATTGTAAGAAGCGTGACCATAAATGTAGAAACGGTTTAAAATAAAACGTGTGGCTACTCCCCCCGCAGAAGAATTTTGAACATAAATACGAATATATTGACATGTGCTTTGATTATCTGCAGTGATATTAACAGTCATGTTATACATGGTTGCACTTGCACCCATATTTTCAGAGGAATTGTAGATGGTTGTCCAACTAGTGGTGGCGTCTGTTCCATTTCCCCCATTTCCACAGGCAAGGTCAAATGTTCCAGTCATATACCCCCCAGGAATAAATGTCCCCCAAGTCATATTGTAAATGTCAAATTTGGGGTTGATAAAATCAATAACTCCCCAATGTCCCGATGCATTTGGAGCAGTGGCCCCCGGGTCCCACCTATCATCTACTTGGGGGTTTGGCCAATTGGTATCTTCTACCGCATGTTCAATGTGACCATATTGATAGAGTTCACAATATCCTTTCGTTGTTCCATTTACAATATATTGAACAGCAGATGGCTGCCACGCTGGTTCTGTATAAGATGGTGCGGTGGCTGCGGGATTTCCATAATAGAATGCCAGCGAACCATTATAACCACCTGCGGAAACATTGAGGGGAATCTCAACTTCCAAATCTACATTACCTGCTGGGCAATAGGGGATGTAACTGGGAATCTCATAGGGTGTTGAATCCACACCAGCAACAACCCTGATGTCATCACAATCCGCCTGCGACTTAGCTTTGGCAGCAGCGGGAAATGTCACGTGGATGTTGTCGTTGATTCTTGCTGTGGTTGCATTTTCGGTTATGGTAATATTCCTAGAATACAGCCACGATGAATTCCACCAGGGGTCGAGGACTACCTGCTTTGCCCCATAATTCAGGGTGATGTTGAATTTCCCAGATGAGCCGATGGGAACGGAAAAGAGAACCTTGACCCATTCGGTTGAGCTCTTTGGGATGCCAACAAGACCAGACTTTGTGGCATACCCCAAACTCACCCATTCCTTCCTTTGCGCAGTGCGGGGCTTAGTAGTGGTGACCGTGACGTTGTAGCGACATACACCGTTTATTACTGCGCCGTCCCTGCAATCATTCTGGCAATACGAGCCATTTAGGGATTTTGCGCAGGTCCTCTCCTCCTGCTTTGTCACGACATCATACGCCGTATAGGGAACGTCCCTGTACACCTGAACGTCCGACACCTTCACCTTGGAGTTGGAAAAGTCGAGCTTGAAAGCAGAGTCCCGCTTGGCAGTCAGGGTATCATAATTATCGACTTTGAAAAGTGCTTCACAAGAACCGAGGCACTGGATGGTGTCAATTTCAAGCCCAGAGAAGTCCTTCACGGAGGATATGCGGAAGTTGTCCTGCTGGATATGGGTCGGGATTGCGCCAGCTGCGGAACAGCCTGCTAAAAATAGGACGGTAAAGATTAACAATACTCTTTTCATCATCGACCACCAAACGTGCTTGACGGCTTTCCAAACAAAGCAATCATGATTATGATTGCCATGATTGTTGCGATGTACATCAGGTTGTTATAAATCAAATTTATATATGTGAATGTGTTTGCCGCTTCCTGCAGGATTGGGGTCGCACCAATTTCTTCATACGCAGTCATCACGAAGACGGCAATAATCAATACCACTATCAGACCAATTATGCTGAACCAGAAGAATATTGGGTGCGACCCGACAAAGAATGACCCGATGGTTGCGCCAAAACAAAAACTCAGAAAAACAAGGAACACACCCATGTCCATTATTTTAAGGGCTTCCAGTGACCTTCCGGTATAGGTGGTATTGAGAACATTTGTATCGACCATCTTCGTATGAATCTCATTGTTGACGGTGTAAACAATAAGGATGCCGAGGGTCATTATAAAAAGAAATATCAATATAAATGCCATATCTAAAATTGAACCCCGTCTTGGCAAGCAACACACCTTTTTATCATTAAAGGAATAAATTATTCCAAGGGACATAAGAAACGAAAGTTATATAAATAAGTTTCGTTTCTTCTATAAATATGTTTCGATTATCCAAACTCTCAGTTACTTTGATACTTTTTTTCATATTGGCAGC
>Ga0307376_10005247_pt1 | contig 11708 bp, 10 predicted proteins | sample TR2MG_FD_202536 | JGI IMG/M metagenome (GOLD analysis project Ga0307376, IMG submission 202536) | Soil microbial communities from Risofladan, Vaasa, Finland - TR-2 | ecosystem: Environmental > Terrestrial > Soil > Coastal area > Acid sulfate soil | place: Finland: Risofladan, Vaasa | collected... | reverse complement strand
TACCATAAAGATTACTTGGGTTATGGGTAAAGTAATGAAAATAGTTCTGGGGCATTAAGGAAATTGAAAAAATGATAGATACTGATAATATTAGAGTTCATGTTGAGAAAAGATCTGTATTAGGAGATGATCTCTATCTTTACTTTTATATTAAAGATAGAGACAGGACACTATCTGCAGAAATTACATTTGATGAAATATCAGAGTCTACTTCCACTCCTGAATCTATTACTATTCCTCCAGAAGCTGCGCAAGAACTTGTGGACAAACTCTGGCAATGTGGGGTACGTCCCACTGAAGGAACAGGAAGTGCTGGTGCGCTGCTTGCTACACAGAATCATGTCAAAAGTTTACAAAATATAGTTGATATAACTCTTAAACAAGTTGATGTGTTAATAACAAGGTAGGGATTAATAATGTCGTTTGTTCACCTCCATCTACATACCGATGGTAGCTTTCTCGATTCAGGAATTAAGCCTGACAAGTTAATAGATCGTATTGTAGAGATGGATGACATGCCCGCTGTAGCTGTGACTGATCATGGAACACTTAGTAGTTGTTTTGATTTCTATAGTGCGGCAGTGGAGAAAAGTATTAAACCTATTATTGGTATGGAAGCTTACCTTGTTGGCGATGTAAATGAAAAAGAGAGTATGAAAAGACGGACACACATAACTCTTATAGCAACCAATACAGATGGTTGGCGCAATCTTTTGAGACTTCACGCTATATCATATAGATATCATTTTTATAAGAAACCATGTATTGATTTCGCATTACTAAAACAACATAGTGACGGTTTGATAGTTTTGTCTGGATGTATGTCGGGTTGGATAAATCAGTGTATATTAAATAAAGATATGGATGGTGCGGATACTGCTGTAGAATATTTTAAATCTATATTTGGTGATAGGTTTTATTTAGAGGTGATGCGTATTGGTTTGGAAGAAGATAAAGTATTGTCGGAGGGTATTGTATCGTTATCAGAAAAACATAAGACTAAATTAGTGGCAACAAATGATGTTCACTTTTTGAAACAAGAACATCATATTATACATGACATGCTGGTATGTGTGCAGATGGGCAAAACATTTGGAAGTGATACTTTAACCTATCCAGAAGCTCTTTATTTAAAATCAGCAAACGAAATGAAAAAACTCTTTTCTGACATTCCAGAAGCTGTAGAGTCTACATTAGAGATAGCAGATCGTGTTAATTTAGATTTGTCTCCTAAGCGCAGTTTGTTTCCGGCCTTCCCGCTTCCGGCAGATTGGTTAGAAGAAAACAACCATACGACAGCAACGTTGGAAGATTATAATACAAGGTTACAGGATGAATATTTATATTATCTTGTAAGGTTGGGGTATAAAGAAGTATTGCCTAAAGAGAAATGGAAAGATCATATTTATGTTAAAAGAATCAAGTATGAATTAGAGAGTATTGTTAGAATGGGTTATGCATCTTATTTTATTATTGTTGCTGATTTTATAAAATGGTCTATAGCACAAGACATACCCATAAGTCCGGGGAGGGGCTCGTCGGCTGGTAGCTTGGTATGTTTTTGTTTAGGTATAACAGATCTTGATCCTATTGAAAGTGAATTAATTTTTGAAAGATTTCTTAATCCTGGTCGTGCTGGCAGTCCTCCAGATATAGATACAGATATATCAAAAGAAAGACGGGGGGAAGTTATAGATTATGTTGTTGAAAAATATGGGAATGCCAATTGTGCTTTGATTGGAACATTTGGTGGTCTTAAAGTAAAGAGTGCTATTAGAGATTTTTGTCGTGTTCTTCGTATTAATCTTAATATAACAGACGGAATAGCGAAGTCTGTTCCTGATGATCCGAAAACTACATTTGAGACAGCAATGAAGGAATCTCCAAAGTTTAAGAAAACTTTCGAGGAGAGCAAAGAAGATGAAAAACTTTCGTTAGTATTCGTTGCCGCGCAAGAATTTGAGGGAGTTAAAAGACATAAGAGTAAACACGCAGCAGGCATAGTTATTGGCCCGGGTGGCGAGTTTCCTATTGGAGAGTATGTTCCTTTGTTCTTTGATAGGGAACGGCAACTAACCTTTACAGCTGTTGGTATGGGTGATGTGGAAAAAGCAGGACTTCTTAAGATGGATTTTCTTGGTCTTGAGACTCTAGATATTATAAAAGATACATGTGATATGGCAAATATGGATTACTATAGTTTTAGACGGATGATAAGAGAGTCTGGATATAAAGATCAAAAAATTATAGATACTGTATTTAAAGATCAAAATACGATTGGTGTATTCCAGTTTGAATTTGAAGGTATGATGGGATATATGAAACAGTTAGGAATAACTGAATTTGAAGATTTGGTTGTTCTTACAGCTGCAGCTCGCCCTGGTGCTAAAGATTATATTTCAATAATGGCTGAGTGTAAGGCTGGTATTCGTGAGCCAGAGTATGATGACCCTAGATTGGAGCCAGTATTAAAAAGAACATGGGGAGTTATCCTGTATCAAGAACAGGCAATTGAATTGTTCAGAGTGATGGCTGGATTCTCACTCGCTGATTCAGACATAGCACGACGAGCCATTGGCAAAAAGAAAGAAAAAGTCATGGCCGAATTAAAGGGCAGATTTATAGAGGGTTCGGTTAAGAATAGATATTCAAGACGTTGTGCTGAACAAGTATTTGAAAAGATAGAGAAACATCAAGGATACAGCTTTAATAAATCTCACGCTTTTTCATATAGCGTAGTGAGTTGGATGTGTGCATGGTTGAAGACATATTATCCAGTTCAATTTATGGCATGTGTTATGACACACCAGGAACCAAAAGTTATTAGGCGATATGTTGATGACTGTAGGCATATGGGCATAGCAGTTCTTCCTCCTAGTGTTAATAAGTCTAAGCCAAAATTTGTTGTTGAGTCTTTGTCTATATCGGTTGAACACAATCATACTTATTTAGGTTATGTTTATGAAAATCCTACAAATTATTTACCATTTGGTATTAGGTTTGGAACAGCTATGATTAAAGATGTTCCAATTACATATGATATGAGTGCCAATGGGCTTTATAAAGATCCTGAAGATTTTATTAGAAAGAATTCAGATTTAAATTCTAAGATTATAGTTAGTCTTATAACGGCTGGTGCATTAGATTGTTTTGGTATTCAAAGGGATGTGTTGTTAGAAAATGTTGATGAGTTGTTGGCATCTTCAAGAAAGAATAAAACACACGAAGCTCAGGTTGATTTGTTTGCCGAGGCCTTTGAAGATGATGATGCATCGGCACAACTTAGAAAACCAGCACCAGAGAATCAATTATCAATAAAGGATATATTTGCTCGAGAGTCAGCTATTAATGGGTATTGTTTTGTGACTAGTTTTGGATTGGCATTTGGTGATGAGATACAAAATCTTGCAAATGGTCATAGAATAAAAGATTTTTATTATATGACAGGCAAGGCAGAGTGTGTGTTTGTTGGTATTGTTTATACTAAGAAATGTCATAAGTCTAAGAAGAAGAATGGTGGTAATCTTATGATGTTTCTTACTATAGGTGATGACGAGACTCAATGTGAGGTTGCGTTATTTGGTGACTCTTTAATTAGAACAGCTAAAGAGATGAAAGACGATGTATCAGAAGATCTTCTTAATGAGGAAGATGTAGTTTTTTGTAATGTTTTTGCTCAAGGAAATGGGAAGTTTGTTGCTAATTATCTTAGGAGAATATAATAATGGAAATTTGTGCATCGTTTGTTGAGGGTGTTGACAGAGATTTTGACAAGAAGGATATTCGTATTTTGACTCTTGGTGACGATCCAAGATCAACTACCGGCTTTGCTAAAGTTCATTTACATTTACTTAAAGGCTTATATAGACTTAAAGAAGAAAGATCAAACGATGTTTCTATTACGAGTATCGGTTGGCATAGTCCTACACACCTTGTGACAAGATCTAAGGTTCACATTCAGGATGGATTACACGTTACAAATGATACAGGATTTAATCTTATAAGAACTGATGCTCGTGACGAGTATGCTGTTAAGACATTTCAGAGACTCCTCCCATATTATCAGCCTAGTATAGTTTTTACAATTGGCGATCCTTGGATGGTGAAGGTCGTGCGACATATGAAAAGGCAATACAATTATCTTTGGGTGCCTTATGTGCCAATTGATGGACTTGATATGGCACAAGTGTGGATTGAAATTATTAGTGATGCTGATTATATAGTATCTTATTCTTCATTTGGAACATCAGTAATGAAGGCTGCTAAAAAACTTGAGAAGAAGGCAATGTATCAGATTAATCATGGAGTTGACCCAGAGACATACAAGTCTCTTGAGCAAAATTTTGCTAGACAGAATCTTGGCATTGGGAAAGATGAGTTTATAGTATTGTGGCTTGCACGAAACACTCCACGTAAAAGAATAGATTTGGCATTAGAGGCATTTGCTAAGTTTATTGCTCCATCATATACTTGCGTAGGGTGCCAAGCACTTTATTTTCAGGGTCATAATGATTTTGACAAGGTTCATGCTGGTTCTCAGTGTCTTGCTTGTAATGGAACTGATTTTAGATTTTCTCCTAAGAAAGAAAACACCAGAATCTTTCTATATACTACAAATGTTGACATTGGTTTTGATATTCCAAAACTTTCAAAAGAATATGGCTTGGAGGGTAAGCTTTTAATTCCAGCTAATAATATGGTTGATGTTGGAGTATCAGAAGGTGATATGGCGCAGATATATAATGCTGCAGATGTGTTTTTAAGCACAGCAACAGGAGAAGGCTGGGGTTTGCCTATACACGAGGCAATGGCCTGTGGAATTCCAGTTGTTGTTCCTAACTTTGGTGGATATATGGAAGATCTTGTTGAGGCTCGTGTGACTGGTTTTTCATATGATTATGATGTTCTTGATCGAGATCCAGGGACTGGGTATATTAGATGTAGACCTAATCCAACAGATGCTGTGAAGTATTTGGATTTGATTTATCATTCTAAAAGGGGTGAACTGAAGAATCTTACAAATCGTTGGATACTAGAGCCAGAAGCACTTCAATCATTTGATGGATTAGTTGAAAGGGTTACAAAGCAAGGGCAAAAACGAGCACACCAGTTGTCGTGGGATCGTTTTTCTGGTGAATACTATGAGTTGACCAAGATTTTAGTGCCAGAATTTGCATGTGAAAAGGTATTTGAAAATATACTTACTACAAAAAGTAAAAAGAAAACTATAGCATTTATAGGTCATAGTCTTTTGCCTGCATGGGGTGGAGCAGAGAGATCTATGTTAAGTTTGTTGATTTATTTAAAAAATAAACTTGATTGTAATGTAGTTTTATATTATGTTAAAACAGAAAATAATTTTCATCTTAGGTTTAATAATTTTGAAATTCAGGATGGGATAACGGTTATTCAAGGAGTTTCTGGAGAAAGGTTTATTAGGAAATTCTTAGAAGAGATACAACCAGATATGGTTTTTACACAACTATTGGCAATACCAGAGGTTGCAAGGTTGTGTAATAATTTCGATATACCATACTATGCTTTTATTAGATCTTTTGAGGGTTTGTGTGATGAGAATTATGTATCAAATGAATTCGCTCAGTATTACCCATCTGTTATGGAGCTTGTTAATCCATTTGCAGGTTACAGAAAAGATCTTTTTGAAGTATTAGATGGAGCTCAAAAGGTTATATTTAACAGTTTCTATTTAAAAGAGATTTTAAAAACAACATTTAATAATCAGATTACTCGGAAGATGGAAGATAATTCGAGAGTTCTTTATCCGATCGTTGATCCAGCAAGTGATGATTCATTTGTAGTCCCACCAACCACTACACGTACGCCTATAAACGTTAGTCTGATTAAACCCACCAGGGCTAAAGGATCGTTAGTATTTATAGAAACTGCCCGGCTTGCACAGCAGCTTGATAGCAAAGAGTTTCGCAACCTTGACTGGCTTATGGTGGGATATACCGACAAGATTACTCGTGATATATTTGAAAAATTGGGCACAGAAATACCTAAATTGAAAGTGGCTCCGAGTTCGAGCAGTATGGCTGAGATTTATGCGAAGAGTGCAATAGTACTTTTTCCATCAGTTTTTAAAGAAGCTTTTGGACGTGTGCCAATTGAGTGTGCAATTAATAATGTTCCAGTTCTTTCGAGTAATGCATTTGGAATACCAGAGTCATCATGTGAATTGTCGTTGATAAATGATTATCACAATCCTCATGAATGGATAGCAAGGATTGAAGAAATAATGACAAACCCTGCCAAGCGACAGGAACTCCTTGATGCGCAACAGGTGTCGTTGCTCGAATATCAGAAGGAAATGAAAATTCAACTTGAAACTTTTGTTGAGGAATTATCTGTATGCTTACTTTAATTGAAGTTTTAAACGAAGATAGATTAAGGTGTTTATATTCTGTTCTTAAGCAATGTTTTGTAGGGTTGGAATTTAATAGAGAGAAAATATCGGATGCATTTTTATTATATTGCAAGCAGGAAGGGAGGCAGCCTTCAGAATTAACTCGTGATAATTTAATTAAACAGAGAAGAGTGTTTATAAGTGCTAGCGAATCACAGCCTGTTGTCGGGCATTTGACTGGTAGGTTCGGAAGAGATTTTGATTTGACAGACGTTCTTAAAGAACTTGCACAATTTACAGGTATGAATATTACTCTCATCATCTTAAAAGGAGATCACGAATGAGATACTACGAAGGGTTCGATAAACTTGGTATGAAACTGAGATTTCGATTCATTAAAGGTGGCGGTGACAGGCAGTTTAAACTTATTGCATCAGCACAAGTTCCCGTATTTGTTGGTGTTTATATTAAGAATGTTCTTATTAGCGTTAGGTCACTTGTTGATTTAAGAAAAGATATATTAAATCCTTTTGATATATTGGTTAATTTACCCAACAAGCCATATCAAAATCAACAAAATGAAACACGATACGACGAGCACCTTGCGTTTGATTCAAGAGATTTGAGATGGCAGTTTCTTGATGATATAAAGCATGCTTTTGTTGATTTCTGGAAAGATTCACAGCATGAATACTTTAGACTCTTAGAAGTGGAAGACACGCTTCCCCAAGATGAATTAACTGCTCCACAAGAAACTCCACTGGCAGCTTCGCCACCTTCACCAGCAGCTCCACCTTCACCAGCAGCTCCACCTTCACCAGCAGCTCCACCTTCACCAGCAGCTCCACCGGCATCAGCAGCTCCACCGGCACCAGCAGCTCCACCGGCACCAGCAGCTCCACCGGCTCCACCGGCACCAGCAGCTCCGCCGGCACCAGCAGCTCCGCCTATAGACGACGAACCATTTGCTAATCTAATGCCTGAAGAGGAACCAGCAGCGCAATCTACTGATTCAGCAACTGAGGACGAAGATGATCTCCCATTCTAGAACATATCTAGAAACATCTATGGGCAACCAGATAATTGGACCAGTTCCATATTATTCTCAGGCTGTTATGTTCTGGCTAAGTAAACTGGCAGCCCAGAATCCACATTTATTTATGTTAAGGGATTTTGATTCACATGCTAGAGCAGATAGGATTATTGCAAGTTGTTTTGGTGCAGAAATGCATATTTATGCAGGTAAAGATATTGTTTGTTATTGCACAAGTTCTAATGATTTTGTTGAGAAGATTGACAAAAAGCATGTAACGTTGATTGATTATACTTGTAGGTGTGAAGCAAAGAATGCAAAAGTTGTTCATGCTATACCTCCATTTTGCTTTGAAGATTATAGGGATATGTTTCCGACAGAAACTCAATCAAGAGTTAGTAGACTTAATATTACATGCTTTATTCGAGACCAAGCAGATGCAGAAAATATCATTCAGATATGGATTAATAACGAGATACGTGGTAACTTATATTTGTTCAGAGCATTAAGTTCTGATTTTGATCCCAATTTCTATTGTCAGTTAGAGAAGGTTAATAGAACCGACATAAGAGGTAAGAAGATAGAGCTCTTTTGTTATGACAATATAGAGCCAAGTAAAATTGTTAACGCGCTGGTTAACTCGTCAGTGGCTATTTTTTTTGCTAGAGATACTGTATATCAGTTTTGGTCATTGATTCTTAAATGTTATCCTGTTATTTTTAAGGATGATGTTTTAAGTTCAGTTATTAAATATCTAAGTAGTGAAGATAGATTAGAAGATCTTATAATATCTTTTTGTCATTATCCAAGACAGTTGCAGCAGTTAGTTGCTGAACTTAGTTCGATTAGATTGCATGATTTGCAATTATCTAACTTTTTCCCATTGGAGAACTAAAATGACATCCGAAGGAGTTGTGTCGGAACAGACACAAAAAAGAAATCATGAGATATTTATTCCTGTTGTAGCTCCCGAGCCAACGCTACTTTATCGTGGAGAGGTAGAGTCGTATGAGGAAAGACGTGGATATGGTTTTGTAGTTATTAGAGCACTATTAAGAGAACAGGACGAGAGGTTTGATTACAACTGGTTGGAGCCGATTAATAGGAAGGCATTAGTTCATTTTAAAGATGTTAAAACTGATTGTAATATTAGGAGGCCAGATAGTGCCTATACTGTTCTGGCTCGTGGGCAAATAGTTTATTTTAAGCTTACGCTCAATGACAAAGGATCGTATCAAGCTATTGAATTAATTTCAGAGATTCAGGTTGCTCATTCAAACGAGGGTATAGGTGTAGCGCCTAAAGATAAAAGACAAAGGAGAAGTTAAATGTTGTTTTCGATAAAGAGAAAAAAGACAATTATGGTCTTAGGTGAATCAGTAGAAGTTGAGGTGTTGGCGTTTTCTGATCGGGAGGATGATTTTATGCTTATGCAAGACGAGGTGAATCGTCTTGCAAAGAAATTTGAAGTTAGTCCTCCAGTAATGGAGAGTGAATTTTCTGTTAGAGATTTAACATTTTTCCCAGGTGGAGGATATAAAACTAGAATTAAGTTGCCTGAATTTAGACATACTATTAGATTTTGTGCTACTTATTCTGTTGTTAGAGTGATTGGATTTGTGTACAAGCCGTCAGAATTATTTAAGTATTATGGTAGTGGTTCAGCCGGAGCAGATACTATTTTTAATTGGACTTTCAAACCATACGCATATGAGATTGCTCACAAGAGAGCAAAGGTAAACGCTATCAGACAAGCCTTAGAATTGTACGAGTATTTAGTGGAGGGTGTAGACGAGCAGCGTGATCAGAAGTTGGTTCAAGCTCCTGATTTTATGGATACCAATAACAAAGACGCGGAAGAGAAGTTAACTGATATGCAACTTGTTGGTGTTATGGGACTAATATCAAGGTTAATAATATCTGACAAAGATATTCTGGACGATATGAAAATGGCATTATCTCAGATTCTTGTTCGTTTTGATGAATATGTAAATAGCAAATTTGATGATGGGTTTCGTGTATTTGTAGAAGCAAGCGACGTACCTATTGGAGATGATGAGTTGACAGATCATCTTAATGTTTTTTTACATGAAAACATGACCAAGGTTCAGGCGTCAGAAATACTAAAAAAGTTTGGGGACTTAACCCAGTAAGGAGTTAATCAAATGGACTTAACTACCAGGCCAAAGAGAATTTATTTTAGGTCTCCTTCTGATCTCACAGATCAGCGGTGGGGAAGTGTGGAGTCTGTTCTTCAGTTTCATATTAAGCAAGCTATCAAACGAGTTGGAATTCAAGTAGACGACCCAGCTGACGCAGACATTCTTCATTTGTGGAGACCAGGAAGAGAGATGAGAAAGGTAAACGAAGAACTTATAAATGAGTTTGGTGGAAAGCCAATTATTGTAGAGGCGCTTGGAACAAATGTCTGTACCGGATGGGAGTTAGAAAATATAGATCGTAGACTACGAGGCGAGAAACCAAGAAAATTTGACAAAGAACGAGCTGGAGAAGTAGAACAGTTTTTAGTTGACAATGCCGATATATTTAGAGTACCGTCAGTTTTATCTAAAAATAGTTTTAATGATCCGAGTCCCAAGTCAAAGATTGTTGTTCGGCCTTATGGTTATGATCCCGATTATTTTGGTGTTAAGAATATTAAGCACAAGGCATGGCAAAGTAATCAAAAACGAGAAGAGTCATTTAATGTTGGATTTTTTGGTAGGATTAGATATAGAAAAGGTTTTCATACTTTTGTTGACGCAATAGCTCAGTTGACTGATCTTACTAATTTAGCAGCAGTTGTTGTTGGATCTGATGGTGGAGCTTTGAATTACATAGACAGGCATGAAGTTAAGGGATCAATAAATTATATTGAAGTTGATTCACCTAAGGATATGGCAGTGCATATGAATAGGTGTGACTTAGTTGTGTGTCCTGCTGTCCATTCGGGTTTTGGATTATCAGTTTTAGAGGCTATGGCTTGTGGTTGTTTTCCAATAGTTTCACCAAATGCTGGCATTAGTTATATTTTAGCTCAATACGGAACTGGTAATATTATTCCAGCTCATGATTCTGTAACGCTTGCTCAATATATCAGAGGCATGTTTAATACTTGGAATAAGGATTTGAATTTATTTCATAGGCTTCAAGGCAAGGCAGCTAAAGTTGCAACGGAGTTTTCGTGGGCAGCTTTCGAAGATGAGTTAGTTTTCGATTACTCTCGTTTAATTCAAAAGATCTGAACTTTTATTTACGGGAGATTTTCAAGGGCGAAAGTAAAGCGAAAGGCTAAAATAATATGAAAATCAGACTTGATCACGAAATTATTCTGGGAAATAAGCTTATTCCTCTAGAGACGCCAAGTTTTGTTGCAGTAGATGAGGAAGATTTTGATCTTAATCAGTTTACATGGTATATTTTTGGAGACGGGGAATTTGTAAGACCCGATCCTGAGACTGGTGAGCTGATATATATGGTAGATGTAGTTTGTAATAGAATAGAAGACAATAAGAAGAGAAAGGACGCATATGAAAAGGAGGCAAAGATTTTCTCTAAAACGGGGAAATACATTCACAACGAAGAAGCATCAGCAACAATCAGAATTGATCACGCAATTATTCTGGGATATAGGCTTGTTCCTCTAAAGCCTCCAAAGTCTGCTATAGTAGATGAATGTGATTTTGATCTTAATAAGTTCACATGGTATCTTTTTTACGGAGAAGCTGTTAGGCCTGATCCTGAGACTGGTGAGCTGATACATTTGGATCAAGTAATTATGAGAAGAGCATTAGATAGTAAGAAGAAAAAGGGGGAAGCGAAAGCCAGGCAGGAAGAATATATTCTCGACTGGGAATCATCAACAGTTATTAGTCTTACAATTAGTGGTTTTCAACCTGAACGAATAATTACAACGAGCGAAGCTTCCATATTAACACAAGTTCGGAATATTTTCATAAAGTTAAATATTAATGATCCAACAGCTGGCAGATCAAAGGGATTGGAAAAAAAGGTTTTAAAATTTATAAAAGGAGATATATTTGAAGAGGAATCGGAGTAAAAATTTTGAAGAGGAACCGGAGTAAAAAATGGAAATTAAACTTACTCAAATAAAAGGAAAAAGTTATGGCTCTTTATGAGAAGTACCGACCAAGAGATTTTGATGACATTGTTGGCAAAGCAAACGAGCAAACTATTAAATCATTAAGTGGCATGGCTGAGAAGAGTGACTTTCCACACTGTATCTTATTTACTGGAGAGACCGGCTCTGGTAAAACAACATTGGCTCGTATTGTGGCGATGAAACTA
>Ga0307376_10005246_pt1 | contig 11708 bp, 18 predicted proteins | sample TR2MG_FD_202536 | JGI IMG/M metagenome (GOLD analysis project Ga0307376, IMG submission 202536) | Soil microbial communities from Risofladan, Vaasa, Finland - TR-2 | ecosystem: Environmental > Terrestrial > Soil > Coastal area > Acid sulfate soil | place: Finland: Risofladan, Vaasa | collected... | reverse complement strand
CGCCTAAAAACAAAGGCTGAAGTTAAGCTTAAAGAGCCCCCTTTAAAACAGGGGGCTCTTTACATAATGGTCGTTTTGCGTTTATAGACTTCCTGCCTAAGCAGCAGGTACTCAGGAATCCTCGAGATCTTCCTAGTTTATATTGTACTTTGGTACAATGCCTATCTAAGTATAAATACGGATTGACATATGTTTTTATATTGGTATAATGTCAAGTAGTAATATAAAAGGAGTTGTCTATAGAATTTTTACCCTCATGAAAGAATGAGTGACACTGGGAACAGACCAGAAAAGTGCTTCAGAGATAAAATTATAAATTTCACCCCACCCTCATTTTAAATAATTCTATCTCATTCTATTTATTAAAAGCAGGGGAGGTTTTGATTATGTATGCTTGGCTCCCAGGAAAGACTGGGTGACATCTGGAAAAGACCAGAAGACCTTAAAATGTTAAGGAGGTTATATATGAGTAAATTTCACTCAACTGTGAACCGACGCGACTTTATGAAGGCCATAGGCCTCGGTGCCGCCGGCATTGGTGCCGCCGGTGCTGCAGCACCAGTGTTCCACGACATAGACGAAGCCCTTTCGTCACCCAACGCGGCCCAAGAAAAAAACGCCTGGTGGATAAAAGAAAGGCCTTACTTAGATTCCACAACCGAGATCGATTGGGCTATTATGGATCGCTTCGAAGGTGGTCTTTATGACAATGGTTTCATGCCGGCACCAGGACAACCATTCAGGCAGATCGAAACGGCAACATATATGGAAAGAAGCGCCGCCCAGAAGGAGCGTGCTGATGCGTGCCAGACCAATAACGACGTGCCCGGTATGAGCCTGCGTGACAAAGCTATTAAAACCACCGGCTGGCTCAAGCCTTATGTTAAGGAAAAGGGTGTTTATTCTGTTCTAGGACAGCAGGATAAGGTAAGTACACCCGAAATGCGAGGTCTTCCACCCTGGTCAGGAACACCGGAAGAGAATGCCCGTATGATGAGGACGGTATGCCGTCATATGGGAGCCACCTCGGTGGGCTTCGGTGCGGTAGAAGATGCCACCACCAAGAAGCTGATACACCACACATCTAAGGATTTTGGTCCAAACTGGCGTATTGTATTCAAGGATGTCGACAAGCCGGCCGTTGAAGGCGAAGGCAAAGGCGAGATAGTATTACCCACTAGTTTTAAGTATGCCATTGTCTGTACCATTAGGCACCAGCTATACGCGCTCAGAATGTCGCCCAGTTATCTTTCAGACGGCATTGTAGGCAAGGCTTATGATCAGATGGACATTACCCAGTATCGGATAAAGGCCTTCCTGCAATCAATAGGATACTACGGTGCCGGTGCCGGGACATGGGGCATGACCATGCGACCCGCCTGGGGTGTGCTAACCGGCCTGGGTGAGCTTGGCAGAATCCACGAGATAATTACCCCGCAGTGGGGGCCTATGATAAGGACCACCATGGTCGTTTTTACCGACCTGCCACTGCCGCCATCAAACCCGATAGATGCCGGCATCAACCGATTCTGCAATTCCTGCACAAAGTGCGCCGATGTCTGCCCTGGTACAGCTATACCCTTTTTCAAGGAACCCGATTACGTCATGACCGACCCCAACGCTACGGAGATGGCTCCGGACCACCTGCAGCCGCAATTCTTCAACAATGCACCCGGTTACAAGCGCTGGCCTCTAAACCACTATGCCTGCGCTACCTACTGGCAGGAGACGGACACCTATTGCGGCCTCTGCAATGCCGAGTGCGTCTTTAACAAGGAGAGGCTGTCAACTATCCACGAGTTTGTCAAGCCTATCATAGCCAATACATCAATGCTGAACGGCTTCTTCGTCAATATGGACGTAGCCTATGGCTACGGCGTCAAACCCGAGGAAGAATGGGAAGAATGGTGGGACAAAGACCACGACCTGTATTGCATGGGCGAAATGAACTATTAAATTATTAATATAACAGGAGGTGAGTATATATGTTTACCAGTATGGTTGTATTGTGGGCTTTACTCGGCCTATTACTTGGCATACTTGGATTTGCCATGGTTAAATGGCTGCGCGGCCGGAATATGAGGACGACCTGGTATGACTGGCTGATCGGCATAATAGGCCTTACCATGCTTCTTTTTACCTTTCAGAACTTCTATTCCAGCTTCATGGAAGACGAGGCCTTTGCCGGCTGGATGTTCCTGCTATTCCCAGGCCTGCTGGCCGTTGTGCTAATGGGCATTGTTGCCCTTCAGATATGGAGAAGAAATAGAACTGCCTAAAAAAAGGATTTTCTAGATAAATCATTAAGAGCCCCCTTTAAAACAGGGGGCTCTTTACATAATAGTCATTTTGCGTTTGCAGACATCCTGCCTGTGCAGCAGGTACTCAGGGATCCTTGCTGGCTTCCTATAAATCTAAAGGTTTGACATTTGACAAAAAAATAAACTTGTGCCTATAATATAAAACTGTTGACAGAATGTAAACTGGTGTTATAATGATAGATTTACAAATAACCTGTTTTGGTATATACAGAAAAATTTATTTCTTTGGCGCGTTTTACTAGATAAAAAGGGGGTAGTATGTTTTCTGGTTCTTATGTGATTCTCAATGGCAAGTTTCGAAAAGAAGGAAGGCGTTGGGTTGCGCGTTGTGACGAGCTCGGTACTTCTACTTTTGGGCGTTCTATTCGTGAGGCTGATGAACACCTTAAAGAGGCTATTTTTTGTCATTTGAATACACTTGGGGACGTTGGTGAAAGAGAACGTTTTTTTAAAGAAAATAATATTATTTTCCACAAAATTAAACCTAAGCATAATATTGACATAAATACATCTATGAGCGACGATACTTTTCTTAGGCCTATAGTCCAGCGAATTCCTACGGTAGCCAACTTATAATGTTATGTCTTCGCGCAGAGAACTACCTGCCATAACAGGAAAACAATTAATAAAATTACTTAAGAAGGATAGTTGGACAGAGGGCAGAAAAGCAAGGCATGGAAAATGTCTCACGAAAAAATTCGGCGACCGTACACGCGTAACTTTCGTTCCTGAAACAAGAGCCTCGCTTCCTCCAGGTACTCTATCGGATATCCTCAGCGTTAAACAAACAGGTCTTGGTAAATATGGACTATTGAATTTAATAGATAAGTACGGCATTTAGTATACATATCTCAACATCTAATCCCCATATAAAAATCATTTGCTATTATTAGCACCAACCCTAGGCTTGATTTCTTTGCTTTTATAGACGTCATGTCTTGGCAGCAGGTACTCAGGAATCCTCGCAAGCTTCCTAACAACGTAGTTGTGCGGCTTTATATTGATAATATGTAAGTGTGAGTGGATAATAAGAGCGAGCCGTATAAAATGAGACAACCATGGACTATGAGCGAGCCAAAATAGGGGAGAAAACCAAGAGAAATGAGCGAGCCAGGGCCCAGACTTTAACCGGTCTGGGCCCTTATTTTATTGACAGTATGTAAAATGTAATGGATAATGGAGAAAAAAGGAAAAACATGATGGATGAGAATGTTTATAAGGGCCTGGTGGATAGTATCAAGGAAGAAGCCGAGGCTATGGGGTCTTATGAGAAGCTAGCCGAAGAAGCTGAGAAGGCAAAACAACCTGAGATTGCCAAGCTTTATAAGCATATAGCTGAAGAAGAATACGGACATTTGCGGGAGTTCCAGAGTAAAACCGATAAGTTAGAACAAATGGAAAAGGAATTTATAGAAGGACCTTTTGACGCGGCCGACACGGCTTGTAAGCTGCTTCCTGTAGAGGGAAGGTCACTTTGTAAGGAAAAGTACGAGCAGCTTCTTCACGAAGTCTTGACAACCCCGAGTTGTGAGTATTCGGCTTGGGTTACAAAAATTATAGAGTTGGGTGAGCTGAACCAAAAGGCTTTTGACAGAGCCCTCGAAGCTTGGAGCAACCCGTACCCGTATTCGAAGTTGGAATTCAGCAAAGCACAGCAACGCATCGTTGACGAAGTAGCCAAGTTATTCACAAGTCGTCTTCAGGCAGATTGTATGTGTGCGCCTGAAGGTACGCAAGCGGGTACTGACCCTAAGAAATGGGCGAGGCCTGGTGGAAGGGTAAGCACCCCATAAAGACAACCGGTCTGAGTCCTGGTTTTTGTTGATGCCAATGACAGACTTGGGCTTTTTCGTCATAATGAGTTGCCCCCTTTAAAACAGGGGGCTCTTTACATAATAAATCATTTTACGTTTAGAGAGTTCCTGCCTAGGTGACATGAACTCAACGAAAATGCCGGAAGCTTCCAGGGAAATTGAGGCAACCGAGGCGGAGTTCTACAGGCACTAGAGCCAGTACTTTTCTTCGTCTATTTTCATGGTCACCATCCTGTCAACAAGATCATTCTTTGGTGACCGATGGTACTTCGTGTAGATATAATTTTCATCCAGCCCAACAACCTCTATCTTACCCAGCTTGTGCGACAGCACGAACCTGGCCCTCTTGGCTGTGCCGGACAGCTGCTTCTGTGACTCTAGAAATATGCGGTAGGCCCTTGCTATGGGCATGCTGTAGGTCTTATTGCCCTTGGCCGGCCTGACCTGGTAGACGTAGTAAGGCGAAACCCCAATGAAGGAAAGCTTACGGTGAAGCTCTGCCAGCACTTCGGGACTATCGTTGACCCCCCGAATTAGGGGGTGATGGTTCAGGAGAACGGCACCACTCTTTAAGAGGATACCCACCGCTTTGACCGCCTCGCTGGTTATCTCCCGGGGGTGGCTGAAGTGCAGCACGAAGTAGATGAGTTTTTGCGGTCCGCTTATCTTATCTATTAGCCGAGGCAGCACGGCATCATCTATGATGCGGAAGGGATTATAGACGGGCGCTTTGGTACCAATCCTTATGATCTTGACGTGTTTAATCCACTTCAGTTCAGTCAAGATATCTCTTAAACGGCTCGTTTCCAGCAGCAGGGGATCACCGCCTGTAAGTATCACATTGCTAATCTCTTTATGGCCTTCTATATAACTAATGGCCGACTTATAGTCCCTTAGTACCTCGTACCTGCCACCGTCCACGAAGAGCCTCTTCCGGAAGCAGTAGCGGCAGTTGCCGTAGCAGGAGTCGCCAGTCAGCATTATGGCGGTGTCACTATACTTGTGTTGCAGGCCGGGGAGTGTGGTATAGTACTTTTCACGAGAAGGGTCGGTGGCCCCCCAGGATTCATCCTCGAGCTCCTCGGTGGTAGGCACCACCATCCTCCTGATTGGGTCGGCCTCGTCCTGCCAGTTGATCAGGTCAAGGTAGTAGCTGTTGGCATAGAACGGGAATTTCTTGGTAACCTCTTTGAGCCTTAAGGTTTCTTCTACTGATAACTGTGGGAGGTCGGTTACGTCTCTAAAGTACTTTACTTCCAATACAAAACCTCTCAATTACATGCTAATGTTACATAGTGTAATTGTCAAGTGACTGTAGGGTGAGCTTTGAACCCCTGATGAAGTTTTAGCTTATCTCCCAGGAAAGTATGCCCCAAAAGACGCCCATGCCCGGACCGCCACCCGAGGGTGGGAAGTTTAAAGAGTCTATGGGCGGATCTGACCAGATGAGCTCGGTGCCCGGCCAAAGATTGACCTCACACTCACCCGCTATTGAACCGTAAAAATCATTTCCTGGCTGTAGTGTAACGACACCCTCAAGGGACATAAGGAAAACGAAATCTTCCCCTGAAATGTTTGGCTGGTAGTCAACGTCTCCTGCGGCGATGATGCACCCTGAGCCGATGGTGGTGCAACCAGGTGCCAAGAATATCGAGCCACCGGCATAGATGGTCTGATTATTAAGTGTTAAACTGGCACCTGACAATGGATTGACTGTCAGGTTGCCGGTAACAAAGATGGTGCCGGCAAGACCGACCGAGCCGGCTCCCTTCAGGAGCAGGTTTCCGTCAACATAAAGTGGCCCTAGTGTTGTTACTGAGGACAGATCGATTTCTATGTCTCCAATATATCTATCGTGGGAAGGGTAGTTCTGTTCTAAGTCATTCAGGTAGAACCCCGAGAGCTCATCGGGTTCAGGCCACCAATCCAAGGGATCTGTATAAATTGTCCCGTCAACTTCACCTTTGTTATCAATCGAGCCGTTATACTGCACGTCTCCAGTGACAGTTACACCCGGTTTTATGGTGATATCGCCGGGGCTGGTGATGGCGTTATCCATGATGTCGTTCCAGTAGCCTATCGGTTGCACAAAGGCGGTAATAGTGGTACCGCTGCCGTCAGCCGGGGCTTTTGATACCACGCGGTAGGTTATGCCGTCCAGATACCAGATTTCAATAGATACGCTTCTGCCATTGACATCGGCTATGCTGTATCCCCAGGGGTTGTAATGATCAGGGGGTTCCCTGAAGGGATCCGGTAACTCGAATACGCCTTCTGTAATCTGCCATATGGCGTCTTCCACTCCGGCATCGGCAGCGTAGTAGTCTTTCGTTTCCTCATCAAATATCTTGCCGACCGTCAGGCCGGTTCCCATATATGATAAAAGGGGAACCAGGATCAATGAGCCCACGGCAAGCAGTATTAAGGCCAATATGAGTAGAGTGCCTTTTTGTTCGCTTTTTATCCTTCTTAACATTGCTTTCATGTTGTTAATGGTAACATTTGTTGACATTAGTTGTCAATTGAATTCAGGAAGTGAGCGGGGAAGCCCACCTGGTGACGAAGGGCTAATGGGCTCCCCCTGGGTATCTATCTCGGTATTTAGCGATAGCTATTAGATTAAGGTTAACGCGGATAGGCTAACTGTAAAACCGCTCCATAAATATCAATGGTGTAGGAGCCGCCCACGCTAGGCATGCCACCAAGTATATAAGAGCTGAGGTTGACCGATCCGGTAATTGCATAGTCGTCTGTAGCATTTTCACCAAAGGTACCCGCTGCTGAAAATAAAGTTACATCGTTATCAACCATGCCAGCCAGCAGGGCCGTCTGGACATTAGCCCACTCAGTTTCACCGGCTTCCACCTCGCCCGCGTTCATAAACTTGGCGATATTGGGGATGGCCACTGCCGACAGGATGCCGAGTATGGCGATAACCACAAGGAGCTCTATCAGGGTAAAACCCTTCTGCCCCTTCTTGAGCTTAAAAAAGCTTTTCATTTCAGTCTCCTTTCTTTAAGATTTTTACTTGCGCAATTAATAAATATTCGCTAGAATAATATTGCGTGGTGTCTTTAACCTTTGGACATCACCCCCTTTTGGAGCCGTTGCCTTTCCGGGACAGTCGGCTCCTTTTTTTTTGAGACCTGGTCATATTTTTAGTATCGCCTTGGCCTTGCCAAGCCATTCCTGGTCAAAGAAGCGGACACCGTTTTCATCGACCATGGTAGGCTTCGGCAGCAGACCGCGCTTTATGCGCTCGTCCATCTGGTAGCGGCTCAGGCCGAGCTTACTTCTAACACCCGGTGCCGTCATATACTTGAACTTCAGTTCCAGCTTTGGATTGGCCATAACGACCTAAGACTAACAGAAGGCTAACAGTTGTTCAATCCCTCTTTAGTACCATTACCATAGTACCTGTGTACCAATATGATATAATAACGCAGTATGAACCTGAAAAAGGTAAAGGGGTACCTGGGATTTAAAAAGATGGAAAAAGAAGGTTGCCCACTGTGCCGTCTCGTTGAAGGTGAAATAAAAACGCACAAGTACTACAGAGACGTCACCTGTATCATAGTAGATTGCCTTACCTGCCGGATACCGATGGTGGTGGTCAATCACCACGGTCAGGCTACCGAAGAGGATAAAAGGCTGATGGTCAATGCAATAGACTACCTCTTCGAGTACCACTCGATAAGGCGCGTGCCGAGGCAGATAGTAGACCACGAGCACTGGCACGTTATCGGCGCCAGGCTTAAAAAGGCATAAAAAAGGGGGGGGGATTCGAATCCCCCCCCCAGGTTAATTAATCTTTATGCCGGAACTTTCCTGGCTATATCCTCGAATTCCTTAATAGCAGACGGTGTTCTGGCGATAAAGATGGTGCCGTCCTTTATAGATATCCCCCTGTGGTGCGTCTTTTTGCCATAGTCTGTTATGGCATCGGCCAGACCTCGCAGAATGCCCTTGCTGACGCAGCGTTGCTCCACCTCGAACACGTATACCGGCTCACATTCCACTACAGTGCCGCCTCCGGGAGCGGTCTTTTTCCAGCAGCTTGAGACGTGGGCGTAGAATGCCGTCTGACCGAATAAATCTGTAATCTTCTCGCTTAGTTCAATCGCCTCGGGGATGCACCTGTGCTGGCAGATAGGGGCGTAAATCTTTAGCGTGTCCCTGAAACAGATGCTCTTGGGCATATCATCTATCCAGCTATCCAGCTCTTGTTCAATCTCTGTTTTCTTGGGTATCGCAACGATTGGTCTTTCTGCCATTACAATCTCCCCCTGGCCTTGGCATCTTCAACCCAGCAGCTGTGGCCGTTCATTATAAGTGTGCGCTCCGCCTTTTTGCCCTTTTCAACCAGCTTCTTGGGGTCACCGTTGTTTCCGATCATAAAGGCGTCTTTATCGCCATCAAGTATCCTCTGGGCGATTATGCCATCGGTGACCTCGCCGGCCAGCAGGGCCAGACCAAAATTGCTTTTTTCTTCCATCATGGCTCCTTTATGACCTCTTCTATTTCTGCCGGATTCAAGGCATTAACTATTTTTTTGGCCACGAGCTTGGCTTCATCGAGGTCCTGAGCCCGCTTGTTGACGTGGATATGGAAGGCCACCATCTCAGGGTCCCTCTTATCGGGGAAGTAGTGCTGGTGCGAGGTGAGTATACGGGTGCCGGCAGGCAGCTTGGGCGCTATATAGTCCCTCATCTTCTTCTCGTGCCTGCTGTACTCCGCGGCAAACTCGGCTCCCTTGCCGGCTTGCAGTCCATAGGGGTACTTTGTCTTGTATTTCACCTCTACGTCGCTCTCAACGCCAATGTTGCCGTCTCTTCTGACAATCATAATCTGGTCGTAAACCTTAAAACCTTTATAGTACTCCTGTTCGCCGAGGCTGATGTGGCAGGCCTTGACGTTGTTCTCCCAGCACCTGGTGCACGTATCGCCAAGGTAGTCGCAGAAGCTGTCGGCCACTGGCGTGACTTTTTCCAAAGATTTAACCATGCTACTCTCTCCAGCAGTTCCAGCACATCGCCTGGGCTATCCTTGAGTTCAACTCGGCGAAGGTGCTTTCGATTACGTAGGTCTCATTTGACTCGAGAGCCTTTATAAGCTGTTCCTTGGTTGAAGCTGTTATCCTTGAGGAACTTAGCTTTGAAATGGCCTCTTCATACTTGCCGGCATCGACCAGCCGGCTTATGTCGGCATAGCTCTCCATGTCATTGGGTACCTTCTTCAGGGCTTCTATAATATCGTTGTTCAACTAAACGTCTCCTTCTGTAATTATCCAACAGCTTGATGTTTTGGTCAACTAAACGGGAAACTTTGACTAAAACATGAGTCTGATTTAGAATTCAGTTACTATGGTAACCTGTCCCTGCACTAACGGCGTCAATATAAAAAGTATGTCAGTTGAGGATATCCAGAAAGAGCTCAACGCCCTTATCTTCGACGACGAGGTCAAGAAGGCCTGCAAGGCTAAAGACCGTGAGCTGCTATCCATCATAATCGCCCAGCCCAAGGCGTACCACTTCGACTTTCTTCAGGGCAAGACAGAGTGGAAGGTCAGGGGCAAGTGGAGGCAGCCCGACGACGGCTATGAAATAGAGAAGAACGTCCAGCTGGACATCGAGTTCAAGGACAGCCAGGACGAGTACGTCGGCCTGCGGATCATAAACCTTCTAAGGGAATACAACGAGAAGGCGGTCGGCGAGACGGTGCTCTATGCCCGCACCATGCCCATAGAGGAAGGCACCCTCTAGGTTTCCTGCCTCTCTGCGTACTCTTCCCTGGCTTTCTTAACCTGCTCATCTGTCCAGCCGTCAGGCGTCTCTGTGTAACCACCTGGAAGGCCATCCTCATCACAATAACATGTGCTATACCGGTCCCTGTTATAAGGGGCGCAGGTGATTTTCAAGTGCTTGTCGCACAGCCAGCAGCGGTACTGCCCAAGTTTTCTTCTCTTGGTACGCATGGCGCTCACCTTGTTCTCCGAAGCACCATTAGGAAAAGTTCCAAGCTGCGCCTAAGGTGAATCCAGGATTCCTTGCGCACGAAGCGCCACCAGGTGCGGTCAATTCGCTTTATACCAGCAGCCCTGACCAGACGCTCGCTTGAGCGGTGCAACAGTTCAACCTTGTGCCTGAGTTTGTCCATTTGCTAAATTCTCCTTTTGGTAAAAAAAAATCGTGATTTTAATGTGTATTACGGCCCCATGGTTTATCACACTTGGTGCAGAAGTCTGCAGCGGAGCCGAATATAATCTTGCAGCCTCTCTCTTCCGGAATGGCCGTCGCACCGTATATGATGTCCTTGTGGCCACAGTGTGGGCATTCCAGGTATAAAGGGTTCTGTTTAATGATTTCTTCCTTCGAAAACGCTGGCTTTTCCATTACTGGCTCATTATTTAATTCTGTTAACTGGTCATAAACCCACATTAAAGTACTATACTTCGTATCCAACTCCACTTGTATTAAGGCTAACGGGGCATTGATATCAACCTGCGCCGGTTTATAATGAAACCGTGCGTCAGCTTCAATCTGTCCAATGCAGTGTTCGACCTTGTGAATTAGTAGCTCTAAATCCATATTAAACCTCCTTTTATTTTTACCCTAGTCCCTGCCCACTAACACCGACTGTTAATATCTTACGGTAGCAATGGGCGGGATTAAGGTAGGAACTAGGCGCCATAGTAAAATTGGCCAGCATAAGCAAGTAAGGCTTTTACCTCATCGCTATTAATGGGGTAACTTTCCCAAGGTGTAAACCAGTCTTGGTATTCAATGCTGGCTGATTCTGGCTCTTGGTGCTCATTTAAGTCGCCCACAATTCGGCAAGCTGGCCCGCCAGTGCATAATAATATTTCGTATTCACCTGCCCGTGCTTCGTCTCCTGGTGCGTGCCAATTACTTCGGACTTGGATTGATAGCGGGTCTTCACGAATAGCTTCCTGCGGGTCTTGCCCGTCTACATCTTCTCCCTTTTCGAGCGCTTTTACTAGTTCAATAATAGAATCGAGTTGCGCCCTTGCTTGGTCTTTCGCTCTTTCTTGGTCTTTATCAGTTGCCATTCCAAACCTCCCTAGCTTTATTTGATCAGGATAGCCTAGCCTTTTATTACTGCTTTAAATACTGCCTGTTATCAAAGCTCTCACCTGTCTTATTGCAATACCAGATACCAAGGGCACCGTACACGCTGCCCCCCTGTTCCCATTGCTCATAGGCCCAATACCAAAGCTCCCAGTTTGCCATTGACCAGCAGGTCGGATTAAACCACACAGGGTCAGTTAGCGTATAGTTGCCTTTTTTACTTTCATTGATGTCCATGGCGAAGTCGCCGTTCTCAGAGTGGACAATAATCCAGGTGTGAGATACTCCGTAGCCGTCTTCACCTTTTATAAATGGATGCTGTCCATAGGCAGGTGAGGTCTCTATGCCTAAGTAATCGAAAAAGTATTTCATATCCCTGACAAAGTCTCGGCAGAGATAAGTAGGTTTGGTCTCTATAATTATGCTATCGGCCGGCTCTTCCCATGGTTTGTCACTTTGTGAGTCAATGCTACCTACGTAAAGAA
>Ga0307376_10005245_pt1 | contig 11710 bp, 27 predicted proteins | sample TR2MG_FD_202536 | JGI IMG/M metagenome (GOLD analysis project Ga0307376, IMG submission 202536) | Soil microbial communities from Risofladan, Vaasa, Finland - TR-2 | ecosystem: Environmental > Terrestrial > Soil > Coastal area > Acid sulfate soil | place: Finland: Risofladan, Vaasa | collected... | reverse complement strand
ACCATGAAATCAGCACAATACTATTACGACAAATCAAAATTTTTTGATGCGATGAAAATTATGTCTGCTCATAATGAGCACAAAGGCTTAGCCAAAGAATTATTAAAAGACACTAAATTTAATGATTTTAAGCATACAATTACATATCTTGGCACTAATTATGAAGCAATCAAATGCTATTTTTTATTAAATAATCTAAAACTGGAAAAGCGTTAAATGGCAATAAAACATACAATTAGAACAAAAAATAATGGTTTTAAAGAAGTTACTTTAAATAGATCAAAGGCAATTAAAGCATTCTGTACTGAATGTTTGGGCTTCGGTGAAGTTAATCCAAAGCAATGTACTAGCAAATATTGTCCTTTATTTCCATTTAGAGGTAAAAGTGAGATAGCTTATAGATAGATATCTATCATAGAGTGCTTTTTTCTCTCTAAAAAACGACTTTCTTATTAAATCAATGCCAAAGTGCCACTAAAAAAAGATCGTGGCTAAATAATGGTTTAAATGCGTTTTAATTGCAAATCCTCAAATAAGTCCTGATTATCACTTTTGCACAACAAATCTTGCAATAAAAGATCGTATTTAGCGTAGAATTTTCTTTGTAAATTTGCTTCTGTTTCTCTTCTCCATACCCAATCGTCTATCAAATAACGATATGATCCACCATTTTTCGCATCTTCATAAGCTTCAATAGTCGACATAAAGCCTAATGCCATTTTCTTAAATTCAGCAATACTAGGTGGCCAATCAAGCGTTGAACGTGCTTTAACACAAGATTTGTTTATTTGGTCGGCAGTCAATTCATCTAGAATTTGCTGCCAATGGCGTAATGCTATTTCGCTAACATTTTTATCTTGCATATTTGAAACCCATTTATGACCCCATATTGCAGTAAAATGGTAAAATAATTCAGTTGCTTTCATGTTTAATTTCTCCGGTTTTTGAGTTAACACAATCTTCCATAGCTTTCTTCTTCAGCCATGATCCATAATTTTGCATACGTTCTGCTGCACTTTCAGTTTGTTTTTTAGGTTGATCAGGAATCATTTTTAAATTAACTTCATCTAACCAGCATTTTCCATTTAACCACGTAGATGGATGTTTCCAAGATGCTACAAATTGAGATGCTTCTTTTTGCAGTCGTTTTTCAGTAAGTTGTAAATTGATTGCATTTTTCAGTTTATCAACAAAATCATTCAATTCTTGCCGCGTCTTGATCTTTTGTTGCCTAACAGCTCTCATGAATGCCTTTTCTGCTGCGCCTTTTCCTTTCTTCACTGGATAATATAAATAAAAATCATTAAAAACACTCGCGCGCGCATGCGCGTTATTTATCTCACTATCACTATCACTATCACTATCACTATCACTATCACTATCACTATCGCTTGATTTGCTTGCGTTTGCTTGCGTTTGCTTGATTTGCTTAGCAAAAGTAGCATTTGCTTGATTTGCTACTTTTTGCTTACCACCTTTTGAACCAGCTTTAATGCGTTGTTCACTAATTTTATTATATTTTTCTCTGTTCCTATCAAGAGACAATTTAATACTAATCATTACCATCTTTGTAACTGGATCAAGAGGAATAGGCTTATAATTGTTTTCGTATGCATAAATTGATTTAAACAACCTTCCTGCTTGTTCATCTGTTAATTCATTAACTAATTCTTGCTGGTCGTTATATAATATAAATGATTTTTTATTCATATCCATTCTCTTTAATAATAAATTCAGGTGGTAAATCTTTCCATTTAAAAGAATAAAATTCACTTGAACCATCAGTATTCTTATGTTTTGTATAAAAATCTTTTTCGCCTTTTGCTAATTTTCGCATAAATAATTTTCGCATAAACCAGAGTCTAAAAACTGATACTTTACATAACTTCCATGCATATAAATCTGTTTCCTTTTGATTGCTGAAACCATAAAAAGAATAATCACCATAACCTTCTATTATTTTAGTTAATTCACTATTTCTGCCGCTTGGAACAAGCGTTCTTATAGTAAAATCATCTTGATATTTTTCAAAATAAGAAAAATGTCTAATACGACATGCTATGCGTAAAGGTGTCATATTTAAAACAATAAGATCGGTATTTCTTTCCATATCTTCTTCAATAGGCGGTTCACCTGTTAAATATAATCCACAAATCATTTTTATTTTAGGTAAAAATTTATCAGACCATTGTTTATTTTCTTGCCAACTCATTTTACTTCATTACCCCATGCCTCAAATCCTTCTATATTACGTCTATTGAACATATCCAATCTTCTGCCTGCTGTAACGCGTTTTACTGTTTCATAAAATTCTGCTGGTTTTTCACTGTGTCCAGTTCTTTCGGCATTAAAGCAGGTAAAAAATGATTTTAAGTCAATAAATTTAGGTGTTCCTTTTCTTGCATATAAGGCAAATTCACAATTATATTGCGGTAATCCAAAAGCTTGAAATCCACCATTTTTATGCCATACAAAAGTACAAACATATTTTAAGTTCCATTCATCTAATAATCTAAAAGCCTCTGGTAGATATTTCTGTGTTGTCCATAACCAAATATGGCAATCATCGACAGCAGGAATTGCTATTTTTGCTATTTCTGCTATTTCCATCGTTGGATAATCAAATCCGACCTGTTCTGGAGCAACATCACGCTGTATTTTTTCCATTTTCCAAGGTGGATCGATTACAATTACATCATATAGGCCGCTTATTTCTTTAGCTTTTTTTGTTTCAATATTTTCTAGCCTTTCTATAACTTCCTTTCGCTTTTCTTGCGTCTTAATCTGTCCGTAAGCCTGATTAATGCTGATTTCCTGCTTTTGTAGCCTTTCCTTAATTTCGGCAGTGGCACTGGCTTCTATGGTTTTAATTTTAGTTATTGTTCCACTAGATAATCCTGCTATTTCTGCTATTTTATCGCGACTATCAATAGGCTTTAAAGCTTCCGTCAATGTTGACGGAAGCTTACCTTTTAATTCACCGCCAGCAATTTGATTCTTCTTAGCTTGTTCCTTAAACAGCGACTCAAACATCAAAACTTTTACACCACATTCATACTTGCTTAAATTCCTTCTGTTCTTCTGATTATTCCAAGACCAAAACATCGCATCTAATTCATTGCTAAATTGCATTTCCTTAATCTCAAAGCTTATGCCATGCTTCCGACAAATGTCATAGCGGTGATGTCCATCAACAAGTACATCATTCCATGTTATCAATGGCTGTAAGCAACCGTGCGCTAAGATGTCTTGTTCTAAGCCTGCTTGCTGATCTTTGGTTAATGAAGGCAGCAAATGTCTAAATTTATCATTAATTTGCATTTTGCGATCCTCTAAATTAAAAAACCCTTTAATTGGTCACTCAGTCAGCAATTCCCACATACAAAGGGTGGAGCGACCAATTAAAGGGTCTAAAGTATGTAACAGGCTTGCTGAAACCTTAACGATATATTAAGGTAATCTTAAGAAAAAAGCAAGAATTTTAATGGAATATCAAGAATCTGGCGCAATTATTAAATCTTCTAAAGTTACAGTTAAAGCATATTGCTGTTTAAGCAAGGTTTTTAAAGAAAATAATGTTGCCACAGAGGGCGTTTTGCCTCCTTCATATAATGAAATTGAACCTTGCGAAACATTAAGCAATTTTGCAAATTTTATCTGAGAAAGCTTTAATAATTCACGATATTCTCTTAAGTTATTTTTCATAATGAAAGTATTATATATGAAAATTCTAATATATACAACTTGACATTATTAAGAAATTAGTATATAATATACCATTAATTCCAAAAGCTGATGAAAATAAATCTAGAAAAAGCAATGATCACATTGCAACATATTGTTATCGAAGCTGGTGGCGAATTACCTGAAAATCAATTGGCAGTAGCTGTTATTAATCAAGCAATTACTGATATTTTTATAGATCATAAGCTTTGTAAAAAGGGAGCTGTAAAAAAAGGTAGTAAAATCTATAAACAATATATAACCGACCAAGCAAGAGCTTTGCGCTGGATTAATTATAGTCCTGATTTTGGTATAACGTGCGACTTTGCTTACTTAAATGAAGAATGGGTTAGCCATTTAATTAATTCATCTTATGATAAATACATGAAAATCTTAAATGGCAAGCTATAATTATGATACATTATGATGACTTTCTTAAGGAAATATTAAGAAAATAATAAGATTTGCTTGACATTATTAAAAAACTAATATATAATTAACTCCTTAAAATTTAAACAGGAGCGAAAATATGACTGAATTTAAAGAAAGTGTTATCGGTGGATGTATAATAGTTATATTGGGTTTATTGGCGCTTATAGCTATAATAGGATCGTGCTGGGGGCTTCATGCTTTAGGTGCTGAATATTCAGTCTGGTCACAAGGTAAAACCGGACAAGCTGAATTACAACGCGCCGATTGGAATAGACAAATACTTGTGCGTGAGGCCAAAGCAAAAGAAGAATCTGCTGTTTTATTAGCACAAGCTGAAATAGAACGGGCAAAAGGTGTTGCACAAGCTAATAAAATCATTGGTAAAAGTTTAAAAGGTAATGAGACTTATTTACGTTATTTATGGATTAATAATCTTGAAAATAGCAAAAATCAAGTTATATATGTTCCTACTGAAACTAATTTACCTATTTTAGAAGCCTCTCGTTTTAATCATAAAGGCAAATAATTAATGAGCAATATCGGAACTCTATTAATACTGATAATAACGATGTTTATAGTTGTCATCTTTTGGGCGGCTACAAATATAGACAAATCCGGAGCTGTTAAAATTTTATATGAAAATGGCTATAAATCGATACAAATTACTGGTTATAAATGGTTTGCTTGTGCTCATGATGATTGGTCTCATACGGGGTTTACGGCAATAAATCAACAAAATAATAAAATTAATGGTGTTGTTTGTTGCGGTTTATTTTTTAAAAATTGTACTATTAGATATAAATAGGAAGAAATATGAAGCCCGATTTTGTAAAAGTTAAAGAAAATAAATATATTAATCGTAATTTTATTGCTTCATTAGAAAAATATGAAGCATCTAGTTCTTCTTATGATAAAAAAGAACATTCAGTTATTATACGACCTTCTTTTAATATAATAATAGGGATGTTTTTAGATAAAGAAGAAAAAGAAAATGAGATAATTTTCCATAGACTTCGATATACTGATGATATAGAAAGAGACACTGTTTTAAAAGAATTATTAAAAGAATTATTATAGGAGACAAACAATCATGAGCACATCAATACTAATCATAGGCGAAAGCGGCACTGGTAAATCAACTGCGATTCGTACGCTTGATCCGCGTGAAACATTTATCATTAACATTGATCACAATAGGAGATAAATATGTTTCAGAAAGCAACAAAAGAACAATCTAAACTCAGATTAGCTATATTTGGTGTGGCTGGATCAGGTAAAACTCTGTCAGCTTTGCGTATAGCAAAGGGAATTGCTGGAGAAAATGGCACAATAGCTTTAATTGATTCTGAAGCTGGATCATCAAATAAATACGGATTAGGCGGCAATGGTAAATGGCAATTTGATTTTGATGTCTGTAAATTAGATAAGTTAAGTATTGATGATTATATTAAGGCGATAAATAATGCAAAGGAATACGATGTTCTTGTAATAGACTCACTTAGTCATGCTTGGCAAAAATTATTACAAGAAGTAGAACAAATAGCACAATCAAAATTTAGAGGCAATAGCTGGTCTGCTTGGTCGCAAGGAACTCCACGGCAAAAAGGCCTAATAAATGCTATTACTTGGTTTCCAGGCCATATAATAGTTACTATGCGCCAAAAAACAGAGTGGATGACGGTAATAAATGAAAAAGGAAGAGCTGCCCCACGACGAGAAGGTTTAGCACCAGAGCAAGGCAAAGGGATTGAATATGAATTTGATTTGTTAATGTCTTTATCGGATAAACATTGTGCAGAAATAATTAAAGATAGAACAGGTAAATATCAAGATAAAATTATTCAAGAACCCGATGAATTATTTGGAACTGAGCTAAAAGATTGGTTGGGAGAGGGTTTAAATCCAAAAGAAATATTAAAAATTTATTTAGATAAAATAATGTTAGCACAAACTTTAGAAGAATTGGTAATCCTTTATAAATTAACAATTAATAATATAACTATTGCTAATGATGCTGAACTTGTAGAACAACTTAAAGAAGCTGCGAAACAAAGAAAAATTGCTTTAAATTGCTTTAATTTCTAGCGCTAATAATGACGAGATTAAGACAGTCAATAATGTTGGTTAATTTTATAAATAATAGGAGAAATGATCATGCTAGAAGTAACTGTTAAGAAAAGAAAAGATGAGCCAATTCCTATTCAAAAAGGAGACCTGGTTGAGCTTTTTGCATATCCAGAGAATTCAATAATATTAGTAACAGACTGGACTCCTGATAATGATGAACCAAATTCATTTGCTGGTGTGGTTTTGTTTAATGATAGTTCGCTATACGACATTGGACAATATGCTACACATTGGAATAAACTTCGGATAGAAAGGTTTGCCGGTTCAATAACTTTAAAACAATCTTAAACAAATATAGGAGAAACAATAATGTTAGAAGTCACAGTTAATAAAGAAAAAGATGAGGCTGATACTTTTCAAACGGGAGATTTAGTTGAGTATCCAAATGGCATGCTAGTAGTAATAGCAAGGTGGAATCCTTTTCCTGATCGTCCTATTTTCTGTGGTACAGTATTATATAATGAGGATAATTCCGTATATAATACCGGAGACTACTCTGAGGGTTGGGCAAAAAAAGACACTTTAAAAAAATTTATTGGTTCAATAATTTTAAAACAATCTTAAACAAATATAGGAGAAATCATTATGATAAATGAAGTACCTTTTACAGACGAAGACCCGGTTAACGCCATTCCTGCGGGTAAATATAAAGCAGAACCAAGCAAGGCTGAGTTGCGGGACGTTAAAGATAATCCTGCAAATAGTTATGCTTATATTGAGTTTAAAATCTTAGCCAGTCCTTATATAGGTAAAATAATATTTGGTCGATATAATGTAAAAAATGAAAGCGTTAAAGCGCAGCAAATCGCACAAGCGATGATTAGAAAAATATATAGGGCTGTAAATTTAGAGCCTCCAACTGGAACATTAACGCTTGCAAAATTAGAGGCTTTATTGCGCAGACCTTTTATATTAGAAGTCGGGCTTGAATATAACGACTATCGAGGCGAGGAAGAAAATACGCCTAAAAAATACATCTCTTTACATCAAGATACACAATGTGTTCATACAATAGATACAAATGCTAATCCTACTGTAGGGTCATCTGGTGATTGTTATGAAGGCGATCCTAATATGGAAGATAATCTTAGCGATTTACCTTTTTAATCTATAGAATTATAAGGAGAAAATTATGTTTGAATTAAATAAAGTTTTTGATAAATGGGAAGCTCTTTTAAACGATCAGGCTGAAGCTTACGAAGATTATCAAAAAGAGTTGTTAGAAGAGATTGGCGACCAGATGGGCGAAATAGGATGTAGTAATGAATGTGAAAACTATAGCGATATTAGGGGTGTTTAATGGCTCTTGTGGTGGATAGAGGTTAAACATGAAAGCAAAAAAGTCCATCAAAAATAAGGTTTTATTGCGATTGTAAATAATGCCTTTACAATTACAATAATGCAGGTTCGAGTCCTGCCAAGAGCCGCTTAATTAAAGAAAGATTTATTAACTAAATTGGAGAAAATTATGAATGAAGCGACTATTCAAGGGCATTCAGTCTTATCAATGCCATCTGCTAACAGTCACATTGAAAAATATCTTGATAAAAAAATAACTATTTATTGTTGTCGTTATATTTACTCCGGCACAGTAACTAGTATTGATGCTTTTTCAGTAAAATTGCGTGACTGTGGAATAGTGTACGAAACCGGAGAACATAGCACTTCAAACTGGGAAAGTTTTGAGAAATTGCCAGATGGATATTGTGTTGCTTTACAAGCTATAGAAAGCTTTGGTAATTTTAAATGACACACTCAATGAAATTTTGGTCTAACTCTAGGTCTTGGTCTAAGCATAAGTCTTGGTCTAACTCTATGTCTACGTCTTGGTCTGGGTCTAGAGCTTCGTCTGGATCTAGTATTTTGCTTAAGTCTTGGTCTAAATCTGGGGTTTTTAAATGACACATTCAATGAAATTTTGGTCTAAGGTTTATTCTTGGTATTGGTCTTGGTCTTGGCGTTGGCCTTGGTCTTGGTCTGGGTCTTGGCATTGTTCTTGGTCTAAATCTAAATCTAAATCTGCGTCTAGGTCTGGGTCTGGCGTTTTACTTAAGCCTTGGTCTAAATCTGGAGGAAAATTATGAATGATAAAATAGATTTTCTAACAAATACAATGAATAGTGCTATTGAACTAGATATGTTAATGAAGGCAGTTAAAGAAGTTATAAGCTATGATTATAGCGATTTAGAGGGATCGCAATATTGTGATGCAGTAAATGTTATTGCTGAACTTGAGCAGGTTTATAATACAATTAAGGCAGATTAATTCCGATAAACGCTATTATCGGAGATAGTTGATAGGTGGTTGATAATTTGGAGATGAATATTATGAACGAAGAATCTGAAAAATCTTGTTTAGATTGTAAATTTATAAAGATTATTAATACTTTGGAGGATAATGATTCACCTTATAAGGCAATATGTTTTCATGATAATATAGAAAGAGCCGATATTACTAATAATTATACATTAGCTCAGTATTGTGGTCGATATGAGCCGGTAGAAAAGAGGAGAGAATCATGAATTATTTTTTAATTTATCTTATTTTGATGCTTGATCATTGGGTGGGAGCATTTGTTCTCATTTGTATTATTTGTAGCATTATATTGCTTATAGATATTTTTGGATGGATTTTAATGCATGCGGAGGATATAGGAAGTTATTCTTCTAACAGTGAAATAAAATCTAATAATACATTAATAAAAAAAATATTTAAAATAACATTTATTGTTTTTATTATTTCATTTATTTTTGCGATTCTTTGTCCAAACACAAAGCAAGCGGCTACGATTTATTTACTTCCTAAAATAACGTCAAATAAAAATATGCAGCAGTTACCTTCAAAGACGGCACAATTATTATTAATGGAAGTAAAAAAAGAAATAAATACAATAAATGCTTTACCATCAAATATTGAGATTAAAAAGGATTGAATCATGAAAACAACAAGCTATGAATTAAGTAAAGAGCTGAAAGAATTGGAAGTTAAACAAAGAAGTTTTTCCTGTTGGACAGATTATTTATCTTTTAGAACAGATCCTTCTCCGTATTTAGTGGTATCATCTGACTATATTTGCAATGAGGATTTTTATGCTGCCTTCACACTCGATGAGATTTTGGATATGTTGCCAAATATAATTTATATGGATAATTTAGATATCTTTTTAGACTTTCAAAAATGTGGCGCAGAACCTCCTTATGCTTATTATGCCGCTTATAATGGATTAGTAAAAACTTGTTATGATGAATTTGAACATCAAAACCCAGCAGAAGCCGCTGGTCAGCTTTTAGTCTGGTGTATAGAAAATGGGTATGTTAAACCGGAGGAGGAGTTATGAAAACAACGAGCCTTGAATTAAGTAAACAATTACAAAAATTAGGAGTTAAACAAGAAAGTTATTTTTATTGGGACCTGGACAAAGAACAGCAAGCACTTGTAACTGCGAAGGAAATGAATATTTCATATACTGATACATTAATAAAGAATGAAATATTTTCAGCATATACCCTCGATGAAATTTTGAATATGTTACCAGATAAAATAAAAGACAACTATGTTTATTATTTTTTGAAATCTGATAAAACCGAAGAAGTTAGATATGGTATTTATTATGCTAGAGCGGCTATAGAAGATGGGGTTATGGTAGAGTTTTTACATGAAAACCCAGCCGAAGCCGCTGGTCAGCTTTTAGTCTGGTGTATAGAAAATGGGTATGTTAAACCGGAGGAATTAAATGCAGCTTTATAAAATAGCGCACGAATATGAGCAAGCCTTAACAGTTATGCAAGAGGACGAATCTCTAACGCCTGAAGTTATTGAAAATTCACTTGCGCTTATTAAGGATGACTTTGACACTAAAGCCATTAATATTTCATATGCAATAAAAAATCTTGAAGTTGAAGCAAATGCAATTCGAGAAGCCGAAAAGAATATGGCCACTAGACGGCAAGCCATCGAAAGGCATTATGAAAGCATTAAAAATTATCTATTAACTAACATGGAGAATTGCGGTATGTTAGAAATAAAGTGCCCTCATTTTGCTGTCAAAATTAAGAAATGTCCGCCATCAGTTAAATTAAATATATCTACGCCTATTTATGGTGCGGATATTTTAATGCAAATTTGTGAAAAGGCTTTACTCACATCGCATATACCGATGGCTGCATATGTTCGCCTATCGATAGAGCCAGATAAGATAAAAATGAAAGAAGCATTACAAAATGGTAAAACCATTCCAGATGTTAAATTAGTTCAAAAAAATAGATTAGAAATTAAATAAGGAGGCAAAAAATGTTAATTTTAACAAGAAGAATAGGCGAAAGTATCATTATCAATGGTGATATTGACGTTGAAGTATTAAACATTGAAAGGAAGCAGGTTAAATTAGGAATTAATGCTCCAAAAGAAATTTCAGTGCATCGTGAGGAAATTTGGAGAAAAATACAGGAGGAGAAAAACCAAAAAGAAGTAGGTGAAGAATGATAAATTTTATATTAATTAGAACCCCAATTCCTCAATCTAGGCCGCGTATTACTTTTAAAAATGGTAAGGCATGGGCTTATGAATCGGCAAAAGTTAAAAAAGAGAAGCTTACCATTGGCGCTCTTGCTAAACGATATATGATTGACCATAATCTTAAACCTATTACAAAACCATTTTGGATGACTATTAAATGCGGAATGCCTATACCAAAATGCTGGTCTAAAATAAAAACTCAGGATGCGATCGATGGAAAAATCATGCCTTGCGGTAATCGCAACGACTGGGATAATTTAGGTAAATTAGTAAGCGATGCATTAAATAAAATCTGCTATGAGGATGATTCGTTATGTTGTGAGGCAAGGGTTTGCAAGTATTATGATGAACGTCCTCGAATACACATTAAGATTGATGTGATGGGTTGTTCTACGTAGAACCTATAAACAGGAGTAAACCATGAAAGTAATATTTTTAACCATTGAAACAGGCAAAGAAACTAAGCATATTATGTGTAACAATTCTTTAAAAGAGGTTCAAAAAACCATCTTAAAAGAGACTGGAAAACATTACACTTTAAAGGAATGTAATGCGTTTATTGCTGATTATAAAACTAATGAGGTCATATATGGTTAAATATCATAAAATTAAATGTTCTGATTTTAAAGCAAAATTAGAAGAAGCAAAAAAACTTAAAAATCTAGAACAGATTGCTGAAAAAAGGAAAGAATACTTCAGGATTTATAACAAAGAATATTATCAAAAGAATAAAATTTATCATAAAGCATATTACTATAAGAATAAGGAACATATCCGAATTTGTCACAAAGAATATTATCAAAAGAATAAAATTTATCATAAAGCATATTACTATAAGAATAAGGAACATATCCGAATTTGTCACAAAGAATATTATCAAAAGAATAAAATTTATCATAAAGCATATTACTA
>Ga0307376_10005243_pt1 | contig 11712 bp, 14 predicted proteins | sample TR2MG_FD_202536 | JGI IMG/M metagenome (GOLD analysis project Ga0307376, IMG submission 202536) | Soil microbial communities from Risofladan, Vaasa, Finland - TR-2 | ecosystem: Environmental > Terrestrial > Soil > Coastal area > Acid sulfate soil | place: Finland: Risofladan, Vaasa | collected... | reverse complement strand
AACGGACATTAGCTACGCTCTGAAAAGTTTTATCGTCGCGAACCAACTTATTTACTGCCCATAATTTGAAGGAGAATTACAATGAAAAAACGTACAGGCGCAATGGTTATTCTAGCAATCGTCTCGGTTGTAGCCGGAGTCGTCGCCATATTCGACGCCATCCGTTACCTGGATATAATTGGCACCCCCCTTGATTTCTTCGTCGCATCCTGGTTTGGCGCTGCCCTCTCTGGACTTGTCGCCCTCATCTGGTTCGCCACGGCCGTACAGATTTGGAATGGTGATCCCCGAGGCTGGCTCTTCATGGTCTCCATCGCCGCTATTTTCCTGATTATGGATATTTTCTCCCTCCTCGCCGGAACGCCGTGGGAGTTATTGTCCACCTCCATTATCATCACTGTCCTGGCCCTCATCCTGGGTTTGTTACCCAGCACCAAGCGAGAATTTGGCCAGGCAGCCGAATAGTAAATGGGGGGAGCCACTAAGACATCGCCGGCCGGATCGCCAGAAGCCCTAGCCACCGGCCGTTAAACCTTTTCGTTCATCGTTCCTGAGGGAGAAAGTTGTCATGCCCAAAAAACACCAGCACGACCAATAAAAAAGCGAAAAACCCAAAAAAATGTCGCGTAACGAATATAAGAGCGAGCTAGCCCATCTTGAAATCGAACTGGTTAAACTCCAGGGTTAGATAAGACATAAAGGGCTGAAAATCGCGGTGATCTTTGAGGGTCGCGACTCGGCCGGCAAGGGTGGGGCGGCCTGGGCGACTTTACCCTGGTGATGGCTCTCCTCCTCCACCGCCAGCCAGCCGGCTAACTGCTAGATTATCCCGCAGAGCCCGTCCTGATCGGTTAATAGCCCACGTCGTTTAAAACCCCGTGGGTCTCACCTCAATTCCTTGACTGAATAGTTGATCGGAACCTACCGGGTTTATTGATATGAACCCCCTAATTGATGACGAAATTCAGGACTGGCGCCATGTCCAGATAACCAAGTTTTCGATAGAGGCTATGGGCATTTTCCGTTGCCAGAAGCAGGCTCAGGCGGTCGCCGGCCTCTAACTGTTCGGCCAGCACCCGCGACATCAAGGCTGTTGCCAGCCCCCGGCCCCGGAAATCTGGCGCAGTATAGACATGGGAAACCCAGCCCACTCCCGGCTTCTTTCGAGCCACCCGGGCCATAGCCACCGGCCGTTGGCCAACCAACAGATAATAGAAGGCCAGCCGGGGATCGTAGACATCCTCGGCTAGAGTCAGGTCGGCGCCGTCAATCGTATTGAGGTCCATACTTTCCCCAGGAGTCCTGGCTTGGCGGATGTGCACCGACTCATCTGGCTCTGGCAGCACTTGAAGACCACGGGCCATCAAGCCGTTTGTGCCCGTCATAGCGCTGCAGCCCAGGCTCAGGTAAGCGAGCGGCAACCCGGGCCGGTCGGCCACCACATAGATCCGGTGCTCCGTAGCCGGACCATAGGCGCTAATAGTTGTTACCACCACTTCCGGATCGGCTCCCAAAACGAAGAAATTATCGGCCTGCCGTGATTTGCCCTCCAACATATAGTCGTAGTGGACACAGAGTACACTACCCAACGATAGAAGCCGGCCGAGCTGGCGTTGCCTATTGGTCAGCAAGTAGCTGGATACATACCAATCAAAGGCCAGCTTCAACAGCCTGGAATTGTTTTTCATGGAGGGGTTCGCTAAGCAGACTGTCTCTGGGGAATCAACTCGGAGTTGTTTGTTATCAGCCGGTAGTTCTCGGCGATCTGTTGCACAGTGATCATGCCCAGGAATCGCAAGTCGTGTACCACCGGTAGCGCCTCCAGGCCCTGATCGTTCATTTGTTTTTGGGCCTCAAAGAGGTCAGCTTTACTGGAAATCGGCACAACATCCTTGCGCATCACATGCAGAACCAGCGAGTGAGAGGCGGCCGTCTGCCGGGCCTTCATCAGGTCGGGGTAGGTGAGAAAGCCAACCAACCGTTCGCCGTCGACCACAGGGAAGTGACGCTGCCCGCCATAGATCGTCAAGTTGCTAGCCTGCTGCACCGTGCTCATGGGGTTAAGCCGGTAGACCGTATCCGAATAGACCTGGTCGACCTTCATCGCACGTAAAATGTCGCGAGCGATTACCAACTTGCCTTCCTGGCTACCGGCCGAATAAATGAAGATGGCGATAAAGACGAGGAAAAAGCCGCCATTCGTCAGGGCGTAGACACCCATAAGGATGGCGAATACCCGGCCAACAATAACGGCTACCGAGGTAGCCCTGACGTAGTTCAGTCGGAAGGCTAGCAGAGAACGAAATATCCGGCCGCCGTCCAGTGGGAAAGCGGGGATCAGATTGAATAGCGCCAAGACAATATTATAGACAAAGACGTAGGTGAAGAGGGTCAACAAGCTCAGACCGCCGGAGCCGCTGATCGCCTGGAACGGGTTACTCATGTCCAGGCCCAAGACGACGATCATTGCGCCCATCAGCACGGCGATAATCACGTTTACGGCCGGGCCTGCGCTGGCGATAATAAGTTCCTGGATCGGTTTTTCAGGTATCTGGTTGAGTTGCGCCATACCTCCCAACGGTGACAATATGATCCGCTTGACAGGTACGCCAAAATATTGAGCGGCAAAACTGTGGCCTAGCTCATGCAGCGTGACCAGCACAAAAAGCAATGAGATAGCGATGACGCCAAATAATGCTCCCTCCATCACCAGGTTGCCGCTCCGCAACCCGAACTGGAATGCTGCCCAGAGCAAGATCAGCGGAAAGGTAATATGCAGCCGTATGTCAATCCCGCGGATTGAAAATAACCTTAAAGAACTACCCATCGAATCCCTTTGATAAATGAACCACTACGATTATACCCGGCCGGTTATCACCGACTATGGATATCCTATCAGAAATATCTATGATATATGTTAACAGAAGATAGGATCATGATGAGCAACTGCCCGGCCTGGTGCCGTGACTGGCCGGGTGAATCATGGCAAGATCGCAACCCAAGGAAAGACAGGCATGATCGGGAGCGGGCGCTTCAGCTTTAAAAGCAAGTAAAAACACGAACCCCCGGCCAGGTCGCCGGGGGCCAAATCAATGCAAGGGTAATAATAGGATATACCTTTTGCCAAACCCTTGTCAACATTGCTCTCTCCTTCACAAATGCCGCTATGGTATAATCCGCTGATCAGGTTCGGCGGCATCTGCTAGTAAGCAGGAGCCGGCTGGTAGCGATAGCCCAGGCAAGGAGAAGCAGTGGCCAACAAACAACCCAATTCTGAATACTGTTTTGTCTGCGGCCGTAATAACCCCCGCGGCCTTTATATGACTTTTTACGACAATGGGGACAATGAAGTTTATTCCGAATACACCGTCCCGGACCTTTACCAAAGCTATCCGGGCATCGTTCACGGCGGCGTCGTAGCCGCTATGCTCGACGAGGTCGTGGCCCGGGTTTCCATGATTAACGATCATCACCATTTCATGATGTCAGTTAAGTTGGAGGTGAAATATCGCTATCCGGTGCCGACTGACACGCCCTTACGCATCGTCGGCCGGATCGTCCGTTTGCGCGGCCGGTTGGGAAAAGCAGTCGGCGAGATTCTCGACCCGGACCATGTGGTGGTCGCCGAAGCGGCCATGACCCTGGCCGATGTCCCGTCCAAAATGCTGGCCAATGCCAATCTCGAAGCCCTTGGCTGGCGGGTTGACATTTGATTATCGTCCTCATGGCGATTACAATGCTATAGATTATCAGATTCGGAGAATCAACATTCTGAACGCCGGCCGGTCCGCTTATTTATCACCGGTTGCAGTCCAGTAGCCTTTGATGAGACCCATGCCATGCCCGGGAAAATGACAGCTTCAGGCAGCTATCTTGCCGCTCAGCCGAAGAAATTCATCTGGCCGGCCGTGGTGCTGACCTTGATGCTGATCATCAGCGCCTGTATCGGCCGCCAGCCCCAAGAGCCAGTATTAGGCTCAGAGCAGACCTTAAGTGGTCCGGCAACCCTCTTCTGCGGTCAGGCATGTAGCGAAAGAGCCCAATGCGGCCTGAGCGATCAGCAGGAGACCGTTCTGCTAAGCTCCACCGGACCGGCGACCGCCGGATTCAACATAGCTGTGCCCTCTGGTACAGATGTACTGATCATCCAGCAGTTGGTTGAACCGGTCATACAGGTCAGCAACCAGGAGAGCCAGCGTGTGCCTTTCTACCAGGTTGATATCCCAGATGTCGGCGCGGGCTGGGTTGCCGGTTGGTGTATAGTACAATAAGGCACTGGACAACAGGCATTGGCAATAGGACAATAGGGTATGGCAATAGAAATCAGCCATTAGGAAAATGTCCAACAGGAAAATGATGGCTGCCCTTGATCCGGACCATAGCCCATTAGCTGAATTAATCGCTGCGCAGCAAGCCGGCAAGCCTGTAGCCCTGGCCACTATCATCCGGGCCCGGGGATCCGTGCCACGCCACGTTGGCAGCAAGATGCTAATCTACGCAGATGCTCATCTCTCGGGCACTATCGGTGGCGGCGAGATGGAAGCCCGGGTCATGAAAGAAGCGCTCGAAGCCCTCGACGAAGGACGGCCGCGTATCGTTCCCTACACCCTTGTGGACCCGGCCAAGGGCGACCCGGGTGTATGTGGCGGTGAGGTCGAGATCTATATCGAACCCTATCTCTCGCCGGCTACCGTTTTGGTGATTGGCAGTGGCCATGTTGGCCGGGCAGTTGTTCGTCTGGCTGCCTGGCTGGGCTTTCGCGTTGCCGTTAACGATGACCGTCCCGAATTGGTTACTCCTGAACAGGCTCCCGGCGCCGATATTTATTTGCCCGGTGGCATAGAAGAGGCGCTGGTGAATTTTACGATTACCGCCAATACCTACGTCGTTGTTGTCACTCGCAATGTACTGGTCGACAGGCAGATTTTACCCAAGCTGCTGGAAAGCCCGGCGCCTTACATTGGCGTCATCGGCAGCCGCCGACGTTGGGAGGAATCGAAACGCCTGCTGCGAGAAGATGGTTTGAGTGAAGAACGATTGTCCCGCTGTCGCTCGCCCATTGGGCTTGAGTTAAATGCCGAGACGCCGGCCGAAATAGCCGTTAGCATCCTGGCCGAGATCATTATGGCTCGACGGGGTGGGTCCGGGGAAAGCATGGCCTCTCCAGGATTATTAGAGCCAGTCGAGACCGGCGAGCATACCGGGTGAAGGTTGTAATTAGATGAACTTATGCCAGAAGGTAATCTATCAGCAGTCCCATAAGTTTGGGAGGGTATAAAAAATGCGACTTGATGATCAGCGTGACCGTAAATTAGAAAAACGGCGTGGCTTGGCCGTGCGTACCATTATCGCCACTATATGGTTTGGACTCTGTATTCTTTTCGCTTATTTTCTTGCTACCATGCTTTTTGATAATGGAACTCTCAACATTCGTTGGTTTCATTCCGTCCTGTTTGTGCCTTGGGATTGGGACGACTGGATCATTTTCACCAGCGTTGTCGCTTTCATCGTCTTTGTTATGAATTTTATTCTGCTGATCGGTTACGGTTTGTTTAGCTTCATCGGCCGGCGGCGGCCGGGCACACCTTCTCTCTACTCTGAAGATCCCGATCTTGATGACCACCGCTACGATTATCGATAAAGGATCGCCCTCCAACCAGGTGTCACAGTTGACTCATGTTGATTCAACCTGCCACCTCCCCTTTGCCAACCCACAACGCTGAATAGGATATAGGGACTAATCGGGTATCAATCCTCTGGTGGACCCCTCTGTTAGATTAACCAATTGCTGTCCCAGGCAACTGCCTGAATGGATAGCCACCATCGATTTTAGTAGGAGGTTTAATTGCTATGTGGATTGACAAGAAAAGACAGGTGGAGATTGAAAAACGGAAAGGGCTTTCTGCCCGAACGGGCGTCGTCGTCGGCGTCCTGGTGATTGGATTTGTTGGGACATACCTGCTCACATCCTGGCTGTTTTCGTCAGGGACTTTGAGTGTAGATATGTTTTATAATGATCTGGGCATCCCAAGGTCCATTGACCAAAACATCATCCATCTCGGGCTGGTGTTGTTAATTGTTATTGCCTTACAATTTCTTGCGGTGATGGGTTTTGCTTTGACGAATCCTGAGGCTAGAAAACGCAGCGGCCTGCCCTCGGCCGTCGCTCAGGACCCGGATTTCCTCAACGGCTAATACAGTTAATAGTTTGCCTCAACAGGCGGTCGCCGGTCTGACCTGGACTCGATAGTTGGTTTCATATTATGCCGGAATCGCTTCCAGGTCGTTGATGCTCTCAAAGCCGTGACTGGTCAGCCCCAGCGTAACCGGGTTGTCCGGATCGGTAACGAACTCCCAGAAGGCATTTTGCGCGGTCGTGCCCGGCAAACTGGTGTTACGGCCAATATAGACATCTTGTTGCATTTGAAGACCGCGCACGGCCACAACGGCAACCCGCTGGCTAACCAGGCGAGTAACCACAATTTTGGAAACAAACCCAACCCCTAATCCTTCCTCAACAGCCAATGCAATCGCCTCTGAATTGCCCAGGGTCAATACGCGTTGGAGACGATCCACCGTCACGCCAATATCAGCCATGCCTCGAACCGCTACTTCATACGTGCCACAGCTTTCTTCACGCATGATGAAATCAGCCATGGGTAGCTCTTCCGGGTCGATAATCTCCCTGGACGCCCAGGGGTGGTCAATCGGCGCGATGAGCTGGATAGGATCCGAGATAAACTTTCGAAATTCAACGGTGCTACAAAACTCGCTGGGGCTGGCCAAGGCCAGATGTACCAGGCCATCGCACAAATCAGCTACGGTTTGCCGGCGAGGGGTCACCTGGCAACTTGCCGTCACCTGTGGGTGCTGTTGCATAAAGCTGGTCAGCAGAAAAGGTAAAACGTACTTGCCTGAGGTCGTGCTACAGCCAACTTTTAGATGGCCATAGACTTCTCCGCGCAAGGATTCCATCGTCTCGTCAATGCGTACCGACCAGTCAACCAGGCGACGAGCCAGGGGGAGTAATGCTTCGCCTGCATCTGTCAAGACCATCTGGCGCCCTCTACGCCTGAACAATTCGATTTGAAAATGTTGTTCGAGGGCCTGTATATGCTGGCTCACACTTGGCTGGGTCATATGAAGCTGGCGCGCGGCTGCCGTAAAGTTCATCGTTTCTGCAGCCGCAAGAAATACATTCATCTGATGGGCGTCTAACACGGCTCATCCTCCACGACTTGTTGCGATTCAAGGGTAAAAACAGGACCATCGGTATTCCATAACAAATACTTATAGTTCCAGATAGACGCTACTGATAAGTAAGACCTATATAGATACCCTTGCTGGTAATTGTTTCACTTATGATTCTACCAGATTGTACAAAATTTCACAACCGAAAATCCTGCGATGTGCCGGTTGCATTTCCGCCCCAGGATCATTAACATGGTAGTATGTTATTTTCCCATCTACCTGTCCTATTGCGTGGGGGCGGCGACCTGGCTACCGGCGTCGCCTACCGTCTGCATAAGGCCGGCTTCCCTCTTGCCGTCTTGGAGTTGCCTCAGCCTCTAGTAGTCCGGCGCCGGGTTGCCTTGGCTACAGCCATTATTGAGGGAGCAATCGACATCGAAGGCTTGCAGGCCAGGCGCGTAAACACTTTGGTCGAGGCCTGGGCTTTGGCCCAATCCGGAAAAATTCCGATCCTGGTTTCTCCTGAGCTTCCCACGGCGCCTAGATCGCCTGATACACGGCCTGACCAGAAGCGGGACACCCAGGCGCCGGCGCCGATTGTCATCGATGCCCGGATGGCGAAATATAATATTGATACGGACCTTGACCAGGCAGCATTGGTTGTCGCTTTGGGTCCCGGATTTACGGCCGGAATTGATTGCCATGCAGTGGTCGAGACAAAACGAGGCCACCACCTGGGTCGGGTAATTTGGCATGGTCGCGCCTTACCTAACACCGGGCGACCGGGAACCATCGCCGGGAAGGCTGGCGAACGGGTCCTGCGAGCACCGCTTGCCGGCGAGATAAGGTGGAAAATGGCGATTGGCGATCGCGTCAGGGAAGGCCAATTAATCGGTTTCGTAGCCGGTTTGGCCATTACTGCCCCTTTCGACGGCGTAATCCGCGGTTTGATTACCCCTGGCATCCTAGTCCCGGCCGGGATCAAAATTGGCGATGTGGATCCCCGGGCCGATGTCGCCGCCTGTTTCACCATCTCCGACAAGGCACTTTCCATAGGCGGCGGCGTCCTGGAGGCGATTCTATCATGGATGAATGAACAACAAGAGACCATCACCAATGACCGTGAAAGCTGATTTCGCTGCGCTGGTCAACGCCTTGGGGCTTGAACGGAGCGGCCAATTGGTGGCTATTGTGGGCGGCGGCGGCAAGAGTAGCCTCATGTTTTCCCTGGCCCAGGCCCTGTCCGGCCGGGTCATAACCACCACAACCACCCGAATCTTTGCCGTTCAAATGAACCAGGCGCCCGTAGTGTGTAACTATCCATCTCAGGACATGGCCTCTTGCCTGGAGGCCGGTCTGGAACAATTCGGCCATTGTTTGTTGGTGGGCGCTATTCAAGGCGATAAGGCCACCGGCATACCGGTAGATTTACCCGGCCGTTTGCTGGCCCAGGGCGGTGTGGAATATGTTTTGGTCGAGGCTGATGGATCGCGGATGAAGCCGGTCAAAGCGCCAGCTGAAGATGAGCCGGTTATCCCACCCGACGCCAATCTGGTCATCCCGGTAGCCGGTATTGAGGCTGTTGGCGGTCGCCTGGGTGACATCGCCCACCGGCCGGAACGGGTCGCCCAATTGACCGGGCTTGGGCTCAATGAACCGCTAACCGTCACGGCCTTGGCAACCCTGCTCAGTCACCCGGATGCCGGGCTGAAGAATGTCCCGGCCGGGGCACGGGTGATACCGTTAATCAATAAGGTGGAGAGCGCGGCTCAGCTGTCTGCTGCTCGCCAGGTGGCTCGTCAGGTTCTGGCTCAGGAACAGGTCGATCGGGTTATCATCGCCGCCATCCATGGCCGGCAGCCGTTACGCGAAGCGCACCGCCGGGTCACGGCCGTGGTCCTGGCGGCCGGTGAATCGGATCGCATGGGCCAGACCAAACAGTTGTTGCCCTGGGGAGATACAACCATCCTGGGCCAGGTTCTAGCCAATATCCAGGCTTCAGCCGTTAACGAAATCGTCGTCGTCAGCGGCCATGATCAGCAGGCTGTGGCCCAGATTGCCGCAGAGGTCGGCACAAGTACTGTCTACAACCCTGATTATCAAGCCGGGGAGATGTTGTCCTCCTTGCAGGTCGCCGTTGGCCAATTGCCGCCGAATCGCGAGGCTGTGCTGGTGATGCTGGCCGACCAGCCGCTGGTTGGACCGGAGATTATCAATCGCCTGCTGGAGGAATATTGGCGCGGTGGGGGGGAGTTGATCGCGCCAACCTTCCAGGGCCGTCGCGGAAACCCGGTACTTATCGGCCGACCATACTTCAACGAATTATTGGCGCTTTCCAGTGGCGAGGCGCCACGAACCCTGATAAAGTCTCATGCCCAGGACTTGAAAGTGGTGCCGGTCGATACACCTGGCATCCTGCAGGATATGGATACGCTTGGCGAGTATGAGCGCTGGCGACCCAGGTAGAATTTACCATAAAGCTCTTCACTTAAGAACTTCGATGCCTGGAAGAAGTCAGGCCATCGCATGCGGGAGGAATAATCATGGGCCAGTGCCAATAGATAAATATATTGATTCGGATGGCATCCGCTTACATTGCCTTGTTTGGGCCGGTCGGGGAAAGTCGCTGATCCTCCTGGCTGGACTTGGCGATACGGCTCATTATTATCGAGAGTTGGCGCCCAGGTTCACCGACCGCTTTCGAGTGGCAGCCCTCACACGGCGCGGGCACGGCCGATCGGATAAACCTGGTTCAGGTTATGATCTCGATACCCTCGTCAAGGATATTGTCCACTTTCTTGATCCGCTAGGGATCGATCGGGCGGTATTTGCCGGGGCCTCGTTTGTGGGTGTTGAAATGCACGGACTGGCAGTCTGCTTCGCGGAACGGGTTGAGGCGCTAATTTCGTCGATGCCCTTTTTCCCAAATATGAATCAGAAATCGATACTTCTGATGATCCGGTCTGGTCTGCCTGACCTGCGGAACCCGGCGCTGCCGACCTCAATTCCTGGCCGGTATATCTGAACTTTTGAAAGCTGTCCCGGCCGCACCTGGCCCAATTTTGGTGCGAGGCGCTTGAAGCTGACCTGTTGGACAAGGTTACCATCAAAGATGATGGGCGTATCGAACGCCATCCTGGAAGTCAACTACTGAATCGTATCTACGTGGAAAGTTGGCTTCCTCGAGGCCCGCGTACGATCTAGTTGGGGCTCCAATGCTGGCCGTTGTACCCAATGGTAAATTTCATCCTGGGTTCCCTATCGGGACAGATGATGAATTGCGGCGAATCGCCGATGAGTACTGGTTAAAAATATCCCTTCCCTGGCTTCAACAGAGAACGGCTGTGTTTCGTCAGATGGCACCTGATGCTACCATCATTGGAATCGAATCCCCCGAGCATCGGATATATCTTGCTGCGGAAGACGATACATTGCAGACGATGGATGAGTTCCTGGCTACACTACCCGGATGAGTCCCCTTCTTGTATGCTAGCCGCCATACTCTGGTGTATCTCGGCCGCATGTTCTTCAAAATGCAAGGTCAGGTAATGAAACATATCAGCCAGGGTCCGCCGGCCCCCATCCATTGCGCCTCCTACTTCCGGATAGTCGGCCGACAGCCCCCATTCTTCCTCTTTGATGCTCTCTAACAACGCCAGCACAACCTCATGCCGGCGGTCATACTCGGCGGCCAATGAACTGCAGTTTTGCCTGCGGCCGGCCAGCCGTGTGAACCAGACGTTGAAGAAATTATACAGCCAGGCCGGCGGGGTGATCATCCGTCCGCAACGCATCATGCGCACATCTTGGGGCAAGAAACGCACGGCCGATATAATGTGATAAAGTAACTCACCGATCCGCCAGGCCGGGTTTATACTAGGAAGGTGGTAGCTCTGTTCGTTCATCTCATCCAGGAGCGCCTGGTAGGCGACCCGAGTTCGCTCCAGCTCCAGCCGCAGCGACCCTCCCTGGTTCAGATTACTTACATACTCGTCCATGACCGGTTAAATGAATTAAAAATCTCGATTTCCCGGACGCCGGGAAAGAATGGCAAACAATTACCCTTTAGCTTCATCGACAGGCGGTTCTATTTGGCGGTATTCCCGGTTCCAGTAAACCAGGGCGGGCTCGTCCGGCCGGGGAACACCGCTGGCCTGGATCTCGCCCACGTAAATTGTATGGTTGCCCGCCTGGATACGGCCAGAGATAGTGCAATCGACCCAGGCTAATGCATCTTCCAGTATTGGCGCTCCGGTATGCGCCTTTCCCCATTCCCCTTCCTTGAATCGGTCTTCATCTTTTGTCCAGGCGAAGCGCTCCGATAAATAAATCTGGTCCTGGTGCAAGATATTCACCGCGAATACCGCCCCTTCTTCTTCCATCATCGGGTAGGCGCCGTGGGAATGGTCGATGGCGATCATGATCAGGGGGGGATCTAGCGAAACCGAGGCAAATGCCGAGACAGTTAGCCCATGGATTTGCCCCTTGCTGTGAATGGTGACGATGGTTACGCCCGATGGA
>Ga0307376_10005242_pt1 | contig 11714 bp, 11 predicted proteins | sample TR2MG_FD_202536 | JGI IMG/M metagenome (GOLD analysis project Ga0307376, IMG submission 202536) | Soil microbial communities from Risofladan, Vaasa, Finland - TR-2 | ecosystem: Environmental > Terrestrial > Soil > Coastal area > Acid sulfate soil | place: Finland: Risofladan, Vaasa | collected... | reverse complement strand
TTGCCGGAAGAAGGGTTACTGATAAATCTGACGGGATCGACAGGTTCTCGGGTAGGACCTGACGTGACCAGTATTTTTTTATCTTTCAGGTCTTTGGTCGACAGGTAATATGCAATTCTGTCCACGATGTCTTCAGGTTCGGGAAGGCGGCCGGGTCCGGTGGTTCCGCATGCCAGTGTTCCGGATTCCGGGTCTATGATGAAATGTCCATCAGCCCTGAGTGTCTCAAGATTCCGCTGTACCGCCCGGTTTTCAAACATATGCGTGTTCATGGAAGGGCAGACGATCACGGGACAGGTCACTGCCAGCATGAAAGTACTCAGCGCATCGTCGGCAATTCCGCCGGACAACTTGGCGATAATATTGGCCGTTGCCGGAGCAATCACCACGGCATCCGCCGCTTCGGCCCATTGGATGTGCCGTATGGATGCGTCGTCATTTTTCTCAAAAAGGTCGGTACACACCGGTTGACCGGACAAGGCTTCAAAGGTTAAAGGCCCCACAAACCACTGGGCATTCTTTGTCATCACTACCCGGACGTTGGCGCCCTGCTTGACCAAAAGCCTTAAAAGTTCCACACTTTTGTATGCCGCAATTCCGCCGGACACCCCCAGTATGATATTTTTTTCCTGTATTACGGTTTTCATCGGTTTGTCATCTTTCCGGATATACCATGGCTTCGCGATGCCATATAATCTTTCCCTTGAAGCGGGACGCTAAAAAAGAAATCCATACGATTCAGACGGTTCAAAAACTATCTTCAATCATCCATCGATAATATTTTTGAGCTTCTTAAGCTGTTCCAGGTTGTTGTGCGCAAGCAAAAGATCGATCCATCTGCCGAACAACCGGGCAAGATCCTCCGAACCTTTTTCAATGCGTCGGGTCTCAATTTCAGAAAGCGCACCCACTAGATCCGGGTTCCCGGGCTCACGTTCCAAAAGGTAACGATAGATTTCAGCCGCTTTTCTCAAATTCCCCTGGTCCGCAAGGACCTTTGCCATTGTCCGGGTATAAAAGACGTCATCTGTGTTCAATTTTTGCCGGCCTTTTTTGGTTTTTTTACTTTAATTATCACTTCATCTTTACCGATAACACCCAGTTCCTGTCTGGCCACATTTTCAACATATTTGGGATCGTTCTTTAATCGTCCGATCTCGCGGTACAAAGAAATGTTCCCCTGTTTAAGCTCCGCATTCTTTTGTAACAGTCCATCCCTTTCCATTTTCAGCCGATTTAGATCGATCAAACCATTTTCGCCGAAAATAACGAAAAACAGCAATAAAAAAATCGACACCACGGTCAAGGTCATCATAATGCTATTTTTTATACTCACTTTTTACCCATCCCTGTCCTGGCGATAGCCAGCACCTTTTCCAGTTCCCGGCTCTTAAACAACACGGAAAAAGAACCGTATAGCACCAGTCCGATGATGATGCTTCCCAATACCCCGAAAAAAAGGCCGGAAAGCGTTCCGCCTTCAGGGGGAATAATTATGCGTGCCGCTGCCCAGACCACCGTCCCCATAATTCCTGAACAAATCATCGTTTTACAGGCGGACTCCGTAATACTTTTCAACCCTAACGCGCCGAGCTTTGTTCTCAGGGCCCAGACCAGAAGCCCCAAGTTCAGCATCGAAGCCAGGGACGTGGAAAGTGCAAGTCCCCCGTGTCCCATGGGCCCCATAAGAATGATTCCCAGTACGATATTGGCACCAACGGATACTGCAGCGGTTATGACCGGCGTTTTGGTATCCTGCAATGCATAAAATGTCGAAACGACAATCCGTACGGCGGAAAAAGCCCACAACCCGATACTATAGTATAAAAGAGCGTATGCAGTCAAATGGGTTGTCGTTGCATCAAAAGCGCCCCTTTTAAATAACAACGCGACAATCGGCTCCCGCAAAACGATCAGGCCGACCATTGAAGGAATCGTAATAAAAAAAATCAGTTTCATGGCATATGAGAAGGTCTCTCGAACCGCCTGCAAGTCCTTTTTCGCGGCCTGTCTGGAAAGACTCGGCAGAACCGCCGTTGCGGTCGCGATTGCAAATATTCCAAGGGGAAACTGCACCAGACGGTCTGCATAATACAGATACGAAACACTCCCTTGGGCCAGCAACGACGCAAGAAGGGTCCCCACCAGAATATTGATCTGATAGACCGCAGCGCCGAATATGGTGGGCAGCATGAGCCGGCCGATTTTCTTGAGTCCGGGATGGAAAATTTTTGCTTTCTGCCAGAAATAGAATCCTTTTTTGATCAGAAACGGCACTTGAAATACAAGTTGCAAAACACCGCCGATAACCACGCCGACGGCCAGACCTGTTACAGGATCCTTCATGTGGGGTGAAATTAAAAAAACCGAACAAATAATGGAGATGTTCAAAAAAACAGGCGCAAGGGCCGGTGCAGCGAAATGACCCAGAACATTGAGGATTCCCATGGAAAGGGCAACCATGCCAATAAAGAAAATATACGGAAACATGACCCGGGTCAAAAAAATCGTGAGGGAATTTTTTTCAGGTGAGTCGGCAAACCCGGGCGCGATGATCCGTATGATCACCGGAGAAAATACGATACCTGTAACAACGACGGCAACCAGCAACACCGAAAGCACCCTTACGGCCGATCTTGCCATTTCAAAGGCATCATCTTTTCCACGATTTGTCAGGTATTCGGTAAAAACAGGAATAAAAGCAACACTTAACGATCCTTCGGCAAAAAGTCTTCTTAAGAGATTTGGAATTCTGAACGCCACAAAAAATGCATCTGAACTGAGTCCGGCACCGAAAAACCAGGCAATGACAACATCTCTTATAAAACCAAAAATACGGCTCAATAGCGTTGCCGATCCAACAACACCTGTAGCCTTTGTTACACGGTCGTTTTCGGAGACCGGTCTGTTTTTGGGTGGATTCATATCGAGTAAAAAATTCTTGACAACCCTTTAATTAATTCATAAATTAATCTTTTTTAAATATAATATATTATAAAAAGGAGTTTATTGAAAATTGGCCAACCATAAATCTGCATTAAAGCGTGCACGCCAGAATGAAGAGAGGCGGATTCGCAATAAGTCGACAAAGACCAGGATTAAAAATATTGTCAAAGATGTGCGACTTGCTGTGGGCGAAAAATCGAAAGAATCGGCGTTGACTAAACTCGATACCGCAAAATCTATTATCGATAACGCAGCAAAAAAAGGTGTGATTCACAAAAAATCCGCGTCAAGGAAAATTTCCCGCCTCTCCAAAATTGTAAACGCCGTCTCTGCCTAACCGGTAAAACCCGAATTTTTTATGAAGCACTCGTCTGGCGTGTAATACGATTGCTGCGTGTGTCCCTCGTGGGCCGGTGGTTTAAACTCGAGCAACAGGTTCTTAAAAATTGTCTGTTAAACGATTGTATGCGGTTTCTGCAAGTCGTTTAGACAGAATTCCGAGGGCGTGGCGCTTGTTTCGTTCGGTGATCTGATTGTTGACCCCCACATCATAGGCTTCGCTGTCAGAAATACCTGACCTGGACCATATCACCGTATCGCCTTGATCCGTTAATTTCAGACTTATTGTAATTTGGACCTGTCTTTCAATGGGGTCCAGCTGCCCTTGACGGGATATTGTCCGGATATGCTCAGATTCAATCACACCGGTAAGGAATGCGTCCGTATTGTCTCTGCTTTTCTGTACGGCCCGTCCATTTCTGGTAAATTCGTATATCAGGTCATTGGTAACGGTATTTTCATAACCGGTTTCCACCGTACGGTTTTCGAAGACTTTGATGAAGATGGTCTGTACGCCGGATGGTAGATTTCCACTCCCGGAAAACCGGTAGCCGCAAGCTGAAAAAAACACCCCGATAAAAAGGACCGGCCAAATATATTTCCTGCAATAAAACATGGTTATTCCATTTTTTAAGTTCGTCAATTAAACTACAATGTTCACGAGCTTCTTCTTGACAACAATAACTTTCTTGACAGGTTTACCCTCGATAAATTTCTGGACCCTTTCATCTGAAAGGGCCATCTCCTTAATGGTATCGTCGTCTGCATCTGCATCCACATGGAATCTGCTTCTGAGCTTGCCGTTCACCTGCACAATGATCAAGAGTTCATCCTTGACCAAGTAATCTTCCCGGTATGACGGCCACGATGCAAGCAAAATGCTGGTTTCAAATCCCAGGGCGTTCCACAGTTCTTCGGCAAAATGTGGAACAATGGGTGATAAGAGAAGTGTCACAGACTCCATGGCAAACCGAATGACCGCAGTTTTTTGAGGGCTTTTGTCCGGATCGATCCCGTACAGGGTGTTCACAAGCTCCATGATCGCACTGATGGCGGTATTGAAATGGAATCTATCTTCAATATCTTTGGTAACTTTTTTAATGGTTTCATGGGTCTTTTTGACGACATCGCGAGCATCGCCCTCCACCTGATCCGGACGACCGTCAAAAGGTTCGGCCTCGCGGATTGAATCCATCCACCGCTGGGCAAGACGCCAAACACGGTTCAAAAAGCGATAACCGCCTTCAACCCCCTGTTCACTCCATTCCAGATCCCTTTCCGGTGGGGCCGCGAAAAGGCAGAAGAGTCTCGTCGTATCCGCACCGTATTTTTCCAAAAGAATGTTCGGATCGATGACGTTCTTTTTCGACTTGGACATCTTCTCAACCCGGCCCACCGTCGCCGCCTGGCCGCATTTTTTACAACACCGGTCTTCACCGGTTCCGTCCACCTCTTCAGGAAGAAGAAACCCGTGTTCAGGGCAGGAAACCGTCTCTTTACAGACCATCCCCTGGGTCAACAGCCGTGTGAAGGGCTCTTTATATTTGACCAGCCCAAAGTCTTTCAGCACACGGGTATAATATCGGGAATAAAGCAGATGTAAAATGGCATGCTCCACACCGCCGATATACTGATCAACAGGCATCCAGTAATCCACAGATTTGCTGTCAAACATTCCGCTGTCGTAATTCGGGCTGCAATATCTTTCATAATACCATGAGGATTCAACAAAGGTATCCATGGTGTCGGTTTCCCGTCTGGCTTCACGGCTGCCGCAAATCGGACAGGTTGTGTTTACAAAAGATTCGAGGGTCGGGAGCGGCGACTTCCCCCCTTCCAAAAGACCGGCATCCTCTGGCAGCAGAATAGGAAGATCTTCTTCGGGAACAGGGACAATGTTACATGTTTTGCAATGAATTATCGGGATGGGCGCCCCCCAGTACCGCTGTCTCGATATTCCCCAGTCCCTCAACCTGAAACTCACCGTTTTCTCTCCCAAACCTTTTTGTTCGAGATAAGAAGCGATCTCATCGAGGGCCTTGATATTATCCATACCGTTGAACGGACCGGAATTAACCATAGTACCTTCTCCGGCATACGCCTCGGTCATGGAGACGGGATCGAGATCATCATCATACGGTTTTACGACCACAACGATGTCGAGGTCGTATTTGCGGGAAAATTCAAAATCCCGCTGATCGTGTGCCGGAACGGACATGACGGCACCGGTACCATATTCCATGAGGGCGAAATTGGCCGTATAAATCGGCATGCGAATACCGCTTAAGGGATTGATACAATATGCACCGGTAAAAACCCCCTCTTTTTCATAGCTGTCCACCGCCCTGCTTGAACGGTCCTGGATGGATATGCGGTCGATGAACTCGAAGACTTCTTTCTCCTGTTGGGTCCCTTTGGACAGTTTGATCACCAGCGGATGCTCCGGCGCAAGGCACATGAACGTCGCTCCGCAAACCGTATCCTGTCGGGTTGTAAAAACGGGTATTTGTTCGCCGGTATTTTCTATGGGAAACCGTATTTCCGCGCCGACGCTCTTCCCGATCCAGTTTTTCTGCATGGTGATAACCTTATCCGGCCAGCCGGGCAGTTTTTCGCAGTATGACAGGAGATCCTCAGCATAATCGGTAATACGGAAAAACCATTGCCAGAGCTTCTTCTGATGGACCTGTTTGGCGCACCGCCAACACATGCCGGCTTCAACCTGTTCGTTGGCCAGAACGGTCTGACAGTGTTCACACCAGTTTACAAAAGACTCCTTGCGATAGGCCATCCCTTTTTCATACATTTTTAAAAAGAGCCACTGTTCCCAGCGATAATACTCGGAACGGCACGTTGCGATTTCCCTTTCCCAGTCGTAGGAAAAACCAAGAGTTTTCAACTGGGATCTCATGGCATCGATATTTTCATACGTCCACTTGGCCGGGTGACTGTTATTGGCAATTGCAGCGTTTTCCGCCGGCATGCCAAATGCATCCCATCCCATGGGATGAAGGACGTTAAATCCCTGCATCCGTTTATACCTTGCGACAACATCTCCGATGGTATAGTTTCTAACATGTCCCATGTGGATGTTGCCGGACGGATAGGGAAACATCTCGAGAAGATAATATTTTTCTTTGTCAGGGTTTTCTTCGACCTTGAAAAGTTTTGTCTCTTCCCAGAATTTTTGCCACTTGGATTCCAATGCCCTGGGTTCGTATCTTTCATCCATTTTAAATAGGTTGCCTCAATTCAATAATTTATTTCATATCATCCACAATGACATAAACTGTCGTCTCTATACACTTACATACCTGCAACACGTTAATTTCACATGTCATTATCGCCGGTTCAAACAATAACTTCTCATGCCACAACATTGGGTAAATAGCAAGTGATAAGACCTGAATCTCGCAGGCACGATTCAGACAAGAAATCATTTGACTTGTATGTTACAATTTCATATTCATTTTAAAAAGTAAGTCCTTGAGATTAAAACTTGTTTCCCTTCAGAAGCAATCCTTTAATTTCGAACTATAAAATTCAACCCCAATTTGGTACAAACACAATGAAAGCAAATATTTTATGAGCAGTAAAATCCTTATCGATGCCATAGATCCCGAGGATTGCAGGATTGCAAAAGTAATCGACACCAAGCTTGAAGAATTTCATATCGAAAGCTCGGGAAGAGAAAGTATCCATGGAAATATTTATAAAGCGGTCATCGCCCATATTGAACCCAGCCTTCAGGCCGCATTTGTGGACTATGGAGGGGAACGACACGGTTTTATGCAGAAGCATGAAATCCACAGCGATTATTTCCAGGACAATCTTTCAAAGGATCGATCCATACTAAAAATGATCAAGCGGGGTCAAGAACTTCTGGTACAGGTTACCAAAGACCCCCACATGAAAAAAGGCGCCATGCTCACAACGTATATATCGCTCCCGGGACGGCACCTTGTGCTGATGCCCGGCATCGATAAGCGTGGGATCTCGCGCAAAATCGAAGATGAAGAGGAACGCAACCGTCTCAAAAGTATTGTCGGCAACCTTAAGATTCCGGAGGGTTTCGGCCTCATTGTCCGCACTGCGGGAATAGACAGTAACAAAACACACCTGTCCAAAGATTTTCGCTATCTTCTCCGGCTATGGAAAACCATCCAAAAAAATATAATGAACGTACAGGCTCCTGCACTCCTGTACAAAGAGCAGAATCTTGTTTTAAGGTCCATACGTGACTATTTCACACTCGATGTCACAGAAATCCTCATCAACGATGCTTCGGTATACCGTGAAGTTAAAGATTTTGTTAAAATCATATCACCCAAACACACCAAAATCGTCAAACACTATAAAGAAGACCGGCCCATATTTTCCAAATATCAGCTCGAAGACCAGATTTCATCGATTTATAAAAGCCGTGTCAAACTTAAATCCGGCGGTTCTATTGTCATTGCGCAGACCGAAGCGCTGGTCTCCATAGATGTGAATTCCGGGAAAGCGACCCAAAAAAAATCCATTGAACAGACAGCCCTCCAGACCAACATTGAAGCCGCCGAAGAAATTGCGCGCCAATTGCGACTGAGAGACTTGGGCGGTCTTGTGGTGATCGATTTCATCGATATGAGAGATGCCAAGCACAAAATTGAAATTGAAAGGGCTGCCAAACGCAATTTGAAATCCGACAAGGCCAAAACAAAAATCAGCAGGATTTCACAGTTCGGCCTTATGGAAATGTCGAGACAGCGGCTCAGACCCTCCATTGAATCCAGCAGTTTTGAACCCTGCGGTCATTGCAAGGGGAAAGGGATGGTTCCGTCGATTGAAATGCTGGCCCTCGACTTTCTCCGCCAACTTCGTCTCGAAACGCTAAAAGATAAAATTTCCAGTGTCAAAGGTATCGTCCCCTCCGGCGTCGCAGACTATCTTTTGAATAAAAAGCGAAAGGAGATCCTCGACCTGGAAGTACGGCGCGACCTTTCCATTACCATCGAAGGGGATGACACGATTATCCCGAGTATGAGCACGGTGGTACGCGAGAAATAAAGCGCCCCGCCGCTCCGCATACGGGATCTTCCCTGAAAAAACTATGCCGAAAAAATCTGACAAACGCTCCAATAGCCTTGGAGGGATTATCGTCCTGTGTGTCGTGATTTTTATCACCGCCGCAGGTCTGATGGTGTTGCTGAAACAAGACCCTGAACCGGGCAAAAAAACCGCTCCTGAAAACGTTCAAATCCAAACCAAAGCGGAGACGGTTATCGACTTCAACACCATCCAAGAAGATCAGGATCTCAAGGCGCTGATGCAACAGCGCAAGGCCCGATATGGCGTTGAAAAAGGGGTCGATATCATTACGAAATCCAATGAATCATTTAAAATCGGCGATATCACGGTTTCCATGAAGGAGATCTTAGACAAGATTCGGATTAAACGTGGCGATATCATTGAAAACGACCTCAAGTCAAAAGGTGCAGACGAAAAGAATAAACTGGAAACCTTCGGAATATACATTGTTCAGTCTGGGGATAATATCTGGAATATACATTTTAATTTCATGAGAGATTATTTTGCATATAAAGGCGTAACCCTTTCTCCCCTTGCCGATGAACCGGTTGACGGCGGACGCAGTTCCGGTGTCGCCAAGCTTCTTAAATTTTCTGAAAACACAGTTAACATTTACAATATAAAAGAACACAAACTGGATGCCGACCTCAACCTGATCTTTCCCTTGACCAAACTGGTTGTTTATAATATGGATCAGATTTTTGCACTTCTGGATCTCATCGATTACGAACATGTAAACAACATTCAGTTCGACGGCGAAACACTCTGGGTATCTGCAAAGTAAAGAAATGTTTGACCTAAAATATAATATGCTGTATATCAGCCCCATTTTTGAGGGTGTTGACAGGTAAAAGGTCTCGTGCCGATTTTGATAAACCTGCAAAAGATCTTTTATACGAAATATCGAACTCCGCCTCTGGCGGGAGAAAAAAATTGTGAAATATTGACGAATCATTTAAAGGGGGTTTTATCTTGATAAGTACTGCCTATGCAATGGGTCAGGGTGGAGCGGCAACAGGACAGGGAGCTGGTGGATTTGCATCGCTTATCCCCATCATCCTGATGTTTGTAATATTCTATTTTCTGCTCATCCGGCCCCAGCAAAAAAAGTCCAAAGAACATCGTGAAATGATCGGCCACCTTAAAAAAGGCGACCGCATCGTAACCAGTGGCGGTCTGCATGGTCGAATTACCGCTACGGGTGAACAAACAATGACGGTGGAAATCGCCGACAAAGTACGTGTGAAAATTTCCCGAGCAAATGTGGCGCAGGTGGCCCAGTCTTCATCACAGCCTCAAGCAACAAAAAAAAGTAAGGCTGATTCACAAAAAAAATGAATACGCTATCTTAACCTTTTACTCTGCAGCGGATTAAAATAATCCCGGCGAAGGCACGGCGAACGTTTTGGCATCTATGGCGAACAGGGAAGCGCTTCAAAAACGGCTCCTCTGAACCTACTGTTGCGAAGTATTGACCTCATTTTGGTAATACCATTTTTGATTTATTGAAAGGATGGGATCATTGAACAATCTCTCATGGCGAGCTCTGGCAGTTTTTGCGGTCATTATTATTGCCATTATATACGTTCTTCCGACCATAAGACCCACCTGGTGGCCGCATAAAAAGATCAACCTGGGCCTCGATCTTCAAGGCGGCATGCATCTGGCTTTGGAAGTCGACACGGAAAAAGCTCTGGAAGGTACCATAGAACGAATAAGCCAGGAAATCCGAGATTTTTGCAAAAAAGATCATGTTCGATATATCGCCTTAAATCGTGTGGAGGGGAACCGTATCTCCATCAAACTGCAAGGACAAAACAACATCGACGGATTTGATAAACTTCTCGACAAGGATTTCCAAGGCCTGCGAATTCTTTCGAGATCAACCGACGGCGATGTCCTTACCCTAACCATGGATCTTCCGGACCAGGAAGCCGATCAAATCAAAAAAATGGCCACCGATCAGGCCCTTGAAACCATTCGAAACCGGATCGACCAGTTTGGGGTCAGTGAGCCCGATATTCGCCGCCAGGGTGAAAAACGGATACTTGTCCAGCTTCCGGGGATAAAGGATACAAAAAGAGCCAAGGACCTCATCGGCAGGACCGCACTTTTGGAATTCAAACTGCTGGATGAAACCCACGATCTAAATGCCGCCCTGAAAGGAGATATTCCTCCCGGAAGCGAAGTTCTTTATGGAACTAAAGTAGATCCCGCAACACAGCGCATTATAAAGACCCCTTATCTGATCAAAAAAAGAACCCTATTGACGGGAGCCCATCTTACCGATGCTAAGGTTCAGATAGATTCCCAGTACAACGAACCCTATGTCTCCATCGATTTTGACAAGAAAGGGGGCAGGGATTTTGCACGAATAACCGAAGCAAATGTTAAAAACCGTCTCGCAATCGTACTGGACAACAAGATCTATTCAGCACCGGTTATCCAGGAAAAAATCACCGGCGGCAAGGCCCGTATCACCGGAAATTTTACGACGGAAGAAGCACGGGATCTCGCCATTGCCCTGCGTGCAGGCGCCCTCCCGGCACCGGTACTGATTATCGAGGAAAGAACCGTAGGCCCCTCTCTGGGAACAGATTCCATCAGAAAAGGGCTCATATCCATGTGTGTCGGCGGCATACTTGTCGTCCTGTTCATGATCGTCTATTACCGGGGTTCGGGTCTTATTGCCGACTTTGCACTGATTCTTAACGTTATCCTGATTGCCGGAGGACTGGCCGGTTTTCAGGCGACGTTGACCCTCCCCGGTATCGCAGGCATCATTCTCACCATCGGGATGGCGGTAGATGCCAATGTTCTCATATTCGAACGTATCAGAGAGGAAATGAGCATCGGCAAAACGCCCCGTGCGGCCGTGGACGCAGGCTATGACAGGGCGACCCTAACGATTCTCGATGCCAATGTTACCACGCTTATTGCCGCCCTTGTCCTCTTCCAGTTCGGTACCGGTCCGGTAAAAGGATTTGCCGTAACGCTCAGTCTGGGAGTTATCGCCAGTCTCTTTACAGCCCTTATCGTCACCCGTATAATATTCGATTTCTATTTAATAAAACGAAAGGTTAAAACTCTAAGCATTTAGTTAGAGGATTTTATTTATGCAATTTATAAAGCCAGATATCAACATCAATTTTGTCGGTAAAAGAAAGATCGCTTTCACGCTATCGCTGGCGATGATCCTTATCAGCATCGCTTCTCTCGTGGTCCACAAAGGACCCAAATACGGTATCGATTTTGCCGGCGGCACCTTGATACAGGTCAAATTCGATGCGCCCGTAAAACTGGCGGATATCAAATCAGGACTCGCCACCGCAAATCTGGGCAAATCATCGATCCAAGGG
>Ga0307376_10005239_pt1 | contig 11719 bp, 5 predicted proteins | sample TR2MG_FD_202536 | JGI IMG/M metagenome (GOLD analysis project Ga0307376, IMG submission 202536) | Soil microbial communities from Risofladan, Vaasa, Finland - TR-2 | ecosystem: Environmental > Terrestrial > Soil > Coastal area > Acid sulfate soil | place: Finland: Risofladan, Vaasa | collected... | reverse complement strand
TGCATGGCCCCGAGAAGGCTGAGATCCTTGATCTGACCGGCTGCGGCATGAAGGATTTGCAGGAAGGCATCCTGGCGTGCCCATCCGATCCCGACAAGACTTTCTCAGATGACCCCACTCGCATCCTTCGGGCCATCAAGTTCACCGGCAAGTACGGGTTCAAGATTCCTCCTGACCTCGCCAGTTCCATCAAGCGCAACGCTCCCAAGATGAAGCGGATGCCGTGGGAGGCCATCGGAACCATCCTCGTGGAGAACATCCTCAAGGAGCCGACGGCTCGGAAGTCCCTTCAGCAGATGAAGGGCTTGGGCATCCTCGATGTCATCTCGGAGATGATCCAGGAGAAGAAGCCTTTTGCGACGTACATGGCGGGTCAACTCAAGAAGAACCGTCGAGTCCAGCTTCTTCTGGACCTGATGGAGTTGGGCGTTCCGGCTTCGACGCCCATCGGGTTTCTCGATCCACAAGGCCAGCAGCGCCTACGAGAGCTTGCCATTCGGATGCCCCGCAAGTGGGCCGAGGAGTTCGTCGAGACGCTCATCAAGCCGCCTGTGGACAACAACAGGATCATCCAGGAACTCGATCTCCCCGCCCCAGATCGTCGGTACATCCAACCGACGGCCCGGAACCTGATTTTGGTGGACCCCCGGTTGGCCCAAGATCCACGCAAACTTACGGATCGTGTGATCCAGCTTCTTCGCAAATGAACCGACGGGCAGAGCACGCGTACCGTATCCGATTGGCAACTCTTGCCAAGTCGGCGGATGCGTCTATCACTCCTGCCAACGAAGACCGGTTGTTCAACGATTTCAAGGATTCTGCGGTAGCCATAGGAGCCCTTGTAAATGGGGTGGCGGAGGTAGCTCGTACTGGGCGCTACCCCTCTGGGCTGTCAGATCCCGGTATCAGTTACTTGTGGGAGAAGGTACTTCGACGTGGGGAGGAAGCCGGATACCAATACATCGCCAAGCGTTTTGCAATCCCTCTCATCAATCGAGGGGCAGCCTGGGCGAAGTACGTCATTCAGTTCAAATCTATCCCGAAAGGCAAAGCCAGGGCTTTAGAGCAGGCGGCCAAGGTGTTCTTGTCGGCGAGACGTGCCCCTCGCAAGATGGATGTTTGGGCAGCCAAAAACGCCAAGAACATCACGTTCCTGCTTGATGCGAAGAACTGGCCCGAGAAGACGGACGAATCCCCAGACAAGTACAAAGTTGGGCCCTTCACTGTCCACAACACGCTTCAGTTGGAAGGTGACGACCTCGCCAAGACCAACAAGGTCATTGAGGCCGCGACGAAATTCGTCAAAAGCTCTGGAATCCCCGGAGCAGCCAAGACGCTGTATGGGGATGTCTTTGTCGTGGGGAAACTCCAGGGGCACAACACGTTGGCTTGGTACAACATCCGTGATGACCATGTGTATCTTCGACCACTTCTGAAAGCCAACCTGGATGCGACCTACTCATTGGTGCATGAGCTTGGGCATCGGTACTGGTTCAAGGATCTACCCAGAGAGGTCCAGTCGAAATGGCGCAGTTATCACATGGGTCAGGGATATGGGTTCCCGGATGTGAAGGAACAGGTGAAGGAGGTGCTCGACACGATTCGGGTTGGGGAGCCCCTTCCGATTCCGATTACGGGTTTCTCTCGTGGTGGTCCTCCCATTGTTGTGGAGGCTGAGAAAGTCGATGGCGGTCGGGACATGCTGTTCCGGTTTGAAATTCAACGGGGAAGCAGCAAAGGCAAACAGGGCCAAGTCCGGGCGAGCCGTCTGTACGAGTTCCTTCGCAAGCAAGAAGCTACCAAGCTGTCATTTCCGACTGCCTACGCCTCGACAAGCCCCGAGGAGCACTTCGCTGAGTCTTTTGCCATGTACGCAATGAAGAAGCTATCGGGGACCCACAAAGAAGCCTTTGAAAAGTTGATCGTGAACCGATGAGCGACCGCGAACTCATACGACGCGTGGCTGCCCGCTACCTGCTGGCCCGGGATTTCTTTGAGATCGGGGACCCCATCTTGTTCGGCAAGTACAAGAACAAGCGTGGCGTCATCGTGGGTTGGGGCAAAGACCACAAAGGCAACCCGACGGTCCTGATCGATCCCGTGCCCAAGGGGCGCAAAAGCACCAAGGAGATGGGTCTGTTCAAGTTCTGGCACGACCCCCCTCCGGCCGTTGCCAAAAAGCTCCAAGAAGAAGCAGCGGCCCAGATGAAGATGGGCTGCATCATCGCCGGTAGGAAATTCGACGATGACCTGTGCCTGTTCAAGAACCGGGACCGGGGATACGACGCCGTGGTGGATGTCGTCCATTTGGAGAATGACGGCACCGAGATGGCCGTCATTTTTGATCCAAAGACCGGCTACATCGAGGGGGTCAACGAATACGGTATTGGAGTCGTCAACACGGCGTTGATGGTCGAACGTGACGAGGCCGAAGGCAAAGGGACGGACAAGGGGAAGGACAAAGGCAAAGGCAAAGGCAAAGGCAAAAAGCCGGTGCAGTCCAAAGACGGCCCCAAGATCTACAAGGCCCTGGCGGCCAAGAACTTGAGTGATGCCGTGGACATCCTCATCACCGAAGATGGCGGGATCAAAGGACACACGTTCGTTTCGGACGGCAAGAAGATTGTCTGTATCGAATGTAGCCGGACGCATCCGGCTCGGGTGACGACGCTGGACCCGGAGAGAACGAACACCCGGACGAATCATGGGATCAGTTACCCCGACGCCGGATACACCAAAGGGGATGACTACGTTTCCTCCATTGTGCGCCGTTGGGAAGCACAGAAGCGTATCCAAGATTTGAAGCACCCGGAGGACATCGGCCCGGCGTTGATGGAGACCATCCACAAGAAGGACAGCCCCTTCAACCCCGTGCGCGATACCGACACGATGCGCACGACGAGCCAGCTTCTCATCAATACGACGCGCCCCCGCATGATCCTGTACCTGATCCCAGGGCACGGGAAGCTCAACCGGGTCCGCAACATGCTCCCGGACAAGAGAGATCCCAAGATCCCTGTCCGCGTCATCAACTATGAAGGTGATCAAGGCGAAGAGAAGATCGAAGAAAAGGACACAGAGACGGATCAGCCTCGTACCGCTGCTCGCTACAAGTCCAAGAAGACGGTGAAGACGCAAGACGGCGAAGACATGACCGTCTACGAGTACAGCGACCGTCAGATCGCTGACCGGAACCGGGGGAAAGCCGAGCGCATCGAGAAGCTCCGCAAATCCGTGGACAAGCTCCGTACTCAGGTCGCCAAGGACATGAAGTCTGGCGACGAGAAGACCCGAGCCGCTGCACTGGCTGTGGCTCTGATGGATCACACGTTTGAGCGAGTGGGCAATGAGGGTTCAGCCAAAGAAGGCCATTTCGGAGTCACCACTTGGACCGTTGACCACATCAAGTTCAAGGGCAACAAGGCGACCATCAAGTACGTCGGCAAGTCGGGCGTGGATCAGCAGAAAGAAGTCACCGATCCCAAGATCGTTTCGGCGCTCAAGACCATCTGCAAAGACAAAGACGGCAAAGCCTGCTTGGTAGACGCCAAGGCATCGGATGTGAACGCCTACCTGAAGCCGTTTGAGATCTCGGCCAAGGACATCCGTGGATTTCACGCCAACACGGAGATGAAGGCCCAACTCAAGAAGGTTCGATCTGGGAAGCTCCCGACGGACAAAAAGGAGAGGGAGAAACTCCTCAAGGACGAGTTCAAGAAGGCATTGGAGGAAACGGCCAAAGCTGTCGGGCACGAACCCAGCACGCTCAAGAGCCAGTACCTCGTGCCTGGATTGGAGGAGAGCTATCTCAAGGATGGCACCGTCAGCGAGAGCCACACCAAGTCCGGTGGCCGCAAGGAGAAGGACAACGCCGACCGCGAGGACGAGCAAGTCCAGAAGATGCTCCGCAAGGAGCCCAAGAAGAAGCCCCCACGCTACGACCTTCGTGACAATCGCACCCTCAAGGAGCGCGACAAAGACATGGAGGGCCTCGACGGCGATGACGGAGGGGATAAGGACTTGCAGGATGATGTACGCCGCTACGCCCGTCGTGTGGCGTTCAGGTGGCTAGCTATCCCAGGGAACCCCTCTGCTGTTCGTGTTGCGATGTGGAAAGCGGCTGCTGACGCCGCCGATGAGAAGAAGGGGACAGCTTGGCGATCACCCACCAATCCCGGTTGGATTGCGATGGACACCAAAGGGAACACTCATTACTTCCCCGAAGACGCGGGGTATCCCAAGGAGAAGGCCGAAGCCTTTGCCAAGGGTGAGAAGTTTGAGGAGCCCAAGGAAGAGGGAGAAAAGGCTCCCGAGGACAAGGAGCCCACGGACGAGGAAGTTGCTGATGGAGAGGTTGAAGGGGAGCCCCCACCGGAGCCCACGGATGGCCCCCCCGCAGAGGAAGGGGCTGCTCCTGCTGCCGAAGTAGACGAGACAGCCCTTTCGGACGCCAAGCAAGATGTCGAAGACCAACAGAAAATGGTCGATGACATGATGAAGGATCTGGAGACCGTCGCCGATGACGAGAGGGATAAACTGGAGGAGGAGATCATCGCCGAGCGCGCGGCCCTCAAAGAATTCAAAGACAAGGTGAAGGAGATGGAGTCTCCGGCAGCGGAGGAGCCCGCGGCAGAAGAACCCGCGGCAGAAGAACCCGCGGCAGAAGAACCCAAAGAGAAGACCCCCGAAGAGGTCCGCCAGGAAAAGGAAGACAAGCGAGATGAGCTTGAGGGAAAGGTCAACGAACTTCAGAAGCAACTCGACGAGAACAAAGATACCGAAGGGAAGCGTCTCCTAGAGGACGAGCGACCAAAGGTAGAGGAGGAACTCGCCAAAACCCGCGAAGAACTTGGAAAGGCCAACGAGGAACTTTCCGCTGAAGACGCCACCAAATCGGAAAACGAGCGTGCCGAGGAACTTGCCAAGGAGTTGCTCAAACAAGAGAAAGAGAAGAATCCGGGCACGACAAAAACCAAAGAGGACTTTGCCGCCCAAGGCCGGGAGGAGGCTCAGAAAGAAGTAGCCAAAGAACTGGCGAAACGTCACGTCACAGAGGCCGAGAAGACCATTGAAAGTATCATTGGCCCTGGCTCCGGTTTGGACGAAAACGTCCGAGAGTCCCTGAGTACGGCGTTGGGGAACCTCACTGACGACAAGGAGAAGGCTGAGTTCGCCACGGCACTCAAACAGGAACTTGGCACGTTGGTCGAGAACACCGTGGGCACCTCCAAGGCTGCTCTCGACCTCGCCAACAAGGCTGCTAACGCCAGTTACGACGGCATCACGGATCCCAAGAAGCTCGCCAAGGCAGTGGCTCAAGCTGCGTATGCCCGAAACGTCGTAGCCAACCCCAAGATCTTGGGAGGCACCCCCATTTCGGAGAGCCCGAAGACGCAAGAGGAGCTTTCAGCCCGCGCCTTGGAGGCCGCCGCGCATTATCGTCAATTGGATCATTCGCTGCGAACCAGCGCGGCGGAGACACTGACGGAGGATCTCAAAAACATAGACCCCAAGTCCAACCGGGCCAAAGAGATGAACCACATCTTGACGGGCATCGCCACGGCCGCAGCATTGGACGAAAACATCAGTGACGAAGACGCCCAAGTACCGGGGCGCCCCCAGCCATCGACAAAAGCGAGAAAGCTCCTTCAGGCGATGGAAAAACGAGGGCACCTGGAACAAATGTTCAAGCCCGTCGAAGATCTGACTTCTCCCGCGGGTCGAGCCGCGATTGGGGATGCCCTTCGGGAGTTGGACAACAAGGATCTCATCGAACAGATCACGGATGGGAAAAGCGACCATCCGTTGAGCCCACTCACGGATTTACTCGATGACGAAGATCTCGCGGAAGAGATCAAAGCGGTCATTCGTGAGGCTCTCATTGGCGTGTCCACCGACAACATGACCTGGGGAGACCGGGCGATTCGGGACATGACCGGAGAGAAGGACCCCCAAAAACGCCAAGCAATGATGCTGGAGATTCAAGGGGGCAAAGAGAATCGTGCCCTCGTATCCGAGATTGCAGAAGCCGCAAGAAACGGCGAAACGGAGAAATTCGTCCTTTCAAGTGGCGGAGAGGGCGAAGGAGGAGAGTCTGAGGAAGAAACTACGAGTTTGCTAAGTGTTTGGAGGGCCGCTCAGGCCGAAAACCTCCTTGAACAGCACTCAGACGCCGCTGAAGAACACAAAGACAGTCCCGCTGTTGCGGTTTACCGCGAATTCGGGACTTCCAGAAACCCATCTGTCATGGATTCCGAAGTGGAACCGCATCCCGAGGCGTTTTGGGCGACTCGTCGGGATAAAAAAACTGCCTCTGAATCTCAGTTATCCGTTTATAGGCAACCCCGTATAGGCGAAGGGTCGTCCTACATCCCTGTTCAGAGCTACGCCCCGCCCGCTAGGAGACAAAGTTCGATGACGAATCTCACCGAAAAAGGCGCCCGACAGGTAACTGCCGATCTGGACCGCCTCGCCACATTGTTCCAAACCGACCATGAGACCCTGGGAATCCCCGCCAAAGTGGCCGAGGACATGGCTCTCCGATGCGACATGCTGAGTGATCGCATTGAGACCCAAGCAGGTCTGCGGCCGAAAAAGGCGCAAATGGACCCCCCCGCCAATTACACGGAGGAGAAGGTTCTTCCAAACGAGTTCAATCCCGCCGAGATCGGTGAGGAGCAGTCCCAAGCGTTCCTTCGGAACGAGGACGAACCGTACATGGACGTTTTCAAGCAGGACGAGTTCGACCAACTTCGTGAAGTCCAGCAGGACGGCATGTTCTCTAATGCCAAGTCCGCCGCTGAACTCCTGAAGAAAATGGCCGCGGTTCTGGCAAAATCGGGTCATCCGCAGTTTTCGGCTCAAAAAAAAAGTGATCTGAACGCGACTGCAAGCGAGTTGGAAACACTCGCTGCATCGCTGGAGCGCCTCGGGAACTTGGACGGCAAACTTGCCAAGTTCCACGAGGCGGCTGGTCTGGGTCACTGGACTGATTTCCAAGCGGAGGAGCACATTCGCCAACTCACCGAGCTTGACCGTCAGCTTGCTGACGCTCAGGCCGAGATTGAGGCTTTGGCGGGCGAGGTGTTGCGCCGCAAAGCGGGCTTGGAGAAGGACATCAAGAAGAAGTACGAGATGCTCAAGGACGAGCTTCCTGTGACCCTCGCCGGTCAGAAGAAGATGGTCATTCAGGTGCGTGACGCGATTATCAAGTACGCCAAGGTTGCTGAGAAGAAGCGCCCCGGCGTCAAGCAGATGCTTGGTGATCCCAACCGGGACATCGGTGCTCCGGTCTCCGAGCGCGGTGGGGAACTCCTCCAACGTGTGGAAAGAGAGCTTGGGGATGTCATCGCTGCTCAGGTCGCAGAGATCTACGACACGGTGATGGAAGAGATCACAGTCCTGACTCCGACTGTGCGGGGCCTTGAGTACGAACTCAAGGAGAAGAACGCTTCTGCCATGAAGACTGCCTCCGAGGAGGAGATTCAGAAGCAGGCCGGCGTCATGGCCCTTCTGGTCAAGTTCCGCGACTGGCTCGTTCGTGGCATCGACAAAATGAAGCGTCTGTTCGGAATGGGCACCAAGCGCATCGACAATGCTGCCAAGAAGATCGATGACGCCATCAAGAAGGCCGACAAGGGCTGGGACATGGCGATGAAGACTGCTTCTGAGGACGAGGAGAAGGAAGCGGACGAGGACAAGGACGAGGAAGGCGACAAGACCGCCGGTGAGATCCCCGAAGCCTTCAAGGAGAACATCGAGAAGATGAAGGCCAAGTCCAAGGCCAAGTCCAAGGACAAGGACGACGAGGACGACAAGAAGGAAGACAAGAAGGCTTCCCACGGCTACCAGTTGTCCGCCTAGGCGGACGGGTTGATTGATGATTCAACGCAAGGCAGATGAGGGCAATTGGCAGGCGCGCGGACAGATGTTCGCCGTCGGTCAATCCGTGCGCCTCGTCAACGGCGGTGAAACCGATGAAGGTCGGGTCATCGCCGTTTGGCCTGCCATCGGCATGGTGGATGTGCAGTTCCCGCATACGAACTACCGACTCCCGGTAGAGGATCTTCAGATCCTCAATCCGGGGCAGGACAATTTCATCGCTCCCATGCACGAGACGGTGCCTGGGGGTGCGGGGTCTGCTGCACAGGTTTCGATGGGGGCACCTCAGAACCAAGACCTCATCTCCGACAGCGAACCCCTCATCCAACTCGTGGATGACGTGGACGATGGCATCGCCGTCATGGCCTCTCGTGTGGCCCGAGCCTATGTCAAGAAGGCTCTCTACTGGAACGGCAAGGATCGCAAGTACCGCGCCACCAGGGTTGAGAGTGCAACGGGGCATTACGGGTGTCCAAAAAACACCTGCGATGGCGTCCTGAAGCCTGCGGTCTACAAGCGCGAAGATCAGTCGTCTGTGAAACTCCTGGGTTGCCCAAAGTGCATGTTCCTCATTCGGAAGCAGGACATCATTGATGGGACCGAATGTGACGAAGTGGAGGAGGCGGTCTGATGGCGTTTCTCAAGAAAGCTCGCGCCCAGGTCGTCCACCCGCAGTTTCAGCCGAAACAGTGGGGCCGTGTTCGTACTGCGAGCGTTGCCAAGGTCGGCAGCGACAACTTGGTGGCCCAGGCCAGTGAGATCCTCAAGGAGCAGTTTGATCCTGAGAAGTATCTCCTGACCCACGCCACCATCGTGGCCTCTGTGGATGTCGATGAAGTCCCCGGCGTCAAGATGGGGACCATCAAGGAACTGGGCCGGGACATCCATCGCAAGTGGGCGGATTACCGTATCCAGCCCAACTGCGACATCTACATCAACAACAACCACGATGCGTGGTCTCGTGAAGTGCTGATGAAGTCCTACCGGACGTTCGTTGGCGCCCACAACTTCGTGGAGCACGTTCAGATTGAGGAACAGAGCAGGGGTCGGATCATCGACGCCGCCGCCAGAGACATTGGCGACTCAATCTACGTGGACATCCTGATTGCGACCGATCTCAAGCACGCGTCGCTCATCGAAGACATCAAAGCCGGGCGTATGGGCACGCTCAGCATGGGTTGCTCTGTAACCGACACGATCTGCACGAAATGCGGAAACGTGGCGGCGGACGAGACCCAGATGTGCGAGCACATCAAGTATCACAAGGGCAACTACGAGTTCGATCAGAAGGGCACCAAGTACCGGGTCGCCGAGCTTTGCGGGCATCCTTCGATTGATCCAACGGCCGGAGTTCATTTTATCGAGGCTTCTTGGGTTGCGACCCCCGCATTTGCCGGGGCTGTCCTACGCAACGTCTTGGAGCCTGAAGTTCTCAACATCCAAACTGAGCAGCAGATCCGACAGGTTCTTGCTTCACCGCCCCCGGAATGGACGACACCGCCCGAGGGCGAAATGGCGAAGGCCGCCCGGATGTCCTTTGATTTCGGGGAAGAGGACAGTGGCGGTGAGGATGCGGGTGGCGATGCGGGTGGCGATGCGGGTGGAGGCGAGGACAAAACGGCACCTCCGGCGAACCCTCTTGAGGGGATTGAGAAAGAGCTTGAGGAGCTTGTTCTCAACAACGTCAAGAAGCGGATCAAAGAGAAGCTCCAGAAGGATGTGGAGCAGGACGCCGCCTCCGACGGCGAGCTTGCGACATCCACAAACGACAATCTTCAGCACCAAGCATCTCTGATGGAGAAGCGAGCCGCCCAGTACAGGACTGGGGTCGCTACTCTCATCAGGGTCTCTCGTTCAGACGTTGAGTTGATCGACAATTTGGCGCGATTGAACCAACGACTTGGTGTGAAAGTTTCAAGGGAAGTCTATTTGGCCTCGTTGCGGGTAGGGTCTACCGCTGGTCATTCTTCCTTTGATTCGTACCTGATGGCTTGCCAGAAGGTATTAGCCCGCAAACCAACACTGGGAGAAGCCAAGACACTGGTTCGTCTTGGGCAGATCCTTTCTTTACGGAAGTAAGACCCGTTCCCCCAACCAAGACGCCCAGTAACTAGGCTCACAAGGAGTACATCACAATGTCACGTCAACGACTGACTTGGACCCGTCAGGCTGATGCCGCCAAAACGGCCTCTCCCCCTCCGCAGATTCCTGCGGTGGACCGCACTGAGGGTCCAGTATCACCCGCCTATCTCCCCGATCCCCCTGCTGACAAGTACCAGACCGGTGACACGTCAACGTGGGCCGAGGATCCCCGTCAACCGCCATATCCCGAGGGACCGCCTCCGGCGATGCCTGGCATTGGCACTACCGAGGAAGCCACTCACCCGGCAACCATCACCCCGGCAGTCGTAGCGGCTCCCACGGGACCCACGACTGAGGCTGAAGCCGATGCTCGTGCGCCCAAGGCCGCGTCGGAGATTCAACTCAAGCAAGCCGCCGAGAACAAGGCTGCTGTTTGTGTTCGGATCGCCCAAGCGACTCTCAAGGACGCAACGGTAGCGGACATCGAGAAGAAGGCCATGGCGCTCATGGATCTGCCCGACGCTCAGATCGCCGCAACCGCAGCGACCCTGAACATCACGGCCGACGACGACGAGGACCAGGACGAAGCATCGGACGACGATGACGACGCCAAGATGTCCAACAAGAAGGCCACGCAGGAGATCACTGCTCGACTTGAGAAGATGGAGCGTCAAACCTCCAAGCTCGTCAAGGCGTTCAGCGACTTCTTCGGCATGGACGACCTGATGGACGACGATGAAGTCGAACTCGACATGATGATCGACGACAACGGAGACATGAGCGACGAAGAACTCATGGCGACGTTGACCAGCATGGCCGATGACATCGACGGCGATGGCATCGATCAGAGCGACAACGCTTTCCCCGGGAACCAAGCCAACGACGAGTTCGATCGTGGCGAGGAGTCCGAGGGTACCGAGATGTACGACGAAGGCGAGATGCTGGCGTCCCTCATGGCGGAACTGAGCGGAGGACACATGGCCTCCGATGCAGAGCTTGCCGTTGAGCCGCTTGCCAAGGGGCCGAGCATCCAGAGCGGAGAGGGCGGCAACGTCAATCCCGATCCGGCGCCCGTCACCCCCGAGGTGGAGCAGATGGACGGTGCGGAGAAGACCGCCGACGTGGATGGCACCGAGAACGACATTCAGCTTTCCGCTGGTGTTGACCCCATGGGTCTGATGGACGACTCCACTACGGCTTCTGGGCCCAACGACGAGCTTCTGGCTCTCTACGCGGACCTGGACCTTCCCAAGACCGCCAAAGCCAAGAAGGGCGATGACGAAGAAGACGAAGAGGAAGAGGACGACGACGCCGACACCGACGAGAAGGCGGAAGCTGACGACGAGGAGTACGACGCCGACGACGAGGGAGAGAAGGCGGCTGGCAAGAAGAAGAAGGCTGCCGCAGCCCAGCGTCCCCAGCCCAAGAAGGCCAGCACCGGACCCAAGACCATTGGGGCCGTCCCGCAGACCAAGAAGGCTCAGGACGAGATTGCGGAACTGTCCGCGATCTGGGAGCAAGCTCCCGACGTTCGTGAGTTCTTCGGCATCCCCAAGTAGGGATCTCGGAGTTCGACCGGGGTTTCCAGCCCTTTAGTTAGCCTATAGGGCTGGAAACCTTCGATAAAACGTAAATAGATGGGCCTATATGTGAAGAAGGGGAGTTTCTGCGGATAGTTTGATCGATCTTATTCCGAGATCACCGCTTTCTCCCCATTCCCACCGCACTCTGTAAACAAGGAGCAATCGAAAATGCC
>Ga0307376_10005238_pt1 | contig 11723 bp, 9 predicted proteins | sample TR2MG_FD_202536 | JGI IMG/M metagenome (GOLD analysis project Ga0307376, IMG submission 202536) | Soil microbial communities from Risofladan, Vaasa, Finland - TR-2 | ecosystem: Environmental > Terrestrial > Soil > Coastal area > Acid sulfate soil | place: Finland: Risofladan, Vaasa | collected... | reverse complement strand
TAGAAGCGGGAATAAAACTTTTACTTTCCAGATAAATGACACTTCTATCTTCCTGTCGAACATGATAACATAAAAGGCTCCCAGAATCAGAGTACCCAGAGACAGGAGAAGCATAAGCATAGTCACCCTCATCTGTAGACTCCGGTTTTTATATAGGAATATTGCTGTCAGTGCCAGCAGTGGTACCAGTGCAATAATTACCGAGAGCGGCCAGAGTCTCTGCAGCAGCTTCCCTCCGACCTCCCCCAGACCGGCAAAACTCACTGAAAAAAGGGTCCCCGTACCATTATCAAGAATCATAAGATCACCTGTCATCATAAGTCCCGACAGCACAAGAACCGCCAGCAGAAATAGAGTCTGAATTCTCTGTATCATATTATAAAATAACTATTTATGTGATAATACTTTTTTGAAATTCTGATAGTCAAGGTAGTATAATATTTTCAAAGAAATACTGTTTGTCTGAGGCATCTGAAGAAGGTCCTGCAAATTATCAAAAGCGTTATTAACAATGAGGCTGCCTGAAGAGGCAATGGAATTCTTCCAGACCAGTGACAGCTCGCTTCCCGGTGCAAACCTCCATGTATATACCATGTCTATATTCAGGAAATTGGAGTTTACATCTGAAGCTCCAAAGTATGGAACATCCTGAAGGCTTCCATCATTCCGGAGTAAAAAATAGTCACCGTCATATTCCGCGCGCGACCAGTAATACCGGCCTCTCAGGGTCAGATAAGAATCTGCAGTGAAGATGAATGCGCCCGAAAGGGTATTCGTGATGGTTGTCACATCGCGCTTGCCGAAAACGATGTCATCATTCAACACTATTCTATCAACATATCCTATATCATTTTGATGCTTTGAATAGTCAAGTGAGTAGCCGAATGAGAATCTCCGGCTTGCCTTATACTCAGGCTGCAGTGAGAATCCGAAGCCTCTCTGGTCATAGTCTGACCAACTATTGAAATACTCGACCAGTGCCTCGATATAAAACTTCTTGCTGCGATCCGTATCGCCCCTGAACCCAAGCATAAGGGCCGCGGGCCTGTGGTAGAAGATGGACATGTCTTCTCTTCTGGGTTCAAAATAATCATCCTCTCCCCAGGGGGTTATCTCAGCATCAAGCGACAGTGACCAGTAGTTCATGAGGATGAACATGCTTCCCAGTTCTATGTTTGCAGAAGTATATGCCCTCGGGATGAAAAGCTGATTGTACCTTGTTTCAATGGAGTTCCTGGTGCTCATTATATTCCCGAAAGGTTTGTACGTGTTATATGAAAAATCAAGAGAATGCCCGAATTCGTTGTTACTTTGGAGATAACCCATATCATTGGGGTCATAGCGGTCACTCATCAAAGAAAAATTATAGTCTGCTCTGAATGCTCCTCCGGTTTTTCCGATGTTGAATTCAAGGGAGTGGCCCAGATCTGCATCCGCCCCTGTAAAGTATTTCTGGCTGAGAGTTGCGCTGCCAGAGACAGAATAAAGTTTATTGTTTGTCTGCAGCAGGGTCTGGAGGTTGGATACATTAGCCGTATAAAAATACTCATCCTTCTCTCCAGCTCTGATCACACTGGTATTGGCAAAACTCAGGTAAGAGTTGTTTTTCATGCTCTGATCCAGAACCACCATATTGTAATTGGTCATGGGTTCAATTCTTATTTTCCTGGTCTCATCGGTAAGGGTATTGGTGACCTCAGCCCACACAGGCCCGGTGACAGCATTGAAAATACCTACCCCAAGCCCATTTTTCGTCCTGCCGGATATCTTTGTTGCATTAATAAGCTGAACCTCAGATGGATGACGGGTAATCGTCTCATCCGGCCCAAGGTAATTATAGACATCTTCATAAAGGTGAGGGGTTCCTCCTATCCTTCTTGAGTAAAAGATGTCTCCCTTATTGAAGAGTTCGGTGCCCTCCATGAAGAAAGGCCGTTTCTCATTGTATTTCACTTCGTAGGGTGTAAGGTTTAGGATGCGGTCATCTGACTGCACCTGTCCAAAATCAGGTATCAGGGTAGCATCAAGGGTGAAGCTTTCCGAGAGCCCCACTTTTATGTCAAGACCGCCATTGTATGAAGTGCCCAAACCCGACTGGTCAGATATGTTTTCAATGTATCCCGAGACATAAGGAATTAAAGACAGTCGTAGCGGGGGAGTCACGTTTGTGATGCCTGTAAGTCCACCCATGTGAGCCACTGATGATCCGTATTCCTTGGTTACAAAGCTCCACGATGATGTCTCGCGTGTCCTTCTTACTTCCCTGAAGAAATTGATACCCCAGGTCTGGTTTTCAGATTTTGGGAACCTCAGTGCTGAGTAAGGGATCCTTATCTCGGCATACCAGCCCTCTGCAGTTATACCTGTTGCACTCTCCCATACGGCGTCCCAGGTATCCTCCCTGTGATAATCATCTTCTCCGGAATTCAGTTTTATATCCGCCTGAACATTGGAGGCATATACTTTAAACTGTTCCCCGTAAAGTCCGTCGTTAAAGGGGGAAATCTCTATCCAGAAATTGTCAGCATTAAGATTATCTGCATCCCTTGGTCCGAGCTCCGTAAAAATGCTGTCAGGCGCGGAGTCAAACATCATTGCTCCTATATAGAGGGCATCATCGTCATAAAGGATCCTGACTTCGGTTCTGTATTTTGAGGAAATACCGTTATACGGATTGTACATGATGAAGTCAGTAGCCAGGGCCCCTTTCTGCCATATCTCATCGTCGGGCACCCCGTCAATCCTTGGCGCTGCATCGGCGCGAACAGCGTTAATAATCTTTTTCTGAAGATCTATTCCCTGTCTTTCCTGCGCGGCGGCTCGGCCTGAGAAAGTGAAAAATAATATCCCAATGATTGCCGCAACTTTTATGAAATACGGACCTGACTTTGAATAATCCATATAAGATGATTTGAGGTTATTAAAAGCAAATATACCTTACGCAAAACGACTGAATGCCCTTCTTCTGTCAATTAACAATTTTTAACAGCCAACTTTTGAGTGTTCTGAGAAAGGTTGCGACGTACATTTTTCGTATTTTTGCTGCTCATCATTCAAACCAAATGAAGCACACAGAACTTATTACCAATCCTGACGGATCGATATTCCATCTTCATCTGCTGCCTGACGAGATAGCAGAAAAAATCATTATAGTGGGTGATCCGGGAAGAGTTGAAATGATCGGACAGATGCTTGATTCTGTCAGGGTCAGGAAGAGTAACAGGGAATTCTCCACAGTGACAGGGTCATACCGCGACAGTGAGATCACCGTGATTTCTTCTGGGATAGGCACTGACAATATCGATATAGTTGTCAATGAGCTTGATGCACTTGCAAATATTGACCTCAAAACGGGAGAGATAAAAGAAGAACCACGTTCGCTTACCTTTATCAGGATTGGCACTTCAGGGGCCCTGCAGGCCGGGATCCCCACTGGATCATATTTGGCTACTGCCAAAGCTATAGGATTTGACGGACTGATACACTTTTATGAAGGTTACGAGTGGTGTATTGATCATCGCTTTGCCGATGCACTGACTGAGTATCTCGAGTGGCCTGACACTCTTGCTTATCCTTACGTTGTTGAAGCCGACCAGGTACTTCTTGAGAATATCGCATCTGAGTTTCCAAAAGGAATAACGATCTCTGCTCCAGGATTCTACGGGCCTCAGGGTCGTCGTCTTAGACTTGAGCCGTTTGACAGTGAATTAAATGATAAGATTACTTCTTTTCAGTTCATGGGACAGAAGATCACGAATTATGAGATGGAGAGCTCTGCTATTTACGGACTGTCAAAACTGTTGAACCATAAGGCTCTTACCATTTGCGTAGTAATAGGCAACAGGGTTACCGGTGAATTTCTTGATGATTACAAACCTGCTATAAAGGATCTGGCTCAAAAGGTTCTTGATGCTCTCAGCTTCTGAAGACTTCAATCAGTTCTTTCAGAATAGCTTTAGCAGCTTTCCCGTCACCATAGAACCCGGGGTACTGGAGTAATTCTTTATTGTTCATGAAGTAATCCCAGGCTTCCGTGATCTTATCAGGATCAGCATCAGCAAGCCTGACAGTACCGTTCTTAACGAGTTCCACCCACTCTGTCTCCTTTCGCAGTACAATGCAAGGCTTGGAGAAGAAATGACTTTCCTTCTGGACGCCTCCTGAGTCAGTGACTATTAACCTGGCATTTTTCTCAAGGAGTATCATTTCGAGGAATGAGACCGGCCTTATGACCTTGATGAGATCTGTCCCGGTTATTTCAGTGTATAGATCAGGCGTTCTGTCCCGCAGCGCTTTTATGGTCCTGGGGTGGAGGGGCATGATCATTACCATATTATTTTTTGCTCCTATTTCCTTCAGCGTTTTAAAAATGGCAGAAAGTCTTACGGGGTCGTCAGTATTCATGTCACGGTGAATGGTGACAAGAACATATCTTTCCTCCTCCAGTCCCATTTTATGGAGGAAATCGCTTTTCTTCCGCCTGGCCAGGTCAGCATAGAAAAGGCTGTTATCATACATAATGTCACCTGTTAGGCAGATTCTCGGGTTGTTAATATTAAAGGGAGCTATGTTTTCAGGCCTGAATCCTTCAGCCATCAGGTTTTTAAAGGCTGTATTTGTGGGAGCGAACAGGAGCGTTGAAGCATGGTCTGCCATTATGCGGTTCAGTTCTTCAGGCATGGATTTATTGAAAGAGCGCATCCCTGCTTCAATATGGACAACCGGAAAGTGCTGTTTGGAGGCAGCAAGGGCGGCAGCAAGGGTTGAGTTGGTGTCTCCGTAAATAATAATGCAGTCCGGTTTTTCACTGATGATCACATCCTCGATGCGTTCCATGATCAAGCCAGTCTGCCTGCCATGCCTGCCCGACCCGACCTGGAGATTATGATCAGGCATCCTGATCTCCAGCTCATCAAAGAATACTTCGGACATTTCACGGTCATAGTGCTGGCCCGTATGAATAACTATCTCTTCAATATCATCGCGGAATTCACCGGCAATGGCTCTGCTTATCGCGGAAGCTTTTATTATCTGCGGCCTGGCACCAACGATATTAAGAACTTTCAGCTTTTTCATTTAGCATAGTTAACAGCCCTTGTCTCCCTTATTACAGTAATTTTAATTTGTCCCGGATATGTCATTTCGTTCTGAATTTTCCGGGCTATTTCAAATGAGAGGTTCTCGGTTTCCTTGTCAGACACCTTTTCAGCACCCACAATGACTCTCAGCTCCCTGCCTGCCTGTATGGCATAGGTTTTTGTCACACCCGGATAAGAGAGTGCCACGGATTCAAGCTCATTCAGACGCTTAATATATGATTCAATTATCTCTCTGCGTGCACCGGGGCGTGCACCGGAGATGGCGTCACAGACCTGCACTATCGGAGCAATAAGGGTGCTCATCTCAGTCTCATCATGATGAGACCCTATAGCATTGACAACTTCTGGTTTCTCTTTATATTTTTCAGCCAGTTTCATACCGAGAACGGCATGAGGAAGTTCGGGCTCGTCATCAGGCACTTTGCCGATGTCATGCAGCAGACCTGCGCGCTTAGCCAGTTTAGGGTTAAGACCAAGTTCTGAAGCCATTATGGAACAAAGATTGGCAACCTCGCGTGAGTGCTGAAGCAGGTTCTGACCGTATGATGAGCGGTATTTCATTTTGCCAATCAGCCTTATCAGTTCAGGATGCAGGCCATGAATTCCCAGATCTATAGTGGTTCGCTTGCCTATCTCAACAATCTCCTCCTCAACCTGCTTACGTGTCTTCTCAACTATCTCCTCTATACGTGCCGGGTGAATGCGGCCGTCTGTCACCAGCTGATGCAGTGCTAGCCGGGCTATCTCACGCCGCACGGGGTCAAAAGCTGAAAGAACTATTGCCTCGGGGGTGTCATCAACAATAATCTCCACCCCGGTGGCTGCTTCCAGGGCCCTGATGTTACGACCCTCACGGCCGATGATACGCCCTTTAATCTCATCAGACTCAATATGGAATACTGTGACTGCGTTTTCAATGGCAGTCTCAGCGGCCACTCTCTGTATGGCCATGATCACTATACGTTTTGCTTCCTTGGCAGCTGTCATTTTAGCATCGTCAAGGATCTCATTTATATATGACATGGCTCCCGTACGAGCCTCTTCCTTTAAGGACTCCATAAGCTGATTGCGGGCATCTTCAGCAGACATTCCGGAAATTGTCTCAAGCTGCTCCACCTGCTGACGGTGCATTTTCGAAAGCTCTTCCGATTTCTTTTCCAGCAGTTCAACCTGCTGCGTCATGCTCTCTTTTATTGCATCCGTTTCGTTTTTCTTTCGCTGGGTCTCTTCCAGTTTCTGAGAGAGAGCCATCTCTTTCTGTTTGATCCTGTTTTCTGACTGATTGATCCGGTTGTTCTTTTCATTGATCACCTTCTCGTGTTCAGCCTTCAGTTGAAGGAACTTCTCCTTGGCCTGCAGTATCTTTTCTTTCTTTATTACCTCTGCCTCGTTTTCTGCTTCTGAAATTATCTTTTTACGCCTGCTGTGAAACACAGCCTGCCACAGGTAATATGACAGGCCTGTTCCCGCAAAGAGAGCAGAACCGCCAATAACAGCAGCCAGTCCGATTGTTATATCTCCAAGAATCATAATTTTTGTTTTTTGTTTATAAAAAAACCCGCAGAGTTTCCCTAACTTTTAAAAAACCCCATATCTACATGGATGGAGCTTCTGTCTTACCTCAAACGTCCACCGTCCCGGTTTAGCGGGAACCCGACGAATCGGGGTGAGGCCTGTTCCTGGCAAGCCAAGATAAACTCCAAAGTACAAACTGTTGAGTTTTCAAAATGAATAGAGAAACAATGCGGGCAGTATCTTTGCTATTTTAAAGAACGCGTATTACTACTTTGACAGACAGAGATTGATTTTTTCATTCAGCTCCTTCAGCCCCTCTTCAAGGCTTGTGTCACCCTCCTTTTCTTCAATTTCTATGAGCCTGATCACGTATTGTAAGGCAGCCATCGCCAGAAAATCCTGTATATCCTTGTCAACGTACCGCTGCTTATACTGAAGCACCTTTTCGTTGATCATCCGGGCTGCTTTCCGGATACGCTCTTCATTTTCACTCTCTACCTTTAGCGGATAATACCTATCGGCCACATTAACCCTGATCGAAAGTTTATCATCCATTCTATTATATTATCTGTCTAAAAGAGCAATACATTTATCAATCTCCCGCACAAGTTCACTCACTCTCCTCTTTGCCGTTCCGGCATCGCCTCCATTCCCCAGGATCGCCCCGGAGAACTTCGCTCTTTCATATCTTGTCTGAAGCTCCTTTACTTCATCATTTTTTTCCGCCAGTTTATTCTTTAATGCTGACAGTTCTGTTTCAAGCTTCATTATAAGAGATCTCTGCCCTTCATGCTCTTCAACCAAAGCCTCCACTGATCTCTTCAGCAAAAGATATTCTTCATATCCTCTCGCATTCATAACGATGATCCATAATTACAAAAGTAACTTATTTTATCCTGTTTTCAAAAAAAACTAGCCATTAAGTTTGTGGGTTTGACATTGAAAGATAGATTTGCAGCTTGCTTTCCGCTAATAATGAAAAAAAGATTTATAATTCTTCTGACAGTCTGCGCCACGGGTTTATTTTTGAATGCTCAGCAGACAGAAAAAAACCTGTTTATAAGCCCTCTGAAAGAGACACCATCACTTTCAGCCAGTTTTGCAGAACTCAGGGCTGATCATTTTCACACCGGCCTGGACTATAAGACAGGAGGTGTTACAGGCAAAGAGGTTTCCGCAGTGGCAGACGGTTATATTTACAGGATCAGCATCAGCCCCTCAGGTTTTGGCAAGGCTATTTATATAAGGCACCCATCGGGATATTCAACTGTCTATGGTCACCTTGACCATTTCAGGCCAGACATTGAAGAATACACAGAAGAACATCAGTACGAGAAAAAAAATTATACTATTACCCTCTACCCCAACCGTGACCAGTTCCAGGTAAAGCAGGGCGAACTAATTGCCTGGTCAGGCAATTCCGGGGGCTCCTCCGGGCCTCACCTCCACTTCGAAATACGCGATTCCTCAACCGAGGACCCTGTGAACCCTCTGAACTTTAATTTAGGCGTCTATGACAAAACCAGGCCAGTGATTGACAGGGTAGTTCTTTACCCCCTGACTGCAGGATCATCAGTAAACAGCAGTCATAACAGCATTTCGCTCAAGACAACAGGTCAGGGTGGCAGATATACCATTTTGTCACAGTCTCCGCTGACAGTGAACGGAGAGATAGGAATAGGAATAAAAACCTGGGACAGTTTTGATAACAGTACAAATCGTTGCGGGGTATATACAATTGACCTTTTTTCTGATTCAGAAAAGATATTCGGGTTCACCGCAAAGCGTTTCTCATACAGTGAATCCAGGTACATTAATAGCCATATCGACTTCAGGGCAAGGATGCGGGAGAATGAATACATCCACAAAGCATTCCTTCAGCCCGGTAACAGACTCTCAATGTACAACGGGGTCATCAAAAGAGGCATTATCAGTTTCAATGACGACAAAGAGCATAGGATCATCATGAATGTGACGGATGCTTCCGGCAATAAATCTACTCTAAGCTTTAGTGTCAGATCCCTGTCCTCACCTCCTGTGACACCTGCTGCAATAAAATGCAGCAAGATACTCCCCTGGGGAAAAGCATCGGATTTCTCCGCTGACGGTATCAGGATACACTTTCCGTCTCTTGCCCTTTACGATACCTTGTTTTTCAACTATGGTGTAAGAAGCGGGAATGGAAGGTTTCTCTCACCTGTACATTCAGTACATGATGAAACAGTAGCCGTGCATGAAATTATAAGGATCTCAATACGATCGGATACGGTCATCTACGGACAGGAAGCCAAAATGTGCCTGGTAAAGATCAACCGTGACGGCAAAAGTAGCTATGCAGGAGGTGATCTTCGCTACGGCTTTGTGTCTTCAGAAGTAAGGGAACTTGGAGATTATGCAGTTACTATAGACACAACTGCACCAAAGATAATTCCTTCATTTACCAGGGGGACTGATCTCAGAGGCAGCAAATCACTTTCAGTAACCATTACCGATGACTTTTCAGGTATCAGAAGCTACGAGACAATTATTGACGGTTCATGGGCATTAATGGAATATGATGCCAAGAATAACCTTCTGATATACCGTTTTGACGATACAAGGATAAAAGAAAACAGTCTTCACCGTATGGAGCTGAAGGTTAATGATAACCGCGGCAACACCACCACCCTCAAGACTGATTTTACCTGGTGAGATACTTATCAGAAAAGCTTCCCCGGATAAATGCCTGCATCAACCATTTTGCGAATGTTCTCCACAACAAAGGGTTTGTCTTCACGGTAGGTGACACCGAACCATTGGCTTGTGCTTTTTAATATCTGTATTGTGATCTCTCCTTTTTTGACAAATTTATCAAGTGAGGTTGGTATATCAAGCTCGGCTTTCAGATCGCTGATTTTTTCCCTGAGGAAGGATTTGAACTCGAGGTTCAGGTATTTATAGCATGAAGGCTTGAAGCCGAAGAGGTTCATTGAGACAACCTCCTCACCTGTATATTGATGAATATGGCCCTGAACATCAGGAGCAAATATTCCCTCAGGCTTCTTTTCAATACTCCGTGTCTCTACCATGTTCTCAAGAAGTCCGTCAGGACTTACAGAGCATATTCCGCGGTTGACATGACCGTGATCAGAGAGAGTGTTTCCAAGCCTGAAGCCCACAATGCAATAGTTTGTATCACTTTTGTCAAGCGTCAGAAAGTCATAAAGTACCTTGAAAGAATCGACACCGTAATAATCATCGGCATTAATGACTCCAAAAGGCTCTTTTATTTTACTCTCCGTGACAAGAATAGCATGGCTGGTACCCCACGGTTTCTGCCGGCCCTCGGGTGCGGAAAATCCGTCCGGAAGGTTTCCCAGTTCCTGAAAGACATAATCTATCTCAATTACGTTTTCAAGACGTCTTACAAATGTCTCTTTGAACTGCTCTTCAATATCTCTCCTTATCACAAATACTACCTTTCCAAATCCTGCTCTCTTGGCATCATAAATTGAATAGTCAATTATTGTCTCTCCTGAGGGCCCAACCTGGTCAAGTTGTTTATTTCCGCCGTATCTGCTGCCCATTCCGGCAGCCAGCACCAGCAATGTAGGTTTCATCATATTATGATTTGATTAAATTGGTATGATGGAACCTCCATGTGCTTCATTATTATAGTATTGTGCTTGCGAATGCTAACACATGGGGGTTCATAAGTTTTACAGTTTATTGTTAAGCAATAATACCTAAATATTATGTACTTTCAAAACCTGAATTGAAAGATTTGTCGTTCCTGGTTGAGATATGCACTGACTCTGTTGAGTCTGCCTGCACTGCACAGGAAGCAGGCGCAGGAAGAGTTGAACTTTGTTCTGCACTGTCTGAGGGAGGCCTTACTCCCAGCCTCGGGCTGATAAATGCAGTGAGAGGTAACATTGATATTCCATTTAATGTGCTTATCCGGCCCAGGGCAGGCGACTTTCTCTACTCAGACGTTGAGTTCAGTGTGATGCACAGGGATATAGATATTGCAGGAGAATCAGGAGCGGACGGTATCGTGACAGGAATTCTGACCGGCGAAGGGAATATCGATATTGAGCGTACTGCACTCCTGGTGGAATACGCCTTGCCTATGAGAGTTACTTTCCACCGGGCTTTTGATATGTGCCGTGACCCTCTGAGAGCTCTTCATGACATCATAAATACCGGCTCGGACCGGATCCTTACCTCAGGCCAGGCCCGAAAGGCTGTCGACGGATCTGCCGTAATAAAAAACCTGGTGACTGCTGCCCGGGACGAAATTATTATTATGCCCGGCGGCGGGATCGACGAGTACAATATTGCCGTTCTGGCGAATTCAACAGGCGCAAGGGAGTTCCACCTCTCAGGACGTCGTACTATTGAGAGTCAGATGATATTCCGGAGAAAAGGCATTTCAATGGGCGGATCCCGGATGATTTCAGAATATTCAACGAAATTTGCCGATGCTGACAGAATAAGAACTGTAATTAAGATTCTTGAAGGCATAGAAATCTGAACAAAGATATTATTTTTGACACCTGTCCCGGTCAGCGGGAATCAATCTAAAAAAACAATACCGATTTATTCTGGAAATTTTAACATTAATCAAATAGAATTATGAAAAGGATAACAGCGATTATGCTAACCCTGCTTCTCTTATCGTGGGTGACCACCGAGAAAAGCAAGGCATGCACCAACTTCCTCATTACCAAAGGAGCTACCAAGGACGGTTCAACAATGATAACCTACTCGGCTGACTCGCATGTACTGTATGGCGAACTATACTACCGGCCTGAAATGGACTACAAGGCAGGTACCATGTTTGACGTCTATGAGTGGGATACGGGCAAGTATCTCGACAAGATAGAACAGACACCTGTAACATATTCCGTTGTTGGTAACATGAACCGTTTTCAGGTTGCCATAGGCGAGACCACGTATGGCGGGAGAAGTGAGCTTGAGAATCCTGACGGTATCATAGACTACGGCAGTCTTATCTATATTGCACTTCAGCGTTCAAGGAATGCCAGGGAGGCTATTCATACAATGATTACCCTCACGGAAAAATACGGTTATTGCAGTTCAGGAGAGTCATTCTCCATTTCTGAT
>Ga0307376_10005237_pt1 | contig 11723 bp, 14 predicted proteins | sample TR2MG_FD_202536 | JGI IMG/M metagenome (GOLD analysis project Ga0307376, IMG submission 202536) | Soil microbial communities from Risofladan, Vaasa, Finland - TR-2 | ecosystem: Environmental > Terrestrial > Soil > Coastal area > Acid sulfate soil | place: Finland: Risofladan, Vaasa | collected... | reverse complement strand
ACCCGGCCGGCGCCTGCGTGTTGGTCGGTCTGCCGCCGGGGCCGCGGGTCAGCCCGCCGTCGCCGCCGCGAGCGTGCGGTAAACGGTTTCGAGCGAGTTCGTCGGGACTCGCTTGCGGACGGCCTCGTACACCGTCTCCACGTCCGGGTGCGTCTCGTCGGCGGCGACCACGCGAAGGATCTCGAGCCGCTGGTGCGTGAGGCGAAGGCCGGCGTCGCGGATGCCCTGCGAGAGCTGCTGCACCCAGCGCTCGACCTCCGCTGCAGGTACGGCCAGACTCCTTCCGGTCTGGTCGCGCCGGTTCCTGTACAGGAACTATTCGCCGGTACCCGTCCCGGAAGTGACGAAACCGGTGCTCGGTTGTGTAATGTGTGGACTGATGGAGACCTTCACCGAGCCAAGGCCACTGGTAGCGAACGACCGCTACGCCGACGAGCGGCGGACGGCCCTCGATGCCCTCGACCTGGCCGCCGTCGACGACCCGATCATCGACATCGTGGAGGCGTTCGAGCTGCTGCCGCACTGCTTCACGCTCCAGTGCTGCTACGGGCACTTCGTGACCGCGGCGCGGCAGGACGAGCGCAGCCTGGCGGCGATCCCCGACGGTCACAGTGGGTCGGTCCGGTACCGGGTCGCCTACGTCGCCTTCTGCGTGGAGAACGGCGAGCGGGGCCGTGCGTTTCTCGACAAGCTGTCGCGGATTCCGGCCGCCGACCCGGCCTACATCCAATTCGGCTCCGCCGGCTGGTTTTGGGATCAATGGGTCAACTCCTACGTGCTCCAGGTGGAGCCGGCCGCGCACCGCTTCAAGGACCAGGCAGCGCTCGCGGCCGGCGAGGCCGTGCACACGCAGCGGGTCAGGGACGCCTTCTTCGCGGAGCTCCGGCAGGTGCTGGCGGAGGAGCTGGATCGGCTCGCGACCTGACTGCCCACCGCTCTCGGGGTCGCGCCTGCGCCCGCGGGATCAGCATCGTGCGGGTCGTACCGTGGCCGCCCGGGGCCGGAGCGTCGTTCACGGTTTTGACCTCTCGCCGCCCAGGGCAGGACTCCGGAAGCAGGCCGATCGCCGCGGCCTCAACGGTGGAGATCCGCGGCAGAAGAGGACCTTCACATGATGACCACTCAGGCAGATGGCCGAGGGACCCGGCGTCAGAGACTCTGTCGCCGGCCACGGCAACAGTGGATCGAGGAGGAGCGCCCCCTGATCGAGCGGCAGCACTTCTGCAACGCGGAGGTGGCGGCCACCGGATCCGTGGCCATCCGGGTGCCGTGCGACCACTCGGAGAACGACGCGAGTGCCGACAGCGAGGTCCTCGTCTGCGTTGCGCCCAAGGACGCGGTGGTCTGAATGGCCGTCGACGTCTTCACAGAGATCGTCATCCGGCGCCCGCGCGATGAGGTAGCGGGCTACGTCGCGGACCCCGGCAACGCTCCCGAGTGGTATGTCAACATCGAGTCGGTCCGGTGGCAGACCGAGCCGCCCGCCCGCGTGGGGTCGCAGATCGCGTTCGTGGCCCAGTTCCTCGGGCGGCGCCTCGCCTACACCTACGAGATCGTCGAGTTCGCGCCCGGCGAGAGACTCGTGATGCGCACCGCCCAGGGGCCGTTCCCGATGGAGACGATCTACACGTGGGAATCGACTCCGGAGGGCGACACGCGCATGGCGCTGCGCAATCGCGGGACTCCGGCCGGCTTCTCGACGCTGGCGGCGCCGCTGATGGCCGCCTCGATGCGCCGCGCCAACAAGAAGGACCTGGCGCGGCTGAAGACATTCCTCGAGGGGCGGCCCCCGGCCCCGGGGGCCGGGAAGGGCAGGCGAGGGGCGTAATGGACGACGCGGCGGTGCTCAAGGCGACCGGGAAGGCGTGGGACGTGTGGTTCGCCATGCTCGACGAGCGCGAGGCGCGGTCGCTGCCTCACAAGGAGATCGCTCGCCTGTTGCGGGAGGACTGCGGCGTCTCGGGCTGGTGGAGCCAGAGCGTGACCGTGGAGTACGAGAAGTTCATCGGGCGCCGCGAGCCCGGCCAGCGGCAGGGCGGCGAGTTCGCGACCACGGTGAGCAGGACGCTCTCAGGGACGATGGACGAGGTGCTCGACCGCTGGCTCGCGCCGCTGTCGGCTCGCGCCGACGAACGCGCTTTCGACGGCGTGCCCTTCGCCGAGGAGCCGAGCGTCAAGCGGACGGACAAATGGCGCTACTGGCGTGCCCGGCTGACCGACGGCTCCAAGATCACCGTCTCGATCTCGGCCAAACCGGGCGGTGAGGCCTCGGTGCTGGCCGTCGAGACCGGCAAGCTCGACGACAAAGCAGACATCGGGCGCTGGAAGGCCTACTGGAAGGCGTATCTGGCGAAGCTCTGACGACCGCGGCGCGGAGCGGGTCGTCCATCGACGCCGGCCGCGAGCCGCGACCGCCCGCGCCGGTGTAGGCTGGTCGCCGGACGAACTGGAGGATATCCGTGGCAGAGCCGAAGACGACGCATGATGAGCCGCCGGGCGCAGAGCCACCGGCGGCTGCTGTGCAGGCGGCGGACGGGGGGCCGCCGGCGCCGCCAAGCGAGCAGAAGCTCAACGGTCCTCTTCACTTCGGCATGGGCGCGGCTATCGGCGTCGGCGCCGCTCTCGGCATCGCCTTGGGCTCGCTGCTCGGCAGCCTCGCGGTCGGGCTGGCCGTTGGCGCCGGTTTGGGGGTCGCAGCGGGAGCCGTCCTCGAGTCCCGCGGTCGCCGCTGAAGGTCGACCGGAGCCCGGCGGCAGCCCTCGGAGACCCTGGTTCAGCCAGGGGGATCGGGTTCCTGGATCGCCGGCGCGGCGGCGGCCTGCGCATGCTCTCATCACCGAAGCCTGAACGATGCATCCGCGGGTGCCGCTGCGCCCTATACTCTCGTTGAGCAGAGCAGGCGACGGAGGCGACCAAGAGGCGCATCCCCGGCGGTCGTCGGGGGGCGAACGGCCCACCAGAGGAGGTAGTGATGCCGGTCAAGAAGAAGCCGGGACCCAACGAAGGAAGACCGGCGCCTATTGAAGTGTGGCTGTGGGACCCGGATCAGAAGCGGCCTCCGTTCGGCCACACGACGACACCGCTAGAGTATCTCCCCGCCGACGCTCCACTGCCGCGGGCCGGGGACATCATCCACCTGCCGAGGAACGTCACTGGGGACACCAACAAGCAGGCGTTCGGCTACGGCGGCACGCGCACACCGTTCAGGGTCGTGGAGTACGGGCACATATACGCTCGCGAGAGGGGCGAGAAGGTCGACCCGCTCCACCCGACGTCGGCCGTCCACGTGAAGACCACGATGCACGTCAAGCGCATCAGCCAGAAAGAAGCCTACGACGATCGTGGCTGGGAGCGGGAGCCCGATGCCTGACAGACGTCGCCGCCGGACCCCGACCGGGGCGGACCGGCGGGGGACGAAGGAGACGCAGGATGTGCAGATGCACGCGGCGCCGCATTCTGCGGCGGGCCTGCTCGTCCTTCTGCCCGAGCCGGCTTTGTGGCGTGCACCGCCGACAAGGCCGCTCGCTTCGAGAGCGCGACTCCTCCGCAGGCCGCGTCCCCGGTGACGCCCGTCGCGGTCGTCACGCCGAGATGGGAGGGTGAAGAGAGTGCGCTGGCGGAGTACCGGAACGGGCTCGTAGGCCCTCGCTCCTGCTACAACGCCGCCGCGTCGCCCTGACCACGACCCCGTACTGCGACGATTGCGCCTAGGTGGTTCGCTTGCCTGCCCCATCGGTGACGAGGACTTGACAGTTTAGTGACCACTCACTTATGGTATGCTGGTCACCATGAAAGCAACGACACGCATCAGCAAGGAAGAACGGCGGCGCGAGATCGTCGAGGCCGCCACGCGAGAGTTCGCGGTCGGCGGCCTTCACGGTACGCCGGTGGCAGCGATCGCCAGGCAGGTCGGCGTGTCGCAGCCCTACCTCTTCCAGCTCTTCGGTACGAAGAAGGAGCTCTTCATCGCCGCCGTGCGGCGGACGTTCGAGCGCACCGTCGCGACGTTCCGCACGGCTGCCGCCGAAGCTGGAGACGACGCCGACGCGCAAGGCGTGCTCATGGCGATGGGCGTTGCGTACCAAGGCCTGCTTGCCGATCGCAGCCTCCTCCTCATGCAGATGCAGGCCTACGTCGCGAGCGAGGACGAGGAGATCCGTGACGTCGTGCGCGACGAGATGCTGCGCCTTGTGAACTTCGTGCAATCCGCCTCCGGGGCGCCGGAAGCCGCGATCCGCGAGTGGCTTGCCTACGGCATGCTCATGAACGTCGTTGCCACGATGGACCTCACCGAGGTGGACGCCGACTGGGCGCGGATGATGTGCCCGGTCAAAGGCACGGCGCTGGCGGCGATGGCCGCCGACGCCATCGGCAAGGCGGAGCGCACGGGTGAAGGGGCGCTGACGAAGTAGAAGAGGCAGGCCGGGCGTTCGGCTCCAGGCCGGACCCGGCCTTTTCTTTGGCTCACGAAAGTAAGTGATTACTAAGTCACAAGACAAGGGATCGTACAGGAATCGAGACAGGGTTCTCGGGGCGGAGGCCACCGGAGGACCGCAAGGGAGATGAGAAGTATGAGTGCAAGAGCAGTGACCATCTGGACCTTTGTGGTGACCAGCGTCGCCGTCTTCATGGTGTCGCTCGACAACCTGGTCGTGACCACCGCGTTGCCGGTGATCAAGGCCGACCTGGGCGCCTCGCTCTCGGGGCTCGAGTGGACGGTGAATGCCTACACCTTGACGTTCGCGGTACTGCTGCTCACCGGCGCCGCGCTGGGCGACCGGTTCGGGCGCAAGCGGATGTTCCTGGTGGGCCTTGCGATCTTCACAGCCGGCTCGGCGGCGGCGGCCCTGGCGCCGAGCATCGAGGCGCTCATCGCGGCCAGGGCCCTGCAGGGCGTCGGCGGCGCGATCGTCACACCGCTCACGCTGACGATCCTCTCGGGTGCGGTGCCGGCGGCTCGCCGCGGCCTCGCCCTCGGCATCTGGGGCGGCGTGAGCGGCCTCGCCGTCGCCCTCGGACCGGTCGTAGGCGGCGCCGTCGTCGAGGGCCTCAGCTGGCAGTGGATCTTCTGGCTCAACGTTCCGATCGGCTTCGTGCTGCTGCCGATCGCCCTGGTCCGTCTGACCGAGTCGAAGGGCCCCAATCGTTCGCTGGACCTCCCCGGGCTCGGCCTCGCCAGCTTCGGGCTGCTCGGGATCGTCTGGGGTCTCATCCGAGGCAACGAAGACGGCTGGACCAGCCTCGGTGTCGCCGGCCCCATAGCCGCCGGCATCATTCTGCTGGGTGCGTTCGTCCTCTGGGAGCGGCGTGCGCCCGAGCCGATGGTCCCGCTGCGCTTCTTCCGCAACCGCGCCTTCTCGGCGGCAAATGTGACCTCGCTGCTGATGAGCTTCGGGATGTTCGGCTCGATCTTCCTGCTGGCGCAGTTCTTCCAGATCGTGCAGGGATACTCGCCGCTCGAAGCCGGCCTGCGCACACTGCCCTGGACGGCGATGCCGATCCTGGTGGCGCCCATCGCCGGCATCTTCAGCGACCGCATCGGCGCCAGGCCGCTCCTGGTCGCCGGCATGGCGCTGATGGCGGCTGGGCTTGCGTGGATCGCCTTCGTCACCAGTCCGACGGTCGCCTACGCCCAGCTGATCCCCGCCTTCGTGATGGCCGGCGTCGGCATGAGTCTCTACTTCGCCCCGGTCGCCAACCTGGTGCTGAGCACCGTGCGGCGTAGAGAAGAGGGCAAGGCGAGCGGCGTCAACAACGCGGTCCGCGAGGTCGGCGGCGTGTTCGGCGTCGCGGTGCTGGCGAGCGTGTTCAGCGCCGCTGGCAGCTACCTGAGCCCGCAGTCGTTCGTGGACGGCATGGTCCCGGCGATCTGGGTCGGGGCAGGCGCAGTCGCCATGGCCGGCGTCGCCGCGGTGATGATCCCGCCGAAGGAAGACGTCGTGCTCGACTCGGTGTCGCTGCTGGAGCGCGGTGACCGTGAGGGCGGCGCGCTCGACGGCGAGCTGGCCTGCGAGCCGGAGGCGGCTGCCTGAGGGGCGCGCCGAAACGATCCTCGAGATGGCGGGGACCGGAGGCCGGAAGGGCCTCCGGTCCCCGCCGGCTACATGATCGAATCGCCCGCCGGCACGTAGCGGTCCAGGCGGGCGAAGGGCCGTGAGGCGCACAGCAGGCCCGCCGCTCCCTCGAACGCGAACCCGGCCTCCCAGAGAACGCGCTGGGCGGCGAGGTTCGGTCCCGGGACGACGACGGTCGCCCGTTCCTCCCCCCGCGCGGCGAGCTCGGCCACGACGAAGCGCAAGGCCGCGGCCTGGTCGCCGGGGCGCAGGGTGGCTACGGGGCCGACGGAGCCGGGACCTTCGGTCTCGTCGCCGCCCAGATAGCCGTAGCCGATCGGCCGGCCCCGCCGGCGGAACAGCCAGCCGGGGTGCCCCGGCCGGCTCAGGAACCAGAGATGGTCGGGGGTGCGGTCGAATCCGAGGGCTACCTCGTCGATGGCGCGGAGCTCGCCGACGTGCTCCGCTTCGAGAGGCTCCACATCGAGGCTGCGTGCGTGGCTGGCCGGTGGTCCGCCGGCCGCCGCCGCCGGCCCGCTGAGGACCAGCAGCGCATGCTGGGGATAGATGCCGTGGCGTGCGTACAACCGGTTGGAGACGGGATTGGCGGCGCCGGAAGTGAGCGCCGTGACTCCGCCGGTGACCGGCAGACCCTCGAGCGCGGTCTCGAACAGCCGCCGCCCGAGTCCCCGCCCCTGCCACTCCGGCAGCACGAAGAGCCCGGCGCAGTAGGAGAACGCGCCCCGCACGAGACCGGCGCCGAACCCGACCGGTCGTTCGCGGTCGTACGCCAGCACGAAACGGGCGCCGTCTGTCTCGATGACGTGGCGCAGGATGGGCGCGGCGTGGTCTTCCGGCTCCGTGAACGGGGGCAGTCCTTGCTTCCTCGCCAGATCCTTGAGAGCGACGGTGATGATCCGGGAGGCGGCTTCTGGGGCGTCGCGCTTCCCGCCGTCATCCATGTCCACGGCTCGTTGGATCACCAGGCTCTGGGCGGTCTTGCGACTCCACCGGCCTTCTGCGGCGCTCATGCGATCTCCAGTCGACGATGCAAGACGACGATGGCGGACGAGGCGATTCTATCTGCCGCTGCCCAGCCGCGGTCTGGGCTGCGGACCCTATCGCCGGCCCGTGAGCCAGCGCTTCGCTCCCGGCCGGCTCGTTTGGCCGCGGCGCCACGGGGAATCCGGAAGGAGACGCCCGCCGAGGCGTCCGGAAGGAGACCCCATGAGCGAGAGCCCCACTCGTCAGCTCGCCGCCGAGCACGAGTACGTCAAGCTGGTGGTGGGCGCGATGGAGGCGGAGGCCGCCTTCATCGAACGCACCGGCCGCATCCACGAGGAGCGCGTGATCCAGATGGTCGACTTCACGCGTAACTTCACCGACGGCGACCATCACACCAAGGAGGAGGACCTTCTCTTCCCGCTGCTCGAGGAGCGGAGTGCTGCCGCAGGCGGCACCATCAGCGTCCTGTTGAGCGAGCACCAGGCGGCACGTGACTGCATCCGCGCGATCGATGCAGCGCTGCCCGAGGTGGCCGACCCCGACCCGGACCGCAGCGGGCCCGCGCGTGCCGTCATCGCCGAGAACCTGAAGCTCTATGCCTACCTGCTGCCGCTGCACATCGGCAAGGAGGACACCGTGCTCTTCCCGCTGACCGAACAGGTGCTCAGTGTCCGGGAGCAGGAGATGCTCGGCGAGGAGTTCACGCGTCTCTCGGCAGTTCCGGGGAGAGCCGCGACGGCCGAGCGCTACCACCACCTCGCGCACGAGCTGTCTACGCCGCCGGTCGACGGCTGAGGGCCCGGCGTGAGCGAGGAACTGCTGCACAGCACCGCCGAGCGCGCGATCCGCTACCTGCGTGAGCTGCCTGAGAGGCGCGTCGCGCCGGACGCAGACGCTCTTGCGGCACTGGAGCGCTTTGACGAGCCGCTTCCCGACGGGCCGGACGACCCCGGGCGCGTCATCGCCCTGCTCGACGAGGTCGGATCACCGGCCACAGTGGCATCGGCCGGCCCCAGGTTCTTCGGCTTCGTGATCGGCGGTTCGCTCCCCGTCGCCCTGGCGGCGAACTGGTTGGCAGCGACTTGGGACCAGAATGTCCACTCCCTCACCACGTCACCGGTGGCGGTCACTCTCGAGCACATCGCGCGGCGGTGGCTGGTCGAGCTCTTCGGTCTGCCGTCCACGACCGTGGCGGGCTTCGTGACCGGAGCGACCATGGCCAACCTCACGGCGCTCGCCGCCGCTCGTCACGCCGTACTCGCGCAGGTGGGGTGGGACGTCGAGGCGCAGGGCCTTGCCGGGGCCCCGAGCATCTCCGTCATCACGGGCGATGAGGTCCACCCCTCCGTGATCAAGGGCCTGGGGCTGCTCGGGCTTGGACGCGAGCGCGTGCACCGGGTGCCGGTGGATGCGCAGGGCCGTATGCGCGTCGACGCGCTGCCGGCGATGTCCGGGCCTACGATCGTATGCACGCAGGCAGGCAATGTGAACACCGGCGCATTCGACCCCATCGAGGAGCTGGCCGCCCGGGCGCACGAGGCCGGCGCCTGGGTCCACGTGGATGGCGCCTTCGGCCTCTGGGCGGCGGTGGCGCCGGCCCGCGCGCACCTGGTGCGCGGCATCGCCGCGGCCGACTCCTGGGCGACCGACGCGCACAAGTGGCTCAACGTCCCGTACGACAGCGGGCTCGCCTTCGTGCGCGACCCCGAGCCGCTGCGCGCGGCCATGGGCGTCACCGCCGCCTACCTGCCCGACAGCATGATGCGCGAGCCGGCGGCCCACACGCCCGAGCTCTCGCGCCGCGCGCGGGGAGTCGAGGTGTGGGCCGTCCTGCGCGCGCTCGGCAGGTCCGGGCTCGCCGACCTGGTCGAGCGCGATTGCCGCCACGCGGCGCGCTTCGCCGAGGGACTGCGCGAGGCCGGCTTCGAGATACTGAACGACGTGCTGCTGAACCAGGTGCTGGTCTCGTTCGGGGACGAGGCGACGACTCACCGTGTGATCGCGGCGATCCAGGCCGACGGGACCTGTTGGAGCGGGGTCACCGTCTGGCGCGGGCGCACGGCGATGCGCATCAGCGTGTCGGGGTGGTCGACCACCGACGACGACGTCGAGCGCAGCCTCGCCGCCATGCTCCGTGCGGCGACGGAGTGAGACCCGGACCCCGGCCAGGCACAACGTGGAACGCGTCGGCGCGGCTCCGGCAAGCCCCTGCCGACGCGCCACCTGACGCCCGTCACCCGAGAGAGGCCGTGTGACGCGGTCGTCCCGGCGACGTCCGTGTTTCGCGGAAGGCTCACCGGGAAGGAGGACAAGAACGGTCCAGTTCTTTCCCTCCTCACGGAAGTGTCCTCCATGAACGACCAAGCCTTGGTCGGCGCCGCCGACCCACCCCAGGACGGCGCGCACGTCCCCCGCCACCTCGGTCTCGCCCTGGTCGTGATCGCGGCGGCCCAGCTCATGATCGTCCTCGACGCGACCATCGTGAACGTCGCACTGCCGCAGATGCAGCGCTCACTCGGCATCAACGGAGCCGGGCTCGCATGGATCGTCACCGCGTACTCGCTCGCCTTCGGCAGTCTGCTGCTGCTCGGCGGCCGGCTCGGCGACCTGTACGGCCGCCGCCGCGTCTTCATCACCGGCGTGCTCGTCTTCGCTGTCGCCTCTCTGGTCGGCGGCTTCGCGACCACAGAGTGGTGGCTGCTGACAGCGCGCGCCGTGCAGGGCGCCGGAGCGGCTCTCGCCGCCCCCACGGCGCTGGCGCTCATCGCGACGACGTTCCCGGCGGGGCAGCCGCGCAACCGAGCGCTCGGCGTCTGGGCCGGCATGGCCGGCGCCGGCGGCGCCATCGGCTTGCTGCTCGGCGGCATCCTGACCTCGTATGTGTCGTGGCGATGGGTGTTCTTCGTCAACGCTCCCATCGGCCTGGCCGTCGCCGGCCTCGCGCCCTTTGCTCTGGCGAAGACGGCGCAGATCCGCGGCCGGCTCGACATCCCCGGCGTCATCACCAGCACGGCCGGCTTGGCCCTGCTCGTCTACGGCTTGACGCACGCCGCCGCCGGCCAGGACGGCGTGTCGCACTGGGGCGACGGCGTCACGATCGGCGCTCTCGGCGCCTCGGTCGTGCTCCTCATCGTCTTCGTGCTGATCGAGCGGCGCTCCCCGCACGCCGAGCTGCCGCTTCACCTGTTCCGCTCCCGCCGCCGCTCTGGCGCCTACATCATGATGCTGCTGCTCGGTACGGCGATGTTCGCGGTGTTCTTCTTCCTCACCATCTACATCCAGACGGTGTGGGGCTACAGTCCGGTCAAGGCCGGCGTTGCCTGGCTCCCCTTCCCCATCTCCCTGATCGCCATCAACATCTTCGTGGCGCGCGTGCTGGTGACCAAGGTCGGAGTGAGACCGCTGCTCCTGGCCGGCCCGCTGTTCGCGGGGGCCGGCTTCCTGTGGTTGTCGCGACTGAGCGAGACGGGCGGGTACTGGAGCCACCTGCTGGCGCCCGTCATGCTCGTCAGCGTCGGCATGGGCCTGATGTTCGTGCCGCTGACACTGATGGTGGTCTCACACGTGAGGAACGACGAGGCCGGCGCCGCCTCCGGCCTGCTCAACATCGGCCAGCAGGTCGGCGGCTCGATCGGCCTGGCCGCGATCGGGACGATCGCCTGGACGTCCGTGGCCAACAGCGTGAGCAGCCAGATGGCGACCGCGGCAGCCGGCGGCGCCGGATCCGCGCAGGGAGCCGCCGGCGCTACCGCCTCGGGGGTCGCCAGCATTCCTCCGGCAGTCCTCTACGAAGGCCTCACGGTCGGCTTCTCGACCGGCCTCATGATCGCCGGGTTCGTCGCCCTCAGCGGCTTCTTCGTGGCGCTGGTCGCGACGCGGACGCCGGGCCGCGTGCGGCTGGCCTCGTCGCGCCACGGGCAAGAGCCCTCGTGTGACGAGGTGCTCGGGACCTGCGACCCGATGCCGGCGGCGACCGACTGACGCATGGTGATGGTGACTCGACCCGATCCACTTCGGCCCGACGCGCCGACGCTCGACCCCGGCACCGACATCGGCCACGTGCATCTCAAGGTGGCGGATCTCGACCGCGCCTTGGGTTTCTACCAGGGTGTGCTCGGCTTCGAGCTCACCGGCAGGCTGGGCGGTCAGGCCGCCTTTGTGTCGGCGGGGGGCTATCACCACCACATCGGCCTCAACACGTGGGAGTCGCGCGGCGGCTCGCCGCCGCCGCGCGGGACGACCGGCCTCTACCACGTCGCCATCCGCTACCCGACGCGGCCGGCGCTGGCGCGCGCGTTGCGCACGCTCATCGATCGCGGCTACCCGATCGAAGGCGCGGCCGACCACGCCGTCAGCGAGGCCCTCTACCTGCACGACCCGGACGGCAACGGCCTCGAGCTCTACTGGGACCGGCCCCGCGACGAGTGGCCGGTCAATGCGGACGGCAGCTACGCCATGGTGGTCGAGGCGCTCGACCTCGAGGGACTGCTGGCGGAGGCGGACAAGGACTGACGGCGGGCGTTGCGAGTCACCCCGACGTTCTTGACGCTGCGGTAGATGCGGTCGTGCTTCTTGAAGGCGTTGATCCCGGCATCGCCGAGATCGAGATTGGCGATCCTCACGCAGGGCCCGTCGTTGACGATAGCGTTGAGATCGGGCGCGCCG
>Ga0307376_10005236_pt1 | contig 11726 bp, 16 predicted proteins | sample TR2MG_FD_202536 | JGI IMG/M metagenome (GOLD analysis project Ga0307376, IMG submission 202536) | Soil microbial communities from Risofladan, Vaasa, Finland - TR-2 | ecosystem: Environmental > Terrestrial > Soil > Coastal area > Acid sulfate soil | place: Finland: Risofladan, Vaasa | collected... | reverse complement strand
TGACGACGCAGGGGAACCAGGTACCCTCACCCACGAGCTGAGCGACCAGGGGAAACGGCGAGATGGTCTGGGAAACCAAAACCACACAGGTCTACGAGGAACATTACCTCCAAAACCACCGCCACGAAGAACAAGCACTCCGATGGGTCGCCACTCAACACGCTCTCAACCCAAGACACGGGCACGGCGTCTATACCCTCGACGCCACAAACAAGCTCATCCACAACATACGCACAGCAGCTAAGGTCAAACAACCCACAGCCGCTGTCAAAAAGCTCGTCGACCAACTCGACGAGCTTTTTCACATCGAACCCATCTCCGAACCCGCCCTCCAAGACCGAGAACGCGCCATCACAGAAGGTGACGCCAGCGATCTGCCTTCCGGATCCGTTAGAGCCATCAGGCTACGACTCCTAAACTGGAAGCGAAAAACCACCGCCTTCCACCCCAACGCCGCCAAACGAATCATCAAGATGATCCGATGCGGACAGCAAACACAAACACAACGCATCGACCAAAACACAGGCGAAGTCACCACAGGTCCTATCGACACTTACGTCTGCAAAGTACCCGGATGCGCAAGACCGATGTGTCACGCACAGTGGACCAGACACAAGAAGACCGCCACACGCACAGCCATCAACAAAATCAAAGAACAAGACCCCACTGCAACCCCAGTACTCATCACACTCAAAACTCCCTGGCCGCTACCGAAGAACGAGAGACGACGAACGCAGCTTCATCCCATCCTCGCTACCCTCGGTAGGTCAAAGCCAAGACTCACAAGACCTGAACCTATGGCTCAGGAAGGCGACCTCAATCTCACTGAAGAACGACTCACAGAACACGAACAACACCGAACCAAGTTCGTACACAACCAAGTCGTCAGAAGAACCGTCGCAAACAACACCCACTACACTACCGAAACCTCGTTCCTCATGCCATCACAGCCTGAACATAGGTCCTTCCCAAACCCACACTCTCATCTCGTGTCCGCCATCCCTCACGAAATGAGCATCGAACGCTTCGCGCTTATTCTCCAGAAACAGTGGAGAACCATCACACAGATGAACCAGGCACAAGTCTTCGTCGCTCCGCTTTATCCCGATGACGCAGACCTCGATGACGACTCCGAGGACGAGGAAGCTCTCGACAACTACCTCAGGAAAACTGCCTCCATCACAGAAGACCAGCCAGACCCTTCGGGATTCAAGCCTAAGCCACACGACCTCGCTTCTACTCTCGATGACCGATCTCTCTCCGAATGGCTCGACTTGCTTGACTTCCAAAGACCAAGGAAGAGCCAAGGATCCTTCAACTACCAGAACCAGGAAAGAAGACCGCGCCGAGTCTACGGAGCAGGAACCCGATTCAAGAACCTCGATGAGTTCTTCCACATGCACATGCCAAGACCCAAACACGCCAACCATGACACCAAGGAACAGGGAATCTCATTCCAAGGAGCAAAGGACACAGGCTCCGTGAGTTGCGTTAGAGAACCAGAACCCTTGGTCGGGGATAGGGATTCGGAGAACCAGGACACAGGATTGGAAAATGGTCTCTCAAGTTGCGTTAGAGAACCAGAACCATTGGTTGGGGATAGGGAGCCGGGGATAGGCAGGGAAAAGCCCCAAGCCGAGCACGTCCCGTCAGGGCGTCAAGACCACAGCGCTCGGTCCGAACCCAGGGACACCAACAGCATCGGTGCTTTGCTGCAATCTCGGGTGGTACCACTTGGAAGGTTGCTGGACGAGTTGCGCCACGGTGGTGGTGTCACCCAATGGTGTGATGGGAGCTATAGCACTGTACTCGGTTCCGCCGATGTCGAGGGAGACTCCGATCAAGGCCCCAGCCCAACAGATTGGATGGAGGAAGACGAGGAAGAGTTCATTCCCTCCAACCAATACGTAGGTTTGATCGATGAGCACTTGATCAACGACTTGCTCCTCACCTGTGAGCAGGGAGACGGCGCCCGTAAACTGAAGGGGCTGCGCCTCCTCATTGAGCCCGATGATGACTTGGATGGCATCGACGGATGTGAGGTATTCTGCGTGGACGCCGAAAGCAGCCTTCCCGGTGTTCTGATACCCGGTGGTGGGTGTGGCAGCGACACCGGCAGCGACGACGACGGTTGTCTCGGACCCTCCGAAGTCGAACAAGTCCTTACTGGTTCTGCCGAGAAAGCCGGTTGCCAGGTAGGACTGGGTGATGAGGTTGGCAGAGAACACGACGTCGAACGTCTCGGTGGGGGCGAGAGGCGATCCGAGTGTGAGTGCGATGGCAGTGTTGCCCGCAGACTTGTTCAACAGCAGCGTGTCGCGTACCGCACTAGCCGGAGCGCCGAGCAACACCTCACCATCGATGAGTACCGACAGAAAACCCTTCGTGTCGCCTGTGGCGTCAATGATGTCGAGAGTGAATGGCGTCGAAGGATCGAAGGTTTTGGAGACGCTGCCGAGGTCTTTGTTTCCGTGGAAGATTCGCAGGACGGCGAGGTCGGTAACGGTTTTCTCGATGACGATGGACGCTTGCGAGTTGAGCAGTGTGAACACGGCAAGGGGGAACGAAGTAGCTCCGGGCGTGAAGGCGATGGCCATCGTGGTCGAGAGCTTGCGACCGGCGTAGACGAGGGACTCGGCGCCGCCAGAGAACACCACCTCGTAGGGGTTCCCCGAGGTCTTGCTCAGCGTAACGCTACCGACACCAACCGCCTCGTTACCAGCCCCGACTACGGATGAAGCCTGCGCTGTCATAGAAGATGCGACGGATACCGTACGCAACGTCTTTGAGAGCGCGAAGGTGACGGAGGCACCGAGATCGAAGGCGGCTCCAGGGGCTCTCAGATCGGCTGTGGTGGTTCCTAGCTCCAGAGGGGTGCTCTGTCCTAGGGAGCCGTTGTTGACGCGGTACAGGCCGTGTGAGAGCGGCCAGGAGGCCACGTCAGGGTAGGAGCCGAGGGTTTCGGACGCGGTGATGTTCGCCAGGTCTTCTTGCAGCGATGCCGCCGCGATGGTGGGCGCCGCTCCCTGCCCCCAGACAAGCTGCTCCTCATCGCCAGCAAGCAACGTCACGTTCGTGGCGTCCGAGACAAAGACCTCTCGGTTCAGCGAGATGAGGTACTGCCCACCGGAGGTACCAGCGCTCGCAAGCGTCACGCTCAACGTCGCGCCCGACTGGCTCACGCCAATCACAGCAGGCTCACGACCACCGTCTTGCGCGAGGAATTGAACGACCTCATTGTAGGCGTCGAACAAGATCGTGGCGATGGGCTCGGAGAAGATGAGGTTGACGCTGGCGGGTGTTGTCCAGACGATGCTGTCGAGTGTGAGGTCGGCGACGGAGACGGTGAAGGAAGGCGCGGTCACGAAGCCTGGGTTGATGGGGGTACCATTCGCCCCGGCTTGCACGGTCCCAGCTACAGTGACGGTGTACCCCGCCGCCAACGGTGCCGGGGAAGCGAGCAGAAGCTCGTACTCCACGTCGGACAGACGCAACACATCTACGACGGCAGGTAGCCCGCCACCCGTAGTCCAGTTCGCTGGGTTTTGTGGGTCCTCTTCTGCGCTTTGGCCAAGCTGGCGCATGGGCTGGTCGAACAAAGCGCGAACAGCGGTTTGACCATTGGGTGCGGCGTAGAGGAGTTTTGGTGCTGCCATAGGTCAGGATGCACTCTGGCTCATGGATGTGCATACCCGTCGCCACGTATCTAGGGCGCTTCGCGCCGCAGCTAAGGTGCTGGATGCTGGCCCTCAGCAAGACCTTTGGTACATGGGTCGAGATAGCAAGCTGTCGACGTTCACGACGAACCACGTAGGGAGCGGCAACGACCAGCTTGGCCCCGGCCTCTACTTCGGCAGTACCCCCGATATCGCTCGGATGTACGGGTCGAAGATCCACGTATGTACGATCAAGTGGAGGAAGAAGCTGAAGCCGTACGGCCCTGTTAACCAGGACCTCCTGGCGTTTATCCTCGACGGTGTTCCTGACTGGGAAAGCGAGAACGAAGAGGTCTGGGGACTGGGTAGCGGGGAGGAAGCTAAGGCGCGCGTGTTCGATAGCTACGACCGCTACAGCAACTTGCAGATGATCTCGTCGATGCAGGGGACGGTCATGTACTATCGTGACAGCCCGCAGAAGCTAGTTGCTCGCCTGGCGAAGAAGTACACGGGGTTCATTGCCCCCGCCGGAGCGACCCAGAATAACGCCTACCACAACAAGGACAATTTTGCGGTTGTTTACGATCCGAAGGCGATTCAACTCGTCGAGGTCATCGACCGCAAGGACCTAGACACGCCGGAGTAGGTTCTCCTATGAGACGGGCGATCACCCTGTTGTTCCTTCTCTGCTGCGATGTCGAGCCCGTCCACCCGATCGACGGTATCACCCCACCTGATGCCTGCCCGACCGTGCAGACCGCCACCACGATCGGCGAGGCTGACGGCGTACTGCTTCTGCACGCCGAACTGTGGCCGGACACGGGCGCGCAGTATGCCCGATTCGTCATAGATGACGAGAACACTGGCTTCCTGCGGCCGGGCGAGGCGGCTGCCGGTCTGCACTTTGTCGGGCTACGGCAGGAGCCGCGAGGCGGCGGCTCCTACCTCGTGGCCGACTACTGCCGCGAATCTGCCCGTTAGGCCGTGTTGCTAGCGGTAACGGGCAGGAACGCGGCTTTACCTACTCGCTCGAATCTAAAATCAAGATTCCGGATAAAAAAGGCTACTTGCCAAGCGGGTCAAGGGTCGAGCAGTCTTCTCTGCTCTCACCGTAGAACCTGATCCGGACAATGCGCTCCACGTCCCACGGCGCCCTGTCGTGCTGCCCGTCGAGGTTGCCCGTCAGCTTCCCGTGGATGACGTGGATGAGCTAGCTTCTACCTCGTTGCCGACTACTGCCGAACCTAGCGCTCCTGTGGATAGAGCGGATGACGGGGGCTTGCCCATTGAGGCGGCAACCTCGCAGGACCCCGAACTGCCGAGTCAGTAGTGCGCTCTGGTATGCCGCCAGCCGCTTCTTCCGCCCGACCGTGATACCCGTGTTGAGCGGGCGCTCCCATAAGGTTCTACCCCCGGAGCTTTCACCATCATCCCCACTACCCTCAAGCAACATAGCCACTGGGACGGAATGGTCAAGTGGTGTGGATCTCAAAGGCACTCTTTCCCATGGACGCTGCCACCCGCAACACGGTTGCCAGAGCGCTTCGCGCTGCTTCACAAGCGCTACTCAGCGCAGGTTCCTCCTTTCTGTACGTGAAGCCGCCAAGCTGCTCAAGGACGCCTACGACAAGAGCCAAAAGCGTTAAGCTGCCCTAGACGCGCCGGAGTAGGCGTGTTCTCCTGGCTGACCAGGAGGCAACGTGCCGACAACCCTTCAGCAAGCGCAACCTGTCCCTGTGGACGACGATCTTGACCTGCTTCGCAGGATACATGACGACATCTGGTTGCGCACGAGGCGTAGCATGGCGGATGTGGCGTACCGCAACGCCCCTGCCTACACCCTAGAGGTGAAGCGCCAGGTAGAGGGACCGGAGCTTGTCCGCGTCTTCTCCATCGTCGAGCAGCGCGACTTGGTCGTCAAGATGTACAACGCTTGCATGGGGTTCGGCCTCGGGTTGTCGGTGTACCGGATGCCTCCGTGCCCTGGTACGGACCCGGTGTTCGTGCTGTCGATGAACTCCGACCACCTCGTGTGCCCGCAGGACACGCGCAGGTTCGATCACGCTTGGGATCTGTTCTCCCCCGTCGTGCTGTCGCTGCGTAATCTGCGCTTGCACCGGTTCCAGTTCGGCAAGGAGCCGAGCATGGACAAACGGACCTACGACTACTAGACCCGCACGTAACCTGATTTATGAGCTACCGAGCACCTGGGCGCCCAGTGAAGATCCCGGGAGGGCAGTTTGGCTCCCGTGTTGGCGTCGTGTTCATGCATCGCGATTACGCGGGAGTCGGTCTGGACGAAGACGAAGACCGCGAGCGGGTGGGTTGGTACTCGACGGGGTCGGCTGCCTACGCCTACGGAATCCTGCACCCCAGCACGCAGAAGCTCGTCGATGCCAGGGCGAGAACGCCATCCAACATCCGAGCGGTAAACGACCACTGGCCGCGACGTGTTTCGTTGAAGTTCATCTACCGCGCCAAGGTAAAAGAGGCTGGTGAGACGTACCTCGTCTACAAGCACCGCCACATCGTTCGCTACGTTCTTGAGAGCGCTCAGCCCCCTCGCATTCTGTACGGTAGCGGGTTGGCTGGTATGCAAGACCCGGTGATGACGTCGCAGGAGGCTGAGGTTCTTGTCGGCCGTCTTGGCTGGGTGAAGGTGCCTCGTCCGACGAGTGACTACGCCCTGGTGGACAACCCGGATGTAACGAAAGCCACGATGATGGTTTTTCCGGTGTCGCTGCCAGACCATGTAGCGGCTCTTGCGGACATCGAGGTCAAGGTAGCTCAGGCGGAGAAGGAGTTTGAGTCTACTCGGGCGACGCCGCAGTTCCGGGAGTGGTTTGCTGGAGCTAGCGAAGAGGTACGGAACGCGGACGACACCCCGAAGGTGTTCTTCCGAGGCCAGACTAGCAACGCTGGCGCGCTCAAGAGTCGGTTGGTGATGGATTCCTTCACCGACTCGTCTGAGATCGCTTCCATCTACTCCTCGAAAGGTGGCGTCTACGGTGAGGGGGCCAGCGTTGTCCCCGTTTACATCGACGTGAAGAACCCCCTGGTCATCAAGTACGGGTCGATCACTCTCTACGACTTGTTGAACCTGCTCGGCTACTGGGACGGGACGGGCATCGGCCACGATGAGGTAACCAAGCTCCTCAACTACATCATCAAGCGAAAGAGGGTAGCTGATATGGGCGGATTCCTGGGCATCGCACCGAAAGTGCCGAAGGGGTATCACACGTTCGTGGGAATGCCTTCTTTCAACTTCCAGATCAAGCAAGAGGAGGACACCGACGCTTATGCGGATAATCCCATTGAGATTGAGGACGGTGGTCTTTTCAGCCAGCACACCAAGCTCGACACGTTTCGTGATCTATGGGATGAGTTGTCTCCTTGGAAGGGCGACTACGTGACGGACGATGACTCCGTCGACTTCCTCCGTCGCCTGTCGCTGCTCCTCAACGTCGACACTTATGCGCTGGTAGAGACGCCTGCCGTGAAGCGAGCCCTCCAGAAGTTGGGTTACGATGGCGTGAAGCACATGGACCTCTTCGGGGCCGAAGGCGCGGCGAAGAAGGCTCTCGGGAAAGACCTCGCAGACGTCGAAGGCATCCAAGAGGGTGAAGAGGATTACGACTGGGATGAAATGAACTATGCGTACGGGCACTGGACGTTGCGCCCGCTAGATCGTTCCCAGGTGTGGCCTCTCCTAAGTGACGAGCCGATGAAGGTCGCTGCCCGCGCTGCGGTTCGGGCGATCACCTCTGCTCTACGACTACTATCGTAGCCAGTGTCGTAGGCGGGTACGCCAGGGCTTGGGGTCGAAGCAGTTTTCGAGGATGAGATCCTCGAACCCGTGCGGTAGCGTAGAGAAGTCCGTGATGAACTTGGTCGGCATCATGGTGATGATCCCCTTGACCCTCGACGGGGATTCCTTGTCGCACCACTGGCGATGTTTTGCCATGACGATGTGGAACAGGATGTATGCGTTAGACTTCTGGATGTAGTGGTCGAGGTTGACCTTGACCTCGAAGCGGCGAAGCAGGCGGTGAGCGCGACGCTCAGCGTCCATCTCGCACTCCTGCATCGCTGTAACCAGTTCCGTTACCTTCTCGGGGGGAAGACGAGCCCGGCCAGCAAGCCACTCGTCGAAAACTGCGTAGGCTTCTTGGTAGACGCCGTCAGAGAACTTGCGCTCCTTCCACTGCTGGAAGTGACCGAACTCGTGAGCGAGAACCTCGATCCAGTTCTTGTTCGCGGTAGCCACCGTGAGGGAGCGCTCCTCGTCATCCCAGTACCCTGAATAGTCTTCGTGGTACTCGGTCGGGTACAGGTTGAGCGCGACTCCGTGTTTAACGCACTCCTTGACGATGTACCCGATGAAGTCTTGCATGTAGCAGCTACCCCTACGGGGAGGCTTTGGTCCCTTGAACAGACTGGACCCGGAACGTTGATCTGCGTCAGCGTTCCGGGTCCTTGTCTACTGTAGGTTGCTGTGCCCTAGGCTCCGGCCTGGGGCAACAGCGGTTGTCGCTACTGCGAGGAGAGCGCGTGCTCTGCCCAGAAGCCCTCGGACTCGACCTTCTCCTCAGCGGAGAGGGACTTGTCGCCGGGCTCACGGGGAGCCTGTCCACCACCAAAAGCGGTGTACAGCACGCACTTCTCGTCACCATCCGGTCCTGCGATGACCGTTACGGTCCGCGTGGGTCGCATGGGCTTGTCGATCATACGCGATGCGTACGGACGGTCACCACGCTTCGCGAGGAACACCTCGCTGTCGCGGAGCGGCTCATCACCCGCCGCCGGACCGTACAGCCCGCAGGGGACCGTACCGAGCGTCTCAGGCATCTCCACCGACTCGATGAAGAACCCGTCTCTGCTCGCGAAGGTCTCCTTGAGCCACTCGATCTGAGCCTTGCTCAGACCATGGTCGAGATGGCTCCCTGGGACGATCTTGAACGTCATGTCTTTTCACCTCCTTCCCGACCCTGGTTGGGTCAACAGACGAGCCTCGCTTGTGCGCCGGAGAGCATCACCGAGGGAACGTGTTTCTTCCTACTGTGGTAAGGACGAAGGGGGTTAGCCCTTACTGACAGATCCGGGATCTGCTATCAAAGAAAACATGCCCAGAACGTCATGGACCGAGGCCGAGATCGAATACCTAGCGCAGAATACGGAACCTCCAAGAGAGCCAAGCAAGATCACGAGCAAGATCCAGACGTTCAGGCTGGGTTGGACGCGGACCTGAATGATCTGGAGGATCTGATCGTTTTGTAGTTGACGGGCACCACACCGTGCTGCTACACATCCTAGTCGAGAGCCGCGCGGTTCGGGTTATCTGTCCAAAGAATCCCCCGTTCCAACTACTTGCTCTCTCTATCTCTTTTGCCAGGCCCCATACCGATGAACTTCCGCTCCTTGTCATCCCTCCTGCTGCTGTCGAGCCTTAGCTCGACGACGGAGGGGTGTGTCTAGGAACTGATCTCAGGCCAAGACGACACAAACCCCCTCCGGTGAGACCGCGAGGGGGTTTTTCTCTTTCTGGGAAGGGACGATCGCAATTCGCGAATTGAAGATGAGGACCAAGGCTCCCGAAAACGACCAGCCATCGTGACCACAACTGAATACGTACCACCACCTGTGCCGAGATGGCGGAATTGGCAGACGCGCTGGCTTCAAACCCCGGTGTCTTTTGACGTGGGGGTTCAAGTCCCCCTCTCGGTACCATGTGCCCCGGTGATGGAATTGCAGACATGCTGCCCTCAGAAGGCAGTGCTCGAAAGGGCGTGGGGGTTCAAGTCCCCCTCGGGGTACCAACTATGTGAGCGTGGCGGAATTGGCAGACGCAGCGGGTTTAAGTTCCGAAGGGGAAACCCACCTGGGGGTTCAAGTCCCCCCGCTTACACCAAGTATAGTTTTAGGTTTGCTCAAATGGTGGAACTGGTAGACACGCAACCTTGAGGTGGTTGTGCCCGAAAGGGCGTGCAGGTTCAAGTCCTGTTTTGAGTACCATGAAAGAGCAGAAGGTACTTGCTCTCTCTCTCTGGATGGGCCAGCCGATAGTTGGCGCCGGCACCCGATTGGAAATCGGGCTGACCTCGAAAGGGGTCGTGCGAGTTCGACCCTCGCTCCATCCGCCATTTTGGAAGGACCAGCCGATAGATGGCGCCGGCACCCGACTCGAAATCGGACTGACCTCGAAAGGGGTCGTGAGGGTTCGACCCCCTCTCCTTCCGCCACTATGGAAAGTAACCCAGGTCTGGTCCTGGCCTTGATTGCTAATCAAGTGGCACCTTCGGGTGTGCGGTTCGATCCCGCTGCTTTCCTCCATTCTCACCGTAGCCGCCATTTATGGAGGGTTGGCAGAGAGGCTGATTGCGACCGACTTGAAATCGGTTGTGCTTCGCGGCACCGGGGGTTCAAATCCCTCACCCTCCGCCATAGCGATCCGGGATGCGTAGCTGGCTCATCCAGCTACGCATCCCGTTTTGCGCTGTTGGTCACCGTTGCTTGCGGTAGTGCTTGACTACGTAGAGCACGTCGGCGGGGTAGACCGGTGGCTGCCACAGGTCGTTGTCGTCGTCGACTACGATTGGGTCGTTCTTTGCTTCACACGAGAGACAGACATCGGAATCGTTGTCGTCGTGATCGTGGTCTTTCCCACATTGTACGCAGTGGTCCTCGCAGTCGATCCTGTGGCAGCGCTTGCAGCGTCTCTTCAGATCAGCGAGGCGGAATACTTGGGTCATCGGAATCTTCTCTTTGCTTCTTGGTTGTTTTTGGTACTTGGGATTTTTTTACTGTGCGTTGCTGTCCCGCCCATTAGAGTGCGCTTTGTCCTCTCGACGTGCCTTCTGATCGGAGCGGTGACGACGTGACCTGGGGTCCGCACTACGACATCATCTATGCTGACCCTGCATGGCCAATGTACGGCGACCCGAACAAGGACGCTGCGGCAGGCAAGCACTACGACCTCATGTCGATGGAGTCGATCTGCGCACTGGACATGAAGGGCCTTCTACGTGACCCGAAGCGCGGAGCCTTCTTCGTCTGGGCAACGTGCCCGAGACTCGATCTTGCCTTCCAGGCCATAGCTGCTTGGGGCCTGTGCTACCGAGGTGTTGCCTTCAACTGGGTGAAGACGCGGCGGGACGGCGGTCTCATCCACGGGCAGGGTGTTCCGCCGACGGGGACGAAGCCGACATCGGAGCTTTGTCTCCTGGCGACGCCGCAGAAGAGGGGCCGCCCGTTCCCTCTGCTCGACGCTGCGGTACCACAGGTCGTGCCCCACCAGAGGCCAGGCAAGCATAGCAAGAAGCCGGCTATCGTCCGTGACCACATCGTCCGCCTCTTTGGCGACCGGCCTCGGATTGAGTTGTTCGCCCGCGAGTCGGCGCCGGGTTGGGCAGCGTGGGGACTGGAAGCTCCCGTGCTGGCGCACGCCGAGCCTGTTGCCCATCGCATGCAGAGAGTGAGGGACGAATAGTGAAGCTAATCACCACCGCAGGCGTGTACGAGGCCCCGTCTCTCTTTCGTTTGGTGCTTGAGGTACTCAAGCACCGCACGTGGCACCTCCTTCGTGGTGACGGCTGGGTAGATTGAGTCGCCTATCTGGAAGGATGTCGAAGTGAAACGCATTCGGCAGAAGCTCATGGCGGCGCCCGACGCCAACAGAAGAGGGCTGACAACAACCTCACGACGAGGTAGCGTTTCCTTGGGCTGTCTCCTCGCGGTGATTGATGCCTGTAACCAAACACCAAACCGCGAGCCCACGGCGGGCAGGAGCCGGAGCGGACGACCACCGCAGGTAGGCGAGGAAGGTGCGCCTACCATCGGTCCTATACCACCTACCGGGATAAGACATGAGCACCAAGATCGACTTCTACAATCCCAACCGCTTCTATGGCCTGGTCAAGGTCGTCGAGAGCATGAGGGGTAGAAGTGCTCCTATGGAGGAGTTCAAGAGACACCTCGCTGACCAAGTGCAGGAGCTTGAGGAGTTCTCTTCCGTCTTCCGTCAGGCACGGAGGGCGATGGTTGGCGAGAACAAGAGGAACTCGCTACGCAGGA
>Ga0307376_10005234_pt1 | contig 11726 bp, 4 predicted proteins | sample TR2MG_FD_202536 | JGI IMG/M metagenome (GOLD analysis project Ga0307376, IMG submission 202536) | Soil microbial communities from Risofladan, Vaasa, Finland - TR-2 | ecosystem: Environmental > Terrestrial > Soil > Coastal area > Acid sulfate soil | place: Finland: Risofladan, Vaasa | collected... | reverse complement strand
GGGTGATGCGCTCGATCGGCTCGTCCTGGTTCGGCCCGTGGGTGTATTGTGCCGTTGGTGTTCCCCAATTGCTGGGGTATTCCGCCACGATGTCCGGCCCGCCATAGAGGAAGTTGGTCGTGGTGCTGCCTATGGTCTTGGCGATGCGTCGGCCTGAGTCATCGTAAGCATAAGTCTGGTTCGCCTGCCCGGTCCTGTTGGCCTGGGTCAACCGGTTCAGCGCATCGTAGGCCAGGCTGGTAGTGGTCGTGCCGCTGCAGGTGGTGCCATTGGTGCTGACCGTGCCCTCGCACTTGGCTGTCATGCTGCCATCGGCGTCGTACACCATGGCGGTGAGCAGGCTGCCTGCAGTATTGGTCTGGTGAATCTCCTTCAACTGATTCGCCGCGTCGTACACATAGGCAATCGTGCTCGGGGTGGTGGCGTTGATGGTCTTGGCCGTGCGGTTGCCAACGGGATCGTAAGCGTAGTTCTCTTGGTTCGCCGCATTGCCGTTTTGTACCTGGGTCAGGCGGTTGAGCGCGTCATACTGGTAGGTGTAGTTGATCGCCGTGCCATTCACCGTCTCGGTCTGGGTGCTGCGGTTGCCGACCCCGTCGTAGCTGTAGACGTGACTGCTGATGACGCTGGCACCGGCCTTGTTGGTCAGGCTGGCCAGCGTGTTGTCGGCGTTCCAGGTGAATTGCGCATCCACGCCATTGGGGAACCACTTCTCGGTGAGCCGCCCGCCATTGTCGTAACTGAAGCTGGTGTAGTCGTAGTTGGGCGCCCAGATGCCGGCCAGCCGCCCTACCGGGTCGTACAGGTAGTCAGTGCGGTTGCCGTCGCTATCCTGCATGAAGTTGAGCAGGCCGCCGGGGCTGTAGCCATAGTTGAGGCGCTTGTTGGCGCGGCTGTCGGTGACCTGGATCAGGCGGTGGCTGGCGTCGTAGCTATAGCCGTAGACGACCTGCGGCGCTTGCACTTGCAGCGGCTGGCCCAGGGCATTGCGGGTATACGTGGTGATCTGGTTATTGGCGTCTTTCAGGGTCAGCAACTGATGCCCGTAGCCCCAGCTGAACTGGGTGGTCTGGCCTTTGGCGTCGGTGACGCTGAGCGGGTTGTTGTTGACGTCGTAGCTGTAGCTGGTGACGCGGCTGAGCGGATCGGTCTCCTTGAGCTTTCGGCCGAAGTCGTCATAAGCCACCGCCAGCTGGGGGCTCACCACGTCCGCGGCGCTGCCGGCACCGCTGGTGTCGGTGGTATAGCCGGCCGCGACCAGGGTGCGGTTGCCCAGATTGTCGTACTGGAAGGTGGTCACCGGGCGGATGCTGCCCAGCGTGGCATCGCTGTAGACCGGGCCGACGACTCGAACCGGGCGGTTGAGCTCGTCGTACTGGGTGAGCGTGACCCGGCCCAGGTTGTCAGTGACGGAGACGACGTTGCCGTTGGCGTCGTAGTCAAACGTGGTGGCGTGGTTGGCGGCATCGATGCTCTGCTTGAGCCGGCCGTCGCGGCTGCTGTCGTAATAGACATAGTTCACCGTGTTGCCGTTGGGGTCGGTGACGGTTCTGGGTTTTCCCTCCAGGTCCAGGCTGCGGGTGACGGCATGGTTTTCCTGGTCAAAGGCTTTGACGAAGTGGTTGGATTCGTCGTACTGGAAGCCCAGGGTGTAGTTGTCGGGGCTGGTGATCTGGATCAGGTTGCCCGCGGCGTCGTACTGGTAGGCGGTGACGTTGCCGCCGGCGTCGGTGCTGCTGAGCTTGCGGTCGGACTGGTCGTAGCTGGCGCTGTTGCTGTCCGCCAGGCTGGCGGCGCCGGGCACGCCGAGATTCAGGCGTTCCAGCACCGGGTTGCCGTTGGCATCAAACTGGCGGTCGCGCAGCTGGCCCAGCGCATCGGTGGCCTGGATGGCGCGATCGACGCTGTCGTAAACCATTTGCGTCGGCTGCCAGTCGGCGTCGATGCCGTTCTTGACCCGGCCGAGGCTGTCGTAGGCCAGCGTGGGCGAGACGTCGTTCTCAGCGGCGGCGATGACGCCGTCGCCGTTCTTGTCGCCAAAGCGGGTGAAGCCGACGACGTTCAGGCTTTGTGCATCGTAGCCGGACAGCAAGGTGGGGCCGGTCAGCGCTGATGGCGTGGTTGCCTGGGTGGCGAAGTCGCGCACCTGTTTGCGTGTCAGCAGGTTGCCGTAGGTATCAAAGCTGTTGACGCTCCAAGCGCGCATGTCGGTGGCGACGGGGGTATAGGTCGCCGGGTCGATAGCGGCGCCGAGGCCGGTTTTGAGTTGCAGGCTCTGGGTCAGGTTGCCGTGGGCGTCGTACTGCATCACGCTGTAGTTGCCGCGCGCGTCTTTCACCTTACCGGGCTGGTTGTAGGGATTGAAGTTGCTGTACGCAACGGTGGCGCCGGAGGGATTCGTGATCTGGGTGACGTTGCCGTTGGCGTCATAGGCGTAGCTGGTGACATAGCCTTCCGGGTCAGTCTTGGAAAGCCGGTTGTGGATGTTGGCGGGCGTTGCGGTGTCGTAGCTGTAGCTGCGGATCGCGCCAGTCTCTTCGGTGATTTGCGTGAGGTCACCGTTGGCGTTGAAGAGGAAGCGCCGGGTCTGGCCGAGCTCGTTGACCTGCACGGTTTCGCGCCGGAAGGTGTTGTAGGTGAAGGTGTTGGTCTCGCCCAGCGTGGTGGTGTGGCGGAACACGCGCCCGTTGGCGTAGTACTCGAAGTTCATGCCGTTGCCACGCGGAAGCTGATAGCTCTTCATGGCGTGGTTCACATTGATGCCGTCGGCGGCGCTGTAATAAGCGTAGGTGACCGGATTCTGCGTGCCCGCCACCGCCAGCGGGTTCTTGAAGCTGGTCAGGTTGCCGTTGGCATCATAGCCGTATTGGTAGGTGCGCCCGCTCCAGTCCTGCATCTGGGTGAGGTGGTTGCCGCTATAGCTGAAGGTCAAGGCGCGGCCCAGGCCGTCGGTGACGCTGCTGAGATTATTGCCGGTGTAGGCGAGCGTCAGGGTGTTGCCGTTGCGGTCCACGATCGAAGTGAGCTGCGCGGTCTGGCCGGCGGTATTGCCGGCGTTGGACTGGAAGTGGTAGGTGAGGCCGTTCTTCTCGCGAATGGTGTAGGTGCCGTCGGCTGCGCGCTGGAAGCTGACGAAGATGCCGGGGGCGTTGGCCAGCGTGGTGTTGACGCCGACACCGCCGGAGACCGGCGCGGCACTGAAGAATTTCTCGGCGCCGCTGCCGTCGACCCAGGACAGCTTCACTTTGCCGTCGGTATCCACCCCGTAAAACTTGATGACCTGGTTGAAGCTGTGGGTCCAGCCGAAACCCAGCGGGCCGTCGGTGGGCATACGCGAGTTATAGGAACGCTCGAACACCAGCGGCAAGCCACCGCGGCCTTTGATGCTGAGGTCGCGCTCGGTGTGGTAGAAGTTGCCGGTCAGCATATTGACCGGATCGCCGGCGCTGGTCACAGGATGGCCGTTGGCGGCAACCAATGAACTGATGACGTTGTTGACGCCCGCGTATTGGTTCACCAGCGCATTCAAGATGCCCGGGTCGGTGAGTGCGAAGACCGAGGGACCGGTCGTGGCGAAGGTGGCGGCAGGGAGGGTGGCATAGCCGCCGGCGTAGCTGCCGCCGATGATGTAACCGGCTGACATGCTGTTGTTGGCAGTGTCGTTCTTTTCCTGCTCCCACACCGCGCCAGTCCAGTTGTCGTATTGAATCAGGCTGCGCGGAATGTTTACCGTATAGCCGTTGTTGACGGCGGTCTGGATGGTCGACACCGTGCCCGTCGAATAGTTGAGCGCAGCATTGCTGTTGCTGGTGAGTAGCGGTATCTGGGTGGCGGCGTTGGCGGCGGTGATGTTCAAGATCGGGATGCCGTTCTCGTTGGCGAACTGCAGGCCACGCACGGTGGATACCGCATCGCGCTGGGCGTTCTCCTGCCACATGTAGGATTCGTAATTGGAGCCGGCATAGCCGCTGAGCAGGAAGGTTTTCCAGACGTTGGCGCCGCTCGCCAGATCGACGTTGCGGCTCTGGCCGCCGGGGAAGTCTACCAGCAGGCCGGTGCGGTCCACCGCAAACGGCAGATCGAACACGTATTGCACTTTCATGGCGGTCGACACCAGGCCCAGATGGTTGCCGCTCTGCCCCGAGCCACCGTCGATCTGGCCGATGGTCTTGGCCGCGTCGGAAATGTAGCGTACGTATTTCAGGCCCACCAGATGCAGATACTCGCCCTCGGTTTCCTCCAGATTCGAATCCGGATTGGAAATCGCCTTGACGCTGGCGAGAAGTTTTGCCGCGCGCTCGGTGAGCAGTCGATCCGACGCTTGAAAGCCATACGCCTGCAGCGCGTGGTAGTTGGCACCGCCGATATTAGTGTAGGTGACGGTATTGACCGTAGGCACCGTCAGTTCGCCCAGGCTGACGCTCAAGGCAAGCTGGTTGTTGGTGGTACACAAACCCACTGCGGTGGTGCCGGTGGATTGCGTCACGCCCTCCAGCTTGACCACCGGCACCACATTGACGCTGCAGGGCAGCGCGGAGGTGGTGCTGGCGTCGTTCTGCCAGCTGGCCAGCGTCGTCTGGTCCGAGCCTGTGGCGCCCTGGAATGACAATGTCACGCGGTTCAAGGCCGTCTGCGGCAGAGACAGGGTCACCGCCGGGGCCAATACCGTACCGCTACTGTTCATGACACTGATATTGAATTTATAGCGATGTGTATCCGGCAGATCGGCAGTCTCGGGTGTGCCGCTATTGCTCCAGTTGGTGAAGGCGGACACTTCGTAGGGCAGAGTTGCGGGCAACACATCGACACTAAGCGGCACTTGCGTGCCTTTGTAAGGCACGTCCGCCAGGGTGTTGTTGGCGTAATTGGGCGCGACCGTCTTGATCGCGCTGGTCACCTGCTGTTGATACCATTCGTGCGCCAAGGTGTCGGTGCGCTTGGCCAGGAATTTGGTGTAGTCGAAGCTGACGTTGGTGGCGATGCCGGCTTGATAGGTCTTGTCCTTGAAGCTCGGGTCGAGCGGTATCCAGCGGAAGCCGGCATTGTCGGTGGAGGCGCCGCGGTAATGCGCATACGCAACGCAGGCTTCGGCCCAGACATGGCTCACCCTTACCCCGATCACGGGGCCGCCGGTACCGTTGGTCAGCTGGTTATGCGTGGGCGCCAGCCCCTGCCCCAGTATGGCGGCGGCGCCGGCATACGACTTGGCGCCGACCCAATGTGCGACACGCCCGCCATCGGCGGCAGGGCTGCCATCGAGCACGTCCACGGTGCCGCGCACGTAGCGCGCCGGAATGTTGGAGGCGCGCAACAGCGCGATCAGCAACGACGCCTGGTCGGTGGGCCCGCCGGCCTGGGTATACAGCACGCCGCTGGCACCCTTGAGCGAGCCGTAATACGGTTCGTATTTGATGTTGTTGACGACGTACTGGAAGATTTTGACGGGTGAATAGTTGAGGCTGGCAGCCAGGCTCTGTATCTCCGGGGTGATCGGCGCATCTTGGGTCGCCGCCAGATCGGCTGCGGTGAAGTTGCAGGTACTCGCCTGCGGCGGCGTAACCGGCGCCAGCAGGGTGTTGCCCAGGAAAGCGTAGACGTTGTCGCCGGGCGCTTGCCGGTAGGATAAGTATTGCGGTTTTTTGTTGCTTTTACCGGGTTGTTCGGAGGGCCGGGCGGCTTCGCTTTTCCAGGTCGGCGCATCCGGAGAAAGGGTGCCGACGCGTGCCTGTCTGGGCAGCTCGTCGAGTTCGTGCAGCACTTGGCGCGCCGCGCCGATCGCGACCGCACGCTGCGCGGCATCGGGTGCCTGGTCGATTTGATCCAGGGCTTGAATCACCCGCTGGAAGCGCGCTTCGATCCGGCTGCGCAGGGTGGGCGACGGGGTCTCGCCAAGCGCCGCCAGCCGCGCATCCTGTTGATCCAGGCGCTGCCGGATCTCGGCCAGGTAGCTGTTCAGCTCGTGGCGTTTGGCATGCAGGAGCATCGCCTGTCCATCCCGCAATCCCTGCTTGCCTTCCTGCTTGTCCTGGTGCTGCTCGGCGTCGATCTGCCTGACCATCCCCACTGCTTCGTCCAGGCTCTGCTGCAGGCTCTGGAACAGCGGGTCCGGCGCTACAAAACGGGCCACCCGGCTCGCCACCTCTGCTGGCACCGGGGCGGGATCGGTAGGCGCCGCCTGCACACCGGTCACGCAGCAGCTTGCTGCGAGCAACCAGACCAGACAAGCGCGTGCACAGTGGTAACGCAGGCCGCGGTTCATGATGTTGTTCTCCCTGAATCGATCAAGCGGACGAGATGGATACGCATGTAGATGCAACGCTGGTTAGCTGCGCCGTTTGCGGTTTTGTAGTAACTGGCTCAGCATGAGCAGGACGGCCATCAGGATCGCGCCCCATTCCGGCAAGGTCGGCACGTCGCCATCATCGGTGGCCGGCGCGGCAACCACGATTTGACCCGCGGTGCTGAGGCTGGCGCTGCTCGCATCGGTAGCTTGATAGTTGAAATTAAACGGTCCATTCCGGGTGGGTGTGCCGCTGATGACCCCGCTGCCTGGATTCAGGCTCAATCCGTCCGGCAGCGTGCCGGAGGCAAGGGCGTAGGTGTAGGGAGCAGTACCGCCGCTGGCACTGAGGGTGTAAGTGAACGGCACGCCGACCGTGGCATTCGCCACTAGCAGGGATGCGGTCAAGCCGATCACGCTCTGGCCGTTGCCGCCCGCCAAGCCGTGCGCATCGGCGATGCCGGGATTGGTGCCGAGCAAGGCTTCCACCACGTCCGGAACGCCGTCCTTGTCGGTGTCAGCCAAGGTCGTCGCCGGCAAGGTTTGCAAGGCGACGGCGCTGGCCAGCGCATCGCCGCCCCAGCTGCCGTCCGAACCCTGGTTGTTGACGAGGAAGGTTTGCGCATTATCGAGGGTGGTCTGCGCGCCGATCGCGGCGGCGTTGCCGGCAAGCTTGGCCTGGTTCAGGGCCTGATACACCAATGCCGTATCGTAGGCGTTGCCGATGGTGGCGCCGGTATCTTCGGCGAAGCCGCCATCGCTCTTTTGTTTGCTGATGAGCCAGTTGATGCCGTTGGTGATATTGCTGTCGACACTCCAGCCCAGCGGTTTATAGCGGCTCAGCGTAAGCACGTTTTGTGCGGTCGGAATCAGCCGGCTGGCCGCGGTGTTGGGTTCGGTGACGCTATTGGGCCAACCCCCGTCGGCGTTCTGTTTGTATACGATGAACCCCAGGCCCGCACTGGTATCGGCATAGGCGACGCCGGATGCGAGCAGCGCATCCAGGGCCAGTGCGGTATCGGGGAAACCGCCCTGATATTTGGCGTACGCGCCCCAGCTTTTACTGGCGTCGTCACGTTGTGTAATCAGGCGCTGGGTCAGGGCGAGCACATTGGCGCCGCTATGGGCGAGGGCGCTGACCTGGCGCGACAGGCTGTCGTTGCTGGAGGTGGGCGCATTGGCAAGCCAGGCTTGCGCCATGGTGTAAGGGCGGGTGGACTTGAGGCCCGCGCTGGCCAGCGCATCCATCGCCAGCGCGGTGGGTTGCGTCTTGATTCCGGAAGCCGTCTGCCAGCTGCCATCGCCGTTCTGGTGCGTGTAAAACCAGGCCAGGCTTTTGGCGCGGGCGGCATCAAGCTGCGTCGAGGTGGCGGCCTGCGCCGCCAGATTCACGCTCAGCCCGGCGATCATCCAGGCGCACCCCAACACACGACGCGACATCGAGCCCATGACACCCTCCCTGGGTGAGTTTTTGAATTTCTTGCGTTCAGCTTAGAAGGCGTTCATGACAGTTCATGGGAGTCGAACTTCAACATCCGTAGTCCGTTCGGCTCATGCGTCTGTCGCCGCCTCCCTCTACGCCCAAGCTGTGCCAACCCACCTTACTTTAAGTAGGTGACAGTTCAGTTCCAGAACTGCTGTTTGTAGAACACCGCTGGTGGACGACAGGTTCTGCCACTCTTCGTGGTCTTGGCCACCTTGTTGGTGGTCACGTTGCCGGTCGGAGCGTGGTAGGTCGGATTTGCCGCCATGCCCAGGTTGACGTTGACCACAGCCGGGTCGCCGACGAGCGCGAACAGCGCCTGCGACAATGTCAACAGATCGCCGCTCAGCGCCGGCTTGCCGTTGGCGCCGCCGATGCGGTACTGCATCGTCGCTTCCGAGTAATACTCCCACAAGCCTTCGGTCATCGCCGCCACCGCATATTTCGCGGTGCTGGTGGCGGGGCGGCCGGAAGCGTCGATTGCCGCTGCATTGGGGGTCAACAAGCCGTCCAGGTCGTGGTAGTGCCAGCCATTTTCTTTGCCGGCGCTTTCGTAGGACAGTATGCCGATCGCACCGAAAGGCGCCCCGATCGAGGTGTCAAAGTTAGTATAAGGCGTGGTGGTGCCGGTGGCGGCACCGCTGAAGGTGACCTGGTAGTAGTTGTTGTCGTCACCCTTGAAGGCCCAGTTGGTGCCGGCTTGCGCAGCAGCCAAGCAGGAGCGCGCATCACCCGAACCTGGGTTCTCGATCACGGTATAGCCGTAGCTGGGGTCAATGATGATCGGCTTGGCCGGCGTGGAGGTCACCGTGGACTGCACATAAATACCGGTGGCGTCGAAGCCGTTGCTGTCAGCCATGCGCGAAGGCGTCACATAAGCCGACCCTGCGCAGCCGAAGCCATTGATGAAGTAATTGGACGTGGCCTGGGTGCCGGAACCTGGCGTCCGGCGGCACACCACCACCGGCTTGTTCGTGCCGTTGCTCGCGTTCAACGGGTTGACTGCGGCCAACGGTGCGCCCGGAATGCCGCTCCAATCGTGCTGCTGGAAACCGTTGCTGCTCAGCGCAGCCCGTAAGGTTGCCTTGTTGAAGAACATGTTGGTGGGGATGACATTGGTCATTGGCACGCCGAGGGCAACCTGGAGTACGCCGGTGGCGTATAAGCTTTCCAGATCGAGCTGGCTGGGCGCAACGCGGTAAGTGCCGGTAGCGGGATTGAATTCCATGTTGAGAGATTGGAACAGGCTGGGATCGACCTCGGACACGCCGAGGTCGGGGACGCGCGCGTTGGCATTGGTGCCAGAGTCATCGCCGGTGGGAGCACAGGCCAAAGTCGAATTAAAATTGCTCGCGCTCGGGGTGGCTGTTGTGCAAATGGTGGGGTCCATTTTCATCCACTCGATCGACGCCGCACTCGCCACTGGGGCCACGCCCCAATACTGACCGCCACGAGTGCGGTAGGTAATGCGGGCGGTCTTGCCCCGCAGTGTTGCCGGCACAGCCGCGTTGGTCGAGAGGGTGCCGGTCACGGCAAAATAAGCGGCGCAGTTGGGCGTGATGTTATCGCAAGCTTGCACATAGCCCGGCGCGAATAGCACGGGGAGCTCGGCGATGAAATTGCTTTGCACGATGGGTGTGCCGGACAGAAACAAGTCAACCGCTACCGGATCGTACGGGAAGGCGGCTTGAGCGCCACTGGCGACGAGGGTGGCGTAAGCCAGGGAAACAGCTACAGCGAGTTTTTTCAGATGCATGATATCTCTCCCTTCAAAAGTTGAATGAAGTATCGTTCAAACGGTGTGCGCTTGGTCTCGTTGTGCTACCACTACCCGCCCGCCTGTTTGAAGCGGGCAGGTAGCCTCTGTTGGCGTGCATCTCGGAAGTACGGTGGCTGGTCGTTATTATTTGTTTACAACAACGTTATCAGGGATTTCTTACCGCAGGATGTCAAAAGCATCTGGAAATATAGCCCGTTCGGTCCATTCATTACTGTTTGCCGGGGGCAATCTTGCGAGGGAATACAAGTTTGCGAAACAGCATAATGGCCAGCAGCGCCAGCACAATAGAAATCGCGTAGCGCCCGCCGCCGTCGAGGAAGTGTTGCACGCGCGAGCCGAGTGATTCACTGATACGGGCGGGGTCGACTTGCCAGTACAGCACATCTTCCACTGCGCCCCACAGGACCAAGGGGATATCCAGCATTTCTGCCAGCGCCACGAACGGCAGGCACAGCAACATCAGACCTGGCCGGTGCTTGAGCGCGATGTTGGGCCAGCTGGCGGCGAGCGCGAGGATCAACACCGGATGCACCCAGGCATGTGCGGCCAGGGTCGAGGCAGTGACTGATGCGCCGCTGGGGAAGATTTGCCCCAATACCACGCGGTATTCGGTGAGCGTCGCGGTTAACGCCACCACAGCTTCGTTGTGCTCGATGCGCCCACCCAGAAAGTCGATATGGAATGCCGGCAGGAGCAGATGCAGTTCACTGCGGAACAGCGGCAGCAGCAGTTCGATCAAGGACGGAGCGAAGTGATCGGTGAGCCAGACCAGCCCGCCCGCCGTCACGACAAACGCCAGCGCAGCGTTAAGCAGGTTCTGTCGATGCACTACGGCCTATCCACCAGGCGAAGAATAGACACGCCACGGCGATGATGATCAGCGGCCCGATCAGGCCGTGGATTAGTTCGAACAGCGCCTTGTCGTGGCGCACCGCGAAGTACAGGGCCACGATACGGGCTTGATTCAAGCCATAAATCAACAACGTGCCTAAAGCGATGCCAGTGAAACGCATGCGCCAACTGCCGGCAACAGCAATAAAGGCGGCCATCAACAATTCCATCGCTTCGGCGCAATCGCAGCCGTTGAGGACGGAGAGACGACCCTCCGGCCACACTAGGCGATGGGCTTGGGCAGTTACGTTTTCTGTCGGCGCGAGCAGATGAATCAGCGCGGTGCTGGGCCGTACGGTCAGCGTCTCGATGTAGAAACGGTAAGCCGTGGTGTCGCTGAGTGCTTGGTAGGCCCACTGCAACATGAAGAAAGCCACCAGGAATACGAACGCGAAGCGCAGCAACGAGACGCTGTAGCGAACCGGCTGGATCTTTTGCAGAAACGCGTCGTAGCTTTGCGGTTGGGTCATGGCAGCCGAGTATCGGGGCGGGAAGTGACGATTTGATGACGCGGCCTATTGCTTTGTGCGTATCGCTGCCCGGTCGGTTGCAAATAAGGTTGGCGGAAGGTGATGGATTGCAGGTCGGTGCGGCGGAAAGAGGCAATTCGCGCATCGCCCACTGCGAGCATGATGACGGGTGTGTAGCGAGGTGCGCCAGGCATGACCGACTTACCCAAGCAGCCTCTGGGGATATAACTCAAGCGTGACTCAACGACTGCTTTGGCGGCAGACCCAGTTTGGCACTTCAACCGCAAACTACAGTTTTACACAATAAAAACGCCGATACCTCAAAAATCCCGGGGACAATCCAGATCAAGAAAAAGCCCACTGCACAGGACAGTGAGCTCGAAATGGCAAAGAGAAGCCTATGTATTATCACGATGATTCTCCGAAGGTCACGGCAATCACTGCTGCTCGTCGACGCCGGACTGCCTGTAGTAAGCAGCCAGTCCGTGGCGGTGATTGTCGAAGGAGAATCCATGAAGAGACGTGTTCGATTAACGTCTGCTTCTAAGCAGAGACAGAGCCCGAGCACTCCACTAGCCATCCGCCTTATGGGCGTATTGCGAAGTGTTGTGCTATTAGAGAGCTCAGTACAGGCGGTATGAATCGCCCCGGCTTCACTAGACACTTTTGAGCCGCTCGAAATACTGCTGTTCGTACTCCACCGGCGATAGCCCATTATTGAAACCATGCCGGCGTTTTGGGTTGTAAAACATCTCGATGTAATGGAAAACATCCTGCCGGGCCTCCTCCCGATCAGCATAGGTCTTGCGCTTGATCCGCTCG
>Ga0307376_10005233_pt1 | contig 11728 bp, 18 predicted proteins | sample TR2MG_FD_202536 | JGI IMG/M metagenome (GOLD analysis project Ga0307376, IMG submission 202536) | Soil microbial communities from Risofladan, Vaasa, Finland - TR-2 | ecosystem: Environmental > Terrestrial > Soil > Coastal area > Acid sulfate soil | place: Finland: Risofladan, Vaasa | collected... | reverse complement strand
TACTTTGAGGAAGGTGAGGATGCGGTGCACTTCCTCTCCCAGTTTGACAACCGAAATGGCATACCAAATAGCATCGAATATGGGATGGTAGGCTGGTACACCACCCCCGACTACAACGACATTAACTCCGAGATGTGCCGTATAGCCACTAAGTACATACCTGCTTTGGTTGAGAAGTGTCAACACCGGCAGAGAGAAAAAGATATCCTCCGAGCAACAAGTTTACTGGCAAAGCATGGATTGACGGCAACTAAAACGAGCTAGTGGCAACTGCCACCAGCTCGCAGGGAAACCTATGCCCAAAATCAGAGAGGAAAGGAGGTGATGAGATTGGAATTAAACCAAAGAGAAATAGCCTTATTGCATCAGTGCGTGGAACACTCGCTTACTCATATAGAGGAAATCGAGGATATCACGGATGAGTGCATCGAAGATGATCTAAAAGCACTGAAAGTTAAACTTGAGACTGAACAAGAATAGAAAGGAGGTGACATCGATGACAACGCTCGACCTTTTCGAAAAGGCGAAGGTCGAGATAGAGAAGCCAGAGCCACGAACAACGGTTCGCCTTGGCAAGAGAGCGGCACTTGTCCCAATCCGGAAGCAACGGAGAGAGGCACTTGTCCAGCTGAGGGATATCCTTGCAGAACTCGAGGGCAAGGATATCTACATCGGCACTTACGACGCCGGCGGCCGGCACTTCTGGGTAGACAACCTGAAAATCCAGAAGCTACAGGTAGAGAACTTCCCCTTAATGTCCAAGGTGGGTGAGTATATCCCCGGTGTCGTCGTACTCCGGGGAAGGCGGGATGCTTGTATCCGGATATTCACCGATTACCTGGTAGCAGTCCGTGTCCAAGATTATCAGGGTTACTGGCACTATCTTCTCGACTTCCGCAACGGCTTTTGGCAAAGCCCTGTTGACAACTTCAGGAGCCACTATGCATGTCTGCACATCACCAGGTTTAAGGACTAACGGGTAAACCGTTGAAAAACAATGTTTTTGAAGGGGTAACTATGCCTAAAAAGGAGGATAACGATTGACCGACAAAATAATAATAGACCATGCCTGCGAGATACTGCAAAAGACTCGTGATGGTGAAGACCTATCACCATGGCATCTCAAGCTGGTAGAACTCGCCGTCAATGATTTTCTGAGCGAGAAAGGGAAGGAAAACTTCCAGAAACTCTATGCGTCAGTATCGAGCAGTGGTGGGAAAAACAAAAAGGAAGGAGATAATAATTGACTACAGAAAATCTAAAAATCGATAGGGGCATCTCCGACATAGTGGGTGCCTTTACGGACCCGATTCTTGTCATGCCCGGGGGCTGGGGCGACACTTTGCCGGACTGGTTGAAACAGACCATTACCCTGGAGAGGCTTACCGAGAACGTCAGGTCTCTCGGGGGAGAGCCGATGACCGGCACCGATGCGGAAGCCTGCGCCTATCTCATGACGGTTTCGCTGACCCAGTCCATGGGCAGCGACTGGTCCCAAATCTACCTCTATATTGCCGGCAAGGTCTACGAGAAGCACCGAACCAAAGATTCCGGTGTCGCCATGCCAGAGGATATCAGTGTAGACCAGCTCACACGTAACCAGCAGGATGACCTGGCTCGCCTGAAGGCTTGGATATACGACCGGCGAGTTAAAATAAGACAGGAGCGGGACCGCACTGACAGGCGGGAGCGTAAAGAGACGGAGCATGCACAACAAGAGGCGCTGCAGCTGGCGCTGTTTAAGTTCTAGAGATAGCCTCGAGAAGACTTACTGGGAGATGGCATCGGACAAAGAAAAGGCGACGAATTCTTGACGGCACCCGCATAGCCAAAGGTAAATAAGTAGATCTAGTTGTTGCAAGGGGCCGGGGGTTCAAATCCCCGGCCCCCTTTTTTGTCTCTAAGACGGGATGCCACTAAGCCCGAATGAGCCCGGGGCTGCAACAGGAGGGGCACCAGCTCCAGCACATCCACCCCGGTCTCCCCTGGCAGAGCCCGCCTACAATTCTTAATCACGAATAGTTTAATGGCACCCCTAAATCAATAAGTTCCCGCTTTATTTTCAGGTAAATGCCGAGCCATTCCTGAGTTGGCCTTAATGTATTCATGTCATAACAATCCCTAAAACTCTTTCCTATGGGTGGATCCCACAACATATTTTCGTATTTAGGTATTAGCAGTTTTGCTATCTCATTTGCCTGCTTACGGGTCATGCCAGCAGAGCACTTTAAGACCTCGGCACAGAACTTACATTCCAGAGGGGTTATGTGGTTGGCATATTTGGTACCGGATGTTCGTGGACCTAGATAGCCTGCGCCACCGCTTGTGGAAACATTCAACATAGCCACAGCAGACTCATATAGGAGCATTTCAGTGCTGGGACCAGCTAACTGGTTCATGACGTTTATATTCAAAAGGTGGGTGTTTAGACGAATAGCTTGGCAGGCTATGCTTTCTGCCCATTGCCCTTCTCGTCCACAGCCGCCTGAATATCTCACGTCCAATTCTTCTCCCCCATGGCAATCAGCTTGATGTACTGCAAACTGGAGGAGGTTAGCGGCAATTTGTGTTAATGCCGCGCCCTCAGGTGGTCCAGAATAGCCACCAATCATGGACGCATCCCCCACATAGGTCTTACCTCCGCAGCTAATAACATGAACCACCTTATGTAATGCTGTATAGGCAGTTGTCATTTCAGCGGGGCAAAGGATAATCACAAGGGTAGATTCTGGGTCGAAACCACCGGGGATACCATATCCACCAAGATGGCCATAGGCAGTTGGGCTGGAGGCAACCGATAGTGTGCACAATCCCGTTCTGCCTGCCCTCCACAAGGCTTCTTTGGTCAATTGTGCCTCATACCTTCCGGCTATCGTTTCGTAAGGTGTGTCTGCTAGCACCGGACGACCAAAAACTGTTGGGCTAACCGGGCTCCGAAGACCATCGATTTCAGGTTGCTGGGCAATACCTTGAACCAATCGAACCCATACATCCTCTGAAATCAGATGACCCATAGGGGAAAAAGACAGTGGCTGAAGCTTATCCTCCGGTTTTCTCGACTTCAATACTACAGTGTCCTTACCCTTGCCAAGAACAAGCTCACTTGGAGCGTTCCTGATGGCATCAGCGAGTTCCTCTTCAGTTACCTTTATAATCCTTTCGGTATCTTGACAGAACATTCCCATTTCGAGTGCCAACTCATAACCTACCTTATAAAACCTGTCAGCCAGTCCATCATCAGTGTTAATCGGGTTTTCTGTATCAAAGGTTTTCTCTAGTCCATACTTTTTCAGTTTTTCAGTTATTGTCTTGGAGAGTTTAAGACCCCACCCCTTTGTCGTACATATTGGTCCGGTTTGCGCTTTATCTAGTATCTGTAAAGCACGTTCAATTGAAGCCATATCTATACCTCCTTTCAGAAAATCTATTGGTTAATTATAACGGGCTGGGACAGTGGGGGTAGAACTCCTTCAGTTAACAGCCTTTTGACGAGTTGGGTAGCACCAACAGCTGTCCTGGCATATCCATCAGCACCTGCCTCGGTTGCCCATTCCGGTGAAATAGGGGCACCCCCAACCACCACATAGTATCTATTCCTCATCCCGGCATCCCTGAGATAATCTATGACCTGCTTTTGATAGTAAGATGTTTGAGTTAGCAAGGCTGATAGAGCTATTACCTTTGCCTGGACTTTTTCGCTTTCTTCGATAAACCGCTTCACGGGAACATTAATACCAAGGTCGTGAACTTCAAACCCCGATGCTATCAGCATAGTGGCTACCAGATCCTTGCCAATAGTGTGGATGTCTCCCTTGACAGTTCCAATCACCACGCCACCCTGGCTAATCTCTGTTGTTTGTTGCTGGTTGATATGCGGCTTTAAAACCGCCATACATGCCTTCATGGCATCACCCGCTTGGACGAGCTCAGGGAGGAAAGCCTCAAGTCGCTGAAATCTCTCACCGACTATATCAAGACCTTTTCTTCCTCCCTGGGAAATTGCCTCTAGGGGGTCAATCCCAGCCGCGATAATTTCTTGAGCCACTGCACCAGCGGCTTGTTCATCACCGTCAATTATTGTCTTGGCTAACTTACCCATAAGCTCTTCTTTACTCATTTTGCTATCTCCTTTTTCTCCCAATTACATTGGCTGTCGAATGTTTGAATGCCGCTCTTGTTGCACTCACTTCACTATCGTTAAAGTTACTCGGGCTTATCTTTCAGCTCGATCTTTGCCTAATAATCTATCAGTACAATAGGCTTGGAAGCCACAGGATGAGCTGAGGGAAAGCCGTCAGCAACACTACTAAGAGTAATGTAGGCACCAGGTAAGGAAGTGCCCCTAAGGCTATGACCATTATGTCATATTTTGGAACGACGCTCTGTAAGGCGAACAGGTTTAGTCCGAACGGAGGCGTAACGCACCCAATCTCCGCTAGCACCACGTAGACTACACCGAACCAAAGGGGATCAAAGCCTAGCGAATTGATAAGCGGCGTTATGACGGGAAAGGTTAGTACCATCATGGATATGGAATCAAAGAACATCCCCAGAATAAGGTACGCCACACAGACAACCGCGAATATGCCATATTTTCCAAAAGGCAATCCCAGCATCAGTTCTGAAAACTTTTCCACAAGCCCTATATGATGAAAGACTATGCTCATCACCGTGGCGGTGAACAAGAGAAAAGCGATCATAGCAGTAATTTTTGCCGCCGTCAACATGCTTTGCTTCAGTGCCAGAAAACTCATTCTTCTGTATGCCAGGGCGATAACGATACTCAGGAAGGCGCCCAGAGATGACGATTCAGTGGGCGTCATAATGCCAGCAAAAATACTACCTAGCACTAGGAGAATTACCAAAGCAAACGGTGTTACCTGCTTTAATGCGGTTAGTTTTTCTCCCCAAGTAGTCTTGACCACTCCTGGAGTCAGGCTGGGGTTGATTCTAACCAACACTATAGTGGTAAGTATCAGGGCTGATGCCAGAATTGCCCCTGGCACTATGCCTCCAGCGAACAATCGTGGCACCGAAACTATCCGTAGGTCACCATAGACGATTAAGATGATACTGGGTGGAATGAGTGCGCTCAAAGTAGTTGCTACTGCCATTGAGCCAAGAACTAGCCTGGGATTATAGCCTAGCCTCTCCATTTCCGGGAAGGCGATCTTGCCAAAGGTAGCCGCGGCGGCTATAGTCGAGCCGGACATTGCCCCAAACACAGCATTAGCGCCGATAACTGCTGAGATCAGTCCGCCCGGTAAAAAACCAAACAACTTACGGGCCCCAATAAAAAGAGCCTCAATGGTACCAGTGTTGGCAAATATTGCACCCATAAAAACGAAAAGCGGCACCGCGGTAAGAGTAAATGAGTTCAGAACTCCCCAAGCCGAAAAGGCAAACTGGTTCAAAGGCTGATCAACAAAGAGCAGTAGCCCGAGCCCGGCGGCTATTCCTATCGACACCGCGACCTCAATCCCCATAACCATCAGCAGCACCATGGTGCCGAGGATAATAACACACATTAACCCTAAACTCATGCCCATAGCTCCTAGACCTTTTCTTCGGCAGTTAGCTCAATACTAACCCCGGCACGGATATTCTTAATGGCCCTAACAATTGCAAGAAGCAGTGTTAATGAAAGCAAGCCTAAACCAATCGGTATTGTCATTTGAGGTCCCTGTAAAGGAAAATGAAGCCATGTGGCAGAGTGCAGGTGTAATTTGAACGAAAGTGCGATGAAAGAATAACTTGCGTGGGTTAATTCCGAAGTAAAGGCGAAGGCCAACACCAGTCCCGTGAGTCTTAGCCAGCTTGATACCCTCGGTGGCAGACGCTTGGCCCAGATGGAAATACGAATGTGTCCTCCTTCCTTCCAAGCATACGCTAAACCTAGTAGGCTGATAGCAACTAACATATAGGAACTGAATTCGTCAGCAATCATGGGTGGCTGGTTTAACACATACCTCATAAATACCTCGAACAGCACGAGCGCCATCATGAGGAATACCAGCCACCCTGACAACCAACCACTGACATTAGTCAGTCTCTCAATAGCAAAAACTAGATACCTCAAAGCCGAAAACCTTTTTCTCTTATTTACTTTACATCCCCTTTAACGCACTGGCATACTTTTTGACGATGTCCACGACTTCAGGACCGTAAGGACCAGCAACCTCCAGCCATTTATCAAACACTGCCGGGTAGATAAGCTTTTTCGCCTTGTCTAGTTCTGCCTTCCCTGGTTTTATTAATTCTATCCCGGTAGCTCGAAGTGCTGCCTCGAGAAATTGATCCACGGACTCTGCTGCGTACATGTTTGCCCTATTCATCTCCCTAGATTCTTTCATTATTATATCTTGCAAGTCTGAGGGCAGCGCCTCCCAGCTTTTAAGATTAACATACACAGTGCCCCCATATATCGGCTGGATTGGCCAAAAGTTGACATATTTAGTAACGTCTGTAATCCCGGCGCCTAAACCATAGATACGACCGGTATGCAAGGCGTCAACGGTACCTCTTTGCAGTGACTCCGTTAGCTCCAAGATAGCCATCGTTAATGGTTTTGCCCCCAGAAGCTCCAATGTATAAGTGGGAAGCAGACCCGTGACTCTTACTTTCAAATCTTTTAGACTTTCGACGGTGGGAAGCGGTTTGTTAGAAAATATGACATCACACGCCCCCCCGGGTCCGTCGAAGAGGTATTTCACCCCCGCTTCTTTGTGTGTTATTTCCAGTATTTCGCGCATTCTCGGGTCATTAAGCGCCTTCTCATATTCATAGTGGCCAGCAAAGGCAAACGGAAAAGAACCGAAATCCCAAAGGGGGAAGGAGCCAGAAATAAAGGGGATTCTCGTGAAACCCATATCGGCCTGTCCCTGGATCACGTTAACAAGTTGCTCACCGAACGGAAACAAATCCACCTTTGTCTCAATTTTCAACCGCCCGCCAGTAGCCTGTTCCAATAGCTCCTGAAAGCGGGGATAAGGTTGAGACCACCATACATTGAACGCGGATCCCCTACTTGCAGCCAGCGTCCAAGTGATGACCTTTTCTGGCGCTGGGGCTGGGGCGGGCGCAGGAGCGGGAGCAGGTGCAGGTGCAGGAGCTGGGGCGGGCGCAGGAGCGGGTGCTGGTGCAGGTGCTGGTGCCGCGCAGGAAACCACGGCTGGTACTAAGAGCATCAGACTCAAACAAACACTTCCAAGTAAAATCGATAGTTTTTTCCTTCTCATTGAAAAACTCCTTAATTTAGATTTTGGTCAGCCGAAATTACTCTACCAGCTCATTTCTCACCTCCCGCATTGCTTTAATATCTTAAAAGCCATGCTGTCTATGTTAACTAGCAGGCGGGATGCCACTAAGCCCGATTGTGCCCGGGGCTGCAACGGGAGGGGCACCGGCTCCAGCACATCTACCCCGGTCTCCCCTGGCAGAGCCCGCCTGCCCTCAGTAAAAACAAAGGGCTCCAAAGATACACCCGATATTCGGGGTCTCTGGGCCCTTTGCTTGACTTCCCTTTTCGATTGCTTTACAATTAAGACAACTAAGTAACGCCATCACCTGATTCATCCTAGGAAGACCTGCTGGAGCAGGTCTTCCTATTTAGCCTTCTTTTCTTTTCTCTTCCTTATCCAAAAACTCCTTGATTGCTTTTTGAACAATAGCTGATCGGGAGTGATGACCGCCCCACTCTCTCTCCCGATAGTCGGCTAAACGCTTGTGTATCTCAGCACTCAGGTAGATATTTACTCGCGGCATTTAACCCCCCCCCTTTTTGAAGGTAGTGCCATATTAGCACAACTTAACCCACTTGTCAAGGGGTTTAAATGCGGACCGTAACGCCAGATGTTCGAGAAATGCCACAGAAAGGCACCACCCATGCCAATACCCATCATCACACCGTGAAACAGGTATAATTGCCAGACACTACCAATCTGAGACATCAACATATAGCCCAGGCCGAAAAAGAAAGCACATAAGGTCATAACCAGCCTTGGGCCAAAACGGTCGCTTGCTCTCCCGATGAAAAGCGCCAAAACACCGGCGATGATAAAGGTGATGGAATAAGCAGCCGAAGTTGCCGCACTTGACCAGCCAAACTCCGTCATGACCGGCCTGAAAAAAACACTAAAAGTATTATATGCTCCCCAGAACACCATGTAGATAACGAAACCGGCCCCCACCACAACATACCCATAGAAAAAGCGTCTTTTTTTCGCCTCAGTCAATTATGTATTCCCTCCCTATCCGGAAACACCGCCATTCCGGCTAAGTATTCCCTGTAATGCGTTTAGCCGACGTCGGTCTCAATACCGAGACCAGCGTAATGGCAATAATACTAGCCGCTAAGCAAAGAAGGAAAACCGGCTGATAGCTGCCGGTTACGTCAAATATATAGCCCGCCAGGAAAGGACCGAGGCCACCGCCAATTGTGCCCACGAATATCACCAGCCCGAAAGTAGCCCCAAGCGAACGCAACCCGAAAAGCTCCGCCAGCAGCGGTACAATCACAGTAAATACACCACCGTGGGCAAGCCCTTCCAGAAGAGCGAAGAGATAAAACATCCATGGCTGCCGGGCAAACAGCAACAGAACCATTGACACAACTAACAGGGAAAGAGAAATTAGAACCGTGCGTTTATTGCCCAGCCGGTCGCAGAGACTGCCCATAGCAATCCTGCCTATGATACTGGCACCGCCGATAGTACCGACAATAGAAGCCGCCACCGTAGTGGAAATACCCAGGTCGGTAACATGGGGGGCAATATGTGCCAGAACTACCCCCTGGGCGCAGAATAAATGAAGAAAATAGGCCACCGCCAACAACCAGAACTGGCGCATGCGCACTATCTTTTGCAGAGAAAACTGAGGTTCATCCATATTCAGCTCAGTTTCCGCTGTTTTAGCTGCACCATAAGGCAACTGTCCTACCTCCGTAGGGTCACGCTTAAAAAACAGGGCTGCAGAGACAACCCCAACCATAGCTATGCCGCCAATAACGATATAGGCCATACGCCAGCCATGTTCAGAGATTAGCCAGTTAGCAAATAAGGGTGCAAGAAGAATACCAACGCTGGCACCGGTTTTAACAACACCGATAAGCATTCCTCTCTTACTGGTAAACCACCTGGCTATCGTAGCCAGCACCGGGGTCTCAGCGCCACTCATCCCGGCACCCATAATCAGGCCATAGAATATATAGAACTGCCACAATGAATGAACCTGTGACATCAAAAGAAAACCAAGCCCGAGGAATAAGCCACAACTCACCAGGACTACCCTGGGACCAAATCTATCGGTTAGCCTGCCGGCAAATATGGAAGTAACACCAAACATGAAAAAGGCGAGGGATTGGGCTCCGGAAGTCATGGCTCTTGTCCAGACAAACTCAGAAGATATCGGTTTAAAAAAGATACCAAAAGTATTATATGAACCCCATATAAACAATGAGACCAGAAAGCCGGCCCCAACTACAATGTAACCGTAAAATATTTTACGTTTTCTATCCTGTACCAAGCTCGAGTTCCTTTCTGATCAAACTGACAGCACCATTTTACCAGACATATTGACAAGTAAAGGTCAGCCGCTTAAAGCACACTCCATATTTCCCGATAATACCTTAGCCAAATACTTCCCGGTGACAGAGGACTGCTCTCTGGCTACCTCCTCAGGTGTGCCTGTAGCCACAATGTAACCACCCTTCTCACCGGCTCCTGGCCAATAACATAGTTACCCCCAATGGTACCCATCTTCATGGAGCCGGATTCAAGGATATCTAGTGCCTCTGTTCCGGTAAGTCCAAGCTCTTTGCAGGTATGACCTTCAATGGTAAACCTGCCGCCGGTGCGCTCCAGGAGGACGCCTTCCATTTCATGAATCAACACAACCTCAGGGCCCGTGTTCGACTTGATAAAATACTGCCAGACAACGGTTTCTACCGGTTCAGGTGCTGGTGCCGGTGCGGGTGCTGGCGCGGGAGCGGGAGCCGGTGCTGGTGCCGCGCAGGAAACCACGGCTGGTACTAAGAGGATCAGACTCAAACAAACAGTCCCAAGTAACATCAATAATCTTTTCTTTTCTCTTCCTTATCCAAAAACTCCTTGATTGCTTTTTGAACAATAGCTGATAGGGAGTGATGACCACCCCACTCTCTCTCACGATAGTCGTCTAAACGCTTGCGTATGTCAACACTCAGGTAGATACTTACTCGCGGCATTTAACCCCCCCCTTTTTTGAAGGTAGTGGGATATTAGCACAACTTAACCTACCTTGTCAAGGAGTTTAGTCAAGGGGTTTATAAAAAATATTTACGACCAAGCGGTTCGGCTTAACCTCACCCCTTCTTATTCGAGGGCACATTACCCTTAACGAAGTGCCCTCCGCTATCCCTACCCGGCGTAAGTCCAGATATTTTAGCCTTAGTCTCATCTATGGGAACAGGCTGCGTTACAATTAGAAAATCTACGCGCTTTTCAGCAACGGCGCAGTATCCTTTAACCCGACCATCCGCGGCTACAGCTTCAACTAGCTCTCCGCAAGCAGGGCAGATGACCTGGGCCCGCTCCAGCTTAACCATTCCTTCACCTCTCACTTTGCGTATGACCAGGCTAGCTACCCAGTCTTTTATCCAGGCCTCTCTCGGCATCTTTCATCTCCCGCTTTCCGGGTACTTAAAAATCTCCGGTCCGTACTTATACGGCGGCTTGATACTCTTGAAGATTTCAATCGTCTCAGCGGTGGTCAGCTCGGGGACCTCGACGAGGACCCGAATCTCCTTATCCGGAAAGGTGGCCCTCTCGCAGAGACGGATGGCCTGCAGCAGGGTTCTCACATCCTCTTTATTTAACTGGTCGCTTTGCACATGGATGGTAGTTTTCATTTACTTAATGACCTCGTCCCGCATAGCCATTTCTTCTTAAGCTACCGATTACCCCGGTAACCCCGAATATAAAAATCACTATGAGCCCGACCGTTTCGATAGTGAGGATTATTTTATTCGGTTCCTGTATTAAATGCGGACCGTAACGCCAGATGTTCGAGAAATGCCACAGAAAGGCGCCACTCAAGCCCATTACCAGGGCGTCGCGGATTACACCCTTTATTGCATCCTTTACACTCATCTTCCCTCCTTTGAATTCCGCGATGACAGGCAATCATTCATTCTGCGCTGCTGGCGCTACCACCGTGAAACTACCACTCAAGCCATTGATAAACACGGAATACCTGCCAGTCTTCTCCCTCGCTACACTAAAACTGACGTCCTTAACGCTGCGAGCATCCATATTCACCTGCTTTTCCGTTTCCTTAACGCCGTTTATCTTTAGAACCAGGCTGTATATTCCCCAGGTATCGTGCACATTAACGACCGAGATAGTGATGGTTACTACCTCATTGGAGGGAACCTCTGCCGGCTGGATATAGAGATTCGACACTAAGAAGGGGATTTGTACCACAGGCGGTATCGGTGTCCCCTCTCCCAGTACGCCACTACCTATAAGATACCCGAGGGACACCGATACTACGACCATAACCAGTAAACGCAAAGCCCTAGCCAACACCTTTTAACCCACCTGCCGCCTAAGTTACCAGTCAATCTCTCAATTTAGTATGCTTTTCTGCGTCTATTCAGGAAGAAGATGAGAAATCCTGCTATAGCCGCAACAACGAAGGTAACTGGCCCCCACAAGGCCCAGTTGAATGGTGCTGGCGGCGGTGGTGGTGG
>Ga0307376_10005225_pt1 | contig 11735 bp, 15 predicted proteins | sample TR2MG_FD_202536 | JGI IMG/M metagenome (GOLD analysis project Ga0307376, IMG submission 202536) | Soil microbial communities from Risofladan, Vaasa, Finland - TR-2 | ecosystem: Environmental > Terrestrial > Soil > Coastal area > Acid sulfate soil | place: Finland: Risofladan, Vaasa | collected... | reverse complement strand
TTGAAGATGGTCTTGTAATATATCGTTGAGTGAGATGAATTTCTTTTAAATTAGATGGAAATCTTTTAACTACTTCAGAAATTATTGAATCTTTACCTGAACCTGAATTACCTACAACCAATACTAATATACCAGGAAAATTTTTTATCATTTGTTTTTTGATTTGACTTTTTTGTATAAATTATGAAGATTTAAATATTTGTCTGTTAAATAATATCTTGCTCTAAAACCTAATTTAAAAAATAAAAAACTAAATTTTGAAAGGTGAAATTAATGACTTATTTTTTAGGTACATCTACATTTCCGCCCCATAAGGCGGCTGAGGTAGGAAAGGCGCTTCCAAATCTACCTAAATTACCCGATTTTGTTAAACAACTCTTTATTTTCGTAGTACCTAGTATTGATATTAAAGGTTACGGTCTATTTGAAGTTCCAGATGATAAAGCTCATGAAGGATATGTAGCACTTACAAAGAGATTTACGGGTTATTTTGGAATTGAAGGATACAAATTCACAATAGAGCCTTTATTGACTGCAAAAGAAGCTTTAGCGTTATTAGGACTCGGTTAAGAACCAGAAAAACTATTAATTAAAAAATTCTTAAATATTTTTTTTTTCTTATTCATTAATTGGATAATTATCAATTAGTTTGATGATTAATAGGATTAAAAATATAAAAAAAGATGTTTAGATTTTTTGGCACGATTTAATTTTACTCCCATTTCATCCCTAATAAGTTATTACTATCAGATACACCTACTAAGGCTTCACTCTGAATGCAATAACCTTGAATTTGATTAAATGGCAAAAAATATTTACCGAATTCCATAAAAGCATCTTCTACTTTTTCTTTCTTAGTAAAAATTAAATGATATTGCTTCATACTACTATTTTCAGCGTAAGTATTGAAAATACGCCATTTTTTTACATTATTTAATAAAGATTTACCTATATAACATTTTTTTCAAAACTTGCTTAAAACATCGTATGATAAGTAATTGATAAAAATTTCATGTATCTATTAATGAAAAATAAATAAATTTTTAAGAATGATAAATGTTATGAAACTTGGCAAGGAAAAAATAATAATGATTATTTCTAATTAGAAAACGATGAGTATTAAAGAAATTATTACACCCGAAATATCAGAGATACCAGAGAGTTATCAAAGATATTTAGATATAATTTATAATATTTCAAAGAAAAAAAAGGGAGGTTGGGTAACTAATAAAGAGATAGCAGAGAATCTACAGGTCGAACCCGCTTCAGTTTCTGGAATGCTAGATAAGCTAAAAAATAAAAAATTAATAAAATGGGAACCTAGAAAATCAATTAGACTTACAGATAAGGGAAAAAAATATGCTGTTCAATTAGAAGAAACTCACGCGCTACTTCGGACTTTCTTTAAAGAGATCCTAAAAATAAGCGATGATGAGCTCGTAGAAAAGATATCATGTGATATTGAGCATCATATAACTCAAGAAGTTAAAGAATCTTTTCGTAGTTTTATTATGAAATATCATGATTAGATTTAATTATAATTAATTCTTTAAAGAAATATTATATTTATTAGATGAGCCGATTATGTCCGAAGCGTTAAATAATAAAATTAAAATCGTTGATGAATTTTTTAATGGTTTTACCAATTTTATTGAACTTGAAAATTTCAGATCGTTTCTCTTATTAACTTTAACAAGCCAAGGTCCAATGAATATTATGGCTCAACTTGGCCTGGGCGGAGATAAAAGTATTATAAATCTGCCATATAACCCTGATTTCAACATATATTACCAGAAAATCAATTTGTTATCATCAAGTTCTCTAGTATTATATACCAAGTCTGATCCAATAACTAAAGAATTTGTTTTAGAGAAAAACGACGACATATTTAAGAAATTTTTAAGTTTAAATGAAATAGAACTCGCCTTTAGAGGAAAGGAGAAATTCCTATTTCCAAAAATTAGCGATTGCAGTGTCTTAGGAGATTCTAACCTAAACATCAAAATTGACGATCTGTTTCACAATTTAGAATCGTTTATTTCTTACGCACAACCAAACATCTTATTAGTTTTTGATGCTACCGAATCTTCAAAACCAGATTTACTGTTTACTTTTAATATGACACCGCAGTTTCCTAAAAAGTTAGATGAAAATGTGTTACAAATTGATGCTTATCTGGATTACGAGAATAAGACAAAAAATATAAACTACTTGAAGCGGGAAGAAGATTATAGTCTGACTTATTTAAAAGATATCAAAGAGATAAGTAATGCAGAGCTATATAAATCCTCGTTTTCACTAATCTTACACATTAAATCCATTAATAAACCATTCTGATCTTATTTTTTTCCAAGTATTAAGGTACTAATATATATTTGTTATTAATTAAGCGCTTAATATCATCAAAGCGTTAATACTCTTTATTTATAAATGATCCGACGAAATATGAATAATATATAAACGTTAAAAGCAACAATTTTTATGATTTTTAAACAAAGGGTTGAGAAAGATGAAAATTATAACAATAAACCTACCTGAAAAATATCTAGAAGCAATTCAAACTCTAAATGATTTAGGAGTATACCCGAGTCGAAGCGAGGCTATAAGAACTGCATTAAGCGAATTCTTGGGAGATGAACTTAAAATGTTCAAAAATTTAGAGGATGAAACTTTTAAAATGCTTGTTAGAAGCAATAAAACAAACAGGTCATAATTTTTTTTTTATTTTTAAATCTATATTAATCTACGTTAACAGGCACTTTGCATTTATTGCACCTTTTTGCACCACGAAATAGTTGATTTCCACAATCTGGGCAGTGATATCTATTCATTTCTGCTTCAACATACTTCTCGGTTCCGTGTTGACGCCAAAATGGAACTGATCGAAGAATGACTTTTTTTCCAACTGGGATGGAAAAGTTATCAATATACTTACATGGAAATTCTTCACATTGGTGACAACCATTAATATTTCTATCTTTACAACATTTTTTGATCGCGCACGCCTGACAAACCGGAAAAACAGTACCCTCTGAAAGACAACCTGTGCAAGCTATATCGTCTACAGTTTTCGCAAATGCTTTATATACTGGTAGTAATTTCTCTTTAAACTTTAAATTATTATTTTTATGCGCAATATATATTGAACACACACCACACCATAAGCCGCAAGGAGCTAATAATTCTTCTTTTACTTCAACCATAATTTACCGTAATTAAATATTATTTAAAAACTATTTTCTTGATTTTAATAAAGATATTAGCTCTGTTCGATCAAAGTAGACTTCATTTCGGATAATTTTATCGCCTTCAAGTTCTAAAAGGTCCATCCCGTGTTCTATTATCTCTTCAGATTTAATTGGGATCGTCGCTCTCCATTTTAATATGAAACCTTTCTCAGTAGGATAAACCTCAGTCATTCGCCATATCCATTTTGGATTAGCAGCCAACAATATTTTAAAATAGGGAAATAAGTTATCATGTCCCTTTAATCCTTTAGGATTTGCAGGATCTTGATAATATGCAGTTTTTGAATAGAAAGAAATGAGTTTTTCAGGATTATTTCCCGTCCATGATGTTAACCAGTTTTAGCAAAAAGTAATGATGTCTTTCATTTCCATGTAAATTACCATCGATTCACATAATAATAACTAATTTAAAATATCGTTATTAAAATATATAATATATTAATTTTAGATAATGAATTATATTAAAACATACCATATTAACATTAAAATAAAAAATAGGTTAAATTAAACTCAATCATGAAAGTTGCACGATATTATAACAACAACGATGTGAGACTTGATGAAATACCTAAACCAACGATTGGTCCGGGAGAATTATTGGTGAAGGTTAAAAAATCTGGAATTTGTGGATCGGATGTCTTAGAGTATTATAGATTTGCTAAAATGAAGAAACTAGGGGTAGATAATTTAATTCTTGGACACGAGATCACCGGTGATATTGTTGAAGTGGGAGAGGGTATTAAAGGTTATAAAATTGGAGATAGAGTTTTCGTTTCACATCACGTACCATGTTTCAATTGCTATTACTGTAACCAAGGACATCACACAGCATGTGATCTTCTCCATAACACTAATTTTGATCCTGGAGGTTTTGCCGAATACATTAGAATACCTAAAATTAACATTGAAAAAAAAGGCGTTTTTGTGTTAGATAAGTCCGTTACCTATGAAGATGGAGTATTTATTGAACCTTTTGGCTGTGTTTGTAGAGCACAAAGATTAGCAAATGTAGGAAAAGGATTAACAGTCTTAATATTAGGAAGTGGAGTATCCGGAATCTTACATGCTCAATTAGCAAAACTTAGAGGAGCAAAAAGAGTCTTTGCAACCGATATAAACGATTATAGATTGAGGAAAATCCAAGATTTTGGAGTGGATGAAATTTTTCATGCAAACGAGGATATCCCTTCGAAACTTCTGGAAATCAATGATAATAAATTAGCTGACATTGTTATTGTATGCACAGGGGCTTTATCGGCAGCGAATCAGGCTTTAAATTGTGTAGCACCGGGAGGTACAGTGATATTCTTTGCAGTCCCAGGACCTGGTGTCAATTTAGAAGTTCCTATAAACGATTATTGGAGGAATGAAATAACAATCAAGACCTCATACGGCGCTGCACCTGAAGATCTCCAAGAGTCATATGTGTGGATATTATCAAAAAGGATCAATGTTACAGAGCTAATCACTCATCGATTTCCTCTAAGTAAAACAGGTGACGCCTTTAAAGTTGTTAATGAGGCTACTGAATCTCTTAAGGTTGTTATCGAACCTGATAAATGACTACTACCTAAATCACTCCTTAAAGTATTCACTTCGTTCAACATGCTTACGAATTATTCCAGATTCCCAAAAATTATAAATTTCCAATAAATAATCCTCCATTTTCCTCTTTGGAAAGAAAATGTCTAGATTAAGTAAATAGTTTATCGTATCCTTAGATTTATTTGTCAAGTTATGAGCCTTGATTGCTTTATCAACAAGTTCTTGATTTTTAGCGATTTTTTCGCTCATGTAAATAAATGGAGTTTTATCGGGGCTTTTTACAATATAAGAATGGCTAGATGTTAAAAAATTAGCCCGTTCTAGGAAAATTAATTCAGCTTGCGTAATATCTATTAGATACTGTTCAATTGAACATTCTTTAAACCCGTACCATGGACCAAATCCATCTTTTTCAGGTCTAATTTTATCAAATCCTAGGCAGCTTATGTGAAATAGTCGTTCCTCTGGAATCAAAAAGCCAACGTGAGCTTTGGAATGACCTAATAATGGAATAGTTTCAATTATAAGGTCTTCAAATTTAAAGATATGACCCGGTTTGAAGGGGGTGACCTCTTGACATTCTTTGTAACCATTTTTTTTAGCAAACTTATTTATAACTGAAAAATCTATTTCTTCAAAGAAGCCAAATCCTTGATAAAAATTGCGGAGATCTAATAAATTTGCGTGTTCTGGAAAAGGAGCGTGAATTTTAGCTCCTATCGTCTCCCACTGATGGACATGTGCTATATGGTCCATATGTCCGTGTGAGCAAATATAATTCTTAACAGGACCATAAATGTCGTCCAATTTATCTATAAGATGAGGTTCGACATTTAAATCTAACACGATAGTACTATTGTTTCTCCTTTTTTTCGGCAAAATAATAATACCATCGCAACAAGAGAAATAAAACGGAGGATTTTTCTGATGAACGAGTATTATATCTTCTGTTATCTGCTTAATCTCTATATTATCTATTTTTGAATTAGTCATCGAAAAAAAAAAATATAAAGTCTAATTAAACTTAAAATCTAAAAAATTACAACCCTATTGGACCATCCTGATAAATTCCATAAGCCTCATCTATAGAGGTATTCTCGTGAACTATAGCTCTCACTGCTTTAATCATTCCAATAGGTTTGTCTGATTGGAAAATATTCCTTCCCATGTCAACTCCCACGGCTTTTGCATCGATGGCGTTTTTAGCCATTTGCAACGCGTCTTTTTCAGGTAATTTTTTCCCACCAGCAATAACAACAGGTACGGGACAAACACTTGTAACATTTTCAAAATTGTCGCAATAATATGTCTTTACGAAAGTAGCTCCTAATTCAGCGGCCATTCTACTTGCCATACCTAAATATCGGTCATCCCTTACCATTTCTCTACCCACGGCCGTGACTGCTAATGTTGGGATACCATATTCTTGCCCCCAATTTACTATTTTAGACAAATTCATTAAGCTCTGTTTTTCGTACTCGCCTCCTACGAAAATTGAGCAAGTTATGGCTGATACATTTAATCTTATAGCCTCTTCAATCGTAACAGTAATTTCTTCGTTTGACAGCTCCTTTAGCATACTAGCTCCCGCTGATACTCTTAGGACAATAGGAATGTCGAAATCGGCAGAAACACAACTTCTCAGCATCCCTCTGGTTAACATTAATGCGTCAGCATATTGAAATAAAGGGTTTAAATCTCCAAAACACTTAAGAGCCCCCGGAATATTACCAAAGTATCCATGATCGACAGCAAGCATCACACATCGTCCAGATTTAGGTTTGATTATTCTTGCTAATCGATTTTGCATTCCCCAATCCATATATTCTTCACTTCAAATAATTATTAATAAATGTGTGGTATTGATTAATTATTGAAATAATTAATTCATTATCTTTTTTGTACTTTACCTTATTAGGGTAAAATCTTAAAAATAGTTTTTCAGTGCTTTTGATCTAAAATTTCTTATTTGTGATGAAATTTATTAATTTTTAATCTTACTACCTACTTCCTTTGAGATTCTTCTGTTTATGAATTCTTTTATTAATAGAATTCGATTTTTATTAATAGTAGATACAATTAGTTTCTCTTTAAGCTTCTTAATTAATTCCTTTTCACTAATGCCCTTAACATTTTCCAAAAGGGTTTGTGCAATTTCTACATCACTAATAAATTGGTTGATATATTGAGCTAAGTATTTTAATTGCTCACTTTTATTCTTTTTACCTAGAGCATTGCTTAAAATTGACTTCTCAAAATCAATTTCTATCTGCCAAGGTACTTGAATGACTAATTTTTGATTATTTATTAAATATGCGTCAGCTTGCTCTTTTTTAATAGTTGTATAATAATAATTAGGATTAGGAAACACATAAGAGTCAAATTCTTCGTCCCTTATGGCATTTGAACTTCGATATTTCGGCGGAATTAACCTATCAAACAATTGGTTTAATTGCTCGATGTCTAGGGCAAATTCTTCGTTTCTTATAACAAAAGAAGGGTAATCGAACAATTTAGCATGTATCAAACCAGCGACACAATTTAATCCAAATGCATCTATAAGTTCGTCTAAAGTCAGATCAATTAAATCTCCAGGAAGCTTTTCTTTTTGGTCTAATGACACAGAAGCGTCTATTATATCATATCCAATTATTTGCCCTTTAGTTGAGATAAAAACTATAAAATTATGATCTTTACAAACCGCACCCTTAGGTACTTTAATCTTAACAGTTCCAAACTTTTTTTGGAGGAACAATGAATCCGGAACAGAAATTTCTTTCCCACTTCCACATTTTGGGCAAGAAACATCAAATTGCTTCAATCTTGTGCCCTCCATTATCTACATAAAACCATTTTGTAATGCTATATTGACTAGTTATTAAAATACTAATTCCTAATTTAATTACATGTGATATATTCATATTTTTTTTACAAAAATACTAAAAAAGTTCTCATTAAAAAATTTAAACATTTACAAAAAATATTCATATATTAGGAATAAAATTGACCTTATTCTTATTTAGTTTTAAGTTTAATGTAGTGAATAGATAAACAATAACCGAATTGTAGTGAATTTCTTTGAAAAAAATTGTCATTGATAATATTTTATGCATTAAATGTAGAGATTGCGCAGAAGCATGTCCGGAAAACCTATTTTTTTCTCCTCCTACTCCCATAGGCGAAAAGCGTAAGGTGCTTTTCATTGATCCAAACGATAAATGTACAGGTTGTGGATTATGCATCGATGTCTGTCCTACCAATGCACTTGAGCTCAAATCCAAAAACTATGCAAATTCCAATTAAACGCTTTTAAATGTCAATACAATTAGTTTGTTGAAGAGTTCAGAAGGTCGTCAAATAGGCTCATCCATTCTGAAAAAGTTACTACATAGTCGAAACCGCAAATTTTTTGGTAATGTCCATTTTCAAGTAATTTTATAATTAATTTTCCTCCTTCAATCGTTTTTCCGTGAGGACCATAGGGATTAAATTTCATCTTACCTTCCGAGATAGAGACATAATCGCAAACGAAAACTACGTCCTCGTAAGTATAAAAAGTAAATCCGGGTGTATGACCGTCAATATGAAAAGCCTTAATTCCTGATAATTGAAAATCTGTATCAAACCTCTTATCAAAGGAGTGCTTTTGAGACATAATATGTTTTGAATCCTCAATGTGAATCCAAACAAAAGCTGTATTATAGCTCCGATATAGATTTGACGCTCCAAGAAAGTGATGATGCGTAAATATGATCTTATCCATTCTTTCTAAAGAACTATCAAAAGTAGAAGGACAATCTATCCAGATGGTCTGATCTCCCGTTTTTATACTATAGGCTGTGTGTTCTAGGCCTAGCGGTGGTATAGAATTCAGCCGTTTAACTTTATTAGTTACTTTCGTTTCTAAAACTTTATAATTTTCGGAACAATTCTCTGCTGTTATGAAATTTACGTTTAAAGCACCACAGAAAGGACATCGTTCAGGAAAATGCTCTATTATATTGAAACCACATACTTTGCATACATATTGTTCGTTTTTAAATAAATTCATTAATTACACCGCTAAAAGATAAAAAACGGACAGTTCTATAAATAAAAAAATATTATGATTTTTAACTCACTAAATCAATTATTTTATAAGAAATATAGATATATATTTTATAACCTAATACCCAAACATAACTATTTTCACGATTAAGAACGCGAGGAGATGATTAATATGGAACTCAATATCAGTAAAGAAGATTCAGATTATATGACTGAAATTATCAAAAGAATAATCGAGGAATGCGGGCCTAGAATGCCATGTAGTTCGCAAGAGGCTCAAAGTGCTGAAATCATCAAAAAAGAATTAGAAAAAACATGTGATGATGTAGCATTAGAATCTTTCTCGTGCAACCCTCGAGCGTTTTTAGGTTTTATAAAAATTGATATATTATTAGTTCTTACATCCTTTTTAGCGTTTTTTCTGATACCACTTAATCTAACAAATTATTGGGGGTACTTGATGACATTAATTTCTTTCTCTCTAAACTTAATTTCGTTTTTAATTTTATGGAACGAATTTTTCAATTATCGTGAGTTTATTGATCCTTTATTTAAATCTAAAAACTCTCAAAATGTTGTAGGAAGAATACATCCTAAAGATGAAGTTAAAAGGATATTAATTTTTTCAGGTCACCATGATAGTGCACTTGAGTTTAATTTATTAACCCGTCTAAAGATAGGTTATCCCGTATTGATTTTACTTGGCATTAGCATAATGATTATATGGCTTGTTACCTCACTAATAATAGTTCTGTTAATTCTGGCTAACTTATTTTATTACGAATTATTTATCGTATTTATCCTCACACTTTTCATTATTGGTATCCCTGCGTTTATAGGCTTGTTTTTCTTCGTATCCTTCGGGGATAAAGCAAACACGGTACCAGGCGCTGTTGACAATTTAAGTGCAGTAGCAATTGTATTAGCTGTTGGTAAAATCCTCAAAAAAAATAAAGAAATCGTCCCTAAAAACACTGAAATTAGATTAATTTCTTTCGGTTGCGAAGAAGCTGGTCTAAGGGGAGCTTTCAGATATGTTTCTGCGCATTTTAACGAATTAAAGAAGTACGAAGCGGAGTGTGTAAATATGGACGCTATTCAGAGCAAAGATTACATTTCTATCATCGATTTTGAGCCTTCAACGAGAACTAAGCATTCTGATGTTATGGTCAGAAAATTAAAAGAAGCTGCAAAAAGTGCAAATATAAAGGTGAATGAGTCTGCACTAGGAGGATCGGGGAAGACGGAGAAGATAATAGGCCAAATTACGGGCGGTACTGATGCTACAGCCTTTTCAAAAGCAGGAGTTAAAGCCGCAAATATATCTGCGATGGATCTTAAGAAAATGCTTCAATTTTATCACCAACCCACGGATACTTTCGATAAAATTGAAAAAGAAGCCCTTGAGCGCGTTTTAAAGATTTGTATTGCTTACATTACTAATGAATCATAAAATAGATTTAGTGTAGGTCCAAGAAAAATAATTTTTAGATAGAGTTACCTTGGTTCTTCTTTAACGACTAGTTTAACCAATACAACTCCTATAACAGTAGGGATTATTCCCACACCTATAATTGCAAATAATACTAAATCAACTATACTATCGAATATCACATATGTAAATAACGCCCCTACACTATCTATTAGATAATGCAAAATAATTGAGGGGATTAAACTCTTAGTTTTAATGAAAAGATAACCTAAGAGAAAGCCTAACAGTGACGCGTAGATTACCTGTATTCCAGTTAAAACCAAATCGCTTCCTACTAAAAGGTTAAAATAATGGAATAGACCAAATATTATTGATACAACAATTAATACCGTTGTTCGAGAATATTTTCTTAAATTTAAAGTAGAAATTACCCCTCTAAAAGAAACTTCCTCCCAGATTCCTGGAATTAGAGCTAATATAAAAATAAACCATCCATAGATCGAAATACTAGTTCCAGGATTCCCAAAAATTACATCCAAATCGAAAATATAATTACCAAATATATTACCAGTAATATATGTACTAATAAAATATATTATTGAGCAACTAATTCCAAGAAATATATTGCGTCCTATTTTTCTATCAGGTTTTAGACCGATAGTTTTAACATATTCTTTTAGAGATTCTTTTCCATTTGGAAGACCTAAGGATCGTCGAACAATCAATAACCAAAGCAATGCCATTACTCCAAAAATTACGAAAAAATGAATAAAAAGCAATGCAATAAAAGGTATATATTCATTTATAAAGATGAGAGGCAATTCAATAAATCCAGGTAAAAATAAGAATCCGGCATATAAAAATAACAAAGTTACAGTCCCAAATAATGGGTGTTTTCGGAATATTTCTCTAATACTTATAGTGTGTCTCTTTTCCAGTACTTTTGGAAACATACTATTAAAAGAAAGTAATAAAACGCCTAAAGCGAGGATTCCACCAAAAAAAGTTTCGAAAAACATCATACTCGGACCAAAAAATAATAACAAAATGCCACCCATGAAGTTGAAAGCAAAGTAAATTAGATATTGAACTACTCCCATTATGAACCATTTTGTTATCTTTTTCTCAGGGGTAAATTCCTCTACTACAAATTTATATTTCATTCTCCCAAAAAATCTTATCTTCATCTGAAACATTGATAGTAGCAGAGTTAACACAACAGGATAATAAGAAAAAAATGACAACAAATAACTAAGGAAATCTGGATTTGGAATAAACACGATTATAGGAAGAAAATACGAAATTGTTTGAATTGAACCTAGTAAGAGTAGTTTTGCTTTTGCTTGGTCACGAGTACGTATTGGTAAGGACGAGAGAATTGATGCGCCAGTATCCTCCATATTTAAAAATCCCGAAGTAAGCATCATTGAAATCATAGGTTGATACATAGTTACAAAAGCCCA
>Ga0307376_10005224_pt1 | contig 11737 bp, 10 predicted proteins | sample TR2MG_FD_202536 | JGI IMG/M metagenome (GOLD analysis project Ga0307376, IMG submission 202536) | Soil microbial communities from Risofladan, Vaasa, Finland - TR-2 | ecosystem: Environmental > Terrestrial > Soil > Coastal area > Acid sulfate soil | place: Finland: Risofladan, Vaasa | collected... | reverse complement strand
CTCCTCGACCTTCGCCGCCGTCTCGATGTATTCGTTGAGCAATCCCTGCACCCAGTCTCGATAGCCGAAGCCATTGGCTTTGACCGCCGCCTTGAGCCGTTCGAGTTCGGCGTTCTCCAGCTCTAGCACCTCTGGAGCCTGCAGCAGCTTGAGACACAGCGCCCGCGTCTCCGTGGGTTCCCCCGACGAGTGGGTTTCGAGCTGCCGAAGGAGCGCCGTTCGGACAGTCAGCGGCTTTTCCTCATAGAGCAGTTGCTGACAGTGCGGACAGATTGGCGGCGGGATAACTGGCAGCCGCGTCTGTATCGGCTCTCCGTCGATAGTCAGAATCGGGGCGGCTAGGTTCGGGGCGCTTTCCACGCCTGTGATTCGGTACATCAGTTTCTCCTCTCGTTGATTCAAACCAGGCTATCCCAACGGTTCCTCTGCCGGCGCTTCGTCTGGGAGGAGGGCGAGGCCGCCGGCTACGTCCAGGTCGGTCTGCGCCTCCACTGTTTGGGCCAGTCCTCTCGCGGTGAGGAGCCAGGTCCAGATGCCCTCGCGAAATGCCGCGCTCGCCAGGACCTGCTCCTTGGTCGCGGCGGGATTCTTCAGGATGGTGCGCCCGATTCGGAGCAGAAACTCCAGGGGCCGGTGCGCGACTTCTTCCCTCAGTTGATAGGTCACGACTTCCAGTTGGCTTGCGAACTTAGGTGGCATGATCTCTCCTCACATAAACTGAGATAGCTTCGCGTCCGCAGTTGGCAGAATGTCCTGCCCCCAAATGAGGATACAGACGGTGTAAACAAAGACACCATCGAAGGAGCCATAAGTTGGCCCTGGGTCCACTTCGATCTCAAACTCAATGGAATCGGCGTCGTTTACATCACAGTTGTAAACCCTCCACTGCCCAAAATACCAACCCGGGTTGGCGATACCACCAGTGACTGTCACTTGCTGTGGTCCTTGCCATGCCCCCTTGATATATAGGTCGAAGTTGAGGAGGATGTTCTTACTCTCCGTACTATGAGCCGCATAGACAAAGGCTGTGATTGAGTCGAACCCACCTTCGAGATTAAACTTATTGGGAAGCGTTACGCCAAACCGCTCTGTTTTGCCACTCATGGGCACACCCCCCGTCTGGATATGGTTGGTGCGGTCCGGGGCAGCCCAAGGTTCGTCAATCTCTGCCCAGTGCGGGACCCCGGTAGCTTCCCACTGGTTCGGACCTGCATCTTCATTAGGCGCAAGCTCCTGCTCATAGCTGGCGGGTTGAGTGGGCATCAGATCAGCGCCGTCTTCCTGAAGGTGATTTCCAAGGTGACATTCGCCCCCGCTATCGTGCTGCCCACCTGGTCCACGTCGAACGTGAGCCGGTCGCCTTGGGCCAGCGCAGTCGTTCCAAAGGTGGATGTATTCCCCGCGTTCGCCCCAGCCGCTATCGTGAGCCTCTGCGCTTGGACGGCCCAAATCGTCGTGCCATTCTTGTGGACGTCGAAGAGGATGGCCGCTCCCGTCGGCGCGACCTGGGCGTAGGCGCTGCACCGCACAATTGTCATGGCCCAGGGCGCGATGAAGGAGGCCCCCAGCTTGTCGGAGCCCACGGTGATGTTCTGGCCAGGAGCGATCAATGCTTCGAAGGAATTGCAGTTGCCCGATGCCACCTCAGTAGACCAGAGATAGCGCCAACGGAGCGGCGTCGCGTTCTCACCGACGTCATAGGTGCCGGTCAACTCCGGTAGGAAGTGACCGCTAGCGTTGAAATATGCACGGAGCACTCCGTTGGTCCCAAATCCGTAGCAGTTCGCGGCGGGCCAGAGGCTGCCGGTGTCGGGGTCAGCAACTGTAGCCAACGCGGGCGCGGCCGCGGAACCTGCCTGGCCCAGACGCGCCTGCTGGTTCCCCAATTCCAGCAAGACATCCAGCGTATTGGAACCACCACGTCGTGCGAAAAATAGCCACTTGGTACCGCTTTGAGCGCCACTAAATGTCTCTGTGGCTACGGCCCTCAGAAGTGCAGCCGCGTACATAGTTGCACCGTTATATCCAGACGCGCGTGCCTCGTACAAAACGCTGTCCGCGGTGACCGCTGCCGGAATAGCCTCTGTCCCCTTTGCCCGTCGAGAATGCCACATGCCGCTAGAGTCATCCGTGTTGGAGAATGTTGTCAGCGTCCCCACGGTCGAACCTTGATTCATGCCATGAAAAACGGTGTAAATATCTGGTAGCAGCGTCGTCGGGACTGCCCCCATCGCCGCACCATAGATAAGAACCCCCTTCCTGCCCCCTGCTCGGTCAACGCAGAAGAAGGCAGCATCCCCCGCCAGCAGCCCAGCCGCGCCCGCGTAGATGACGGCCCCAGCGCTCAGATCGGAAAGCGTCGCGCCAGTGCCATAGAGGTGCGTTCGGAAAGCATCGAATCCGGCCGCGCCAATCGTCGCCGCCAACTGGTCGTGATGGAGCTCAGTGAAGTGATAGCGCTCGTCCAGCAGGCCGCCCTGAATACCGCTGAGGGCGTTATGTTGCACCGTGTTTCCAATGCCGCTACCGATCACATAATATCCACCCGCGCTCCACGGCTGTGTTCCGTGTCCGGGCCGAATGCCGAGCGCGTAGGCCGACGCGATGCTGCCTTCCTGGGGCCGAGCGATGATTGCCCGAAATCCAGACGATGCCCGCGGCGCTCCGACATGCGGCGGCACGGACATCAACACCGATTCGGGTGGCTCGTAGAGTCGCACAAAGATTCGTCGATCATCGTGCAGCGTATAGACGACGAGTGGCGGTTCCGACTCCTCGCTCTTGATGAAGTCCAATGCCCCCGCGTCCCGATTGCCGCGGGAGTTGAGGAAGCAATCCATCCATTCTCTCGGACCAAAAGGCGGCGCTTCCCCCGGCCCAAGATAGGTCAACTCGGACACGCCAACCCAGATCACGTCATTTTTCAGGACCGCCGCGGGTACCCACAAGGGGAGAAGATACCGCTGCGTATTCGGGTACGTAAGCGCCGACAGCGGCAGCGGGATGCACCGACCCAATAAGGTGCCGGGCGTTCCCGCCGCCCCGTCATCTTCGTATAGGGAGACCTGGGCAAATCTGTGTACGGGTGACAGCGGCTGGGTCGGCGGATGGAGAAGGTCCAACTCAACGATCCCGATGTTGCAGTCGCGACCAATCGTGAATTGCTGATAAACAGAACGTAAGGCCGCGCCGGGGCCGAAGCAGGTCAGATCGGTCCACTCCGGGTTGTCCGTCGAGACGCCGATCATACGTAAATCGCGAGCCGACACCATACCAGACTGGACTCCGGCACCGAACCAATAGCCCTCTTCGGTATCCTGTCGCTGGGCTGATTTGTGATCCGCGATTCGTGCAAAGCCTCGGAGTTCTGCCTGCATCCTACACCGTACCTACAACATAGCCCTGTACCTCAGTTCGGGCCGCGCCTGAATCGTCACACGTCTGACTGACCTGCCGCGCCCATATCAGCACATCATAGGCATCGCGCGGGTGCGGCGTCTGGATGCAATCGCCAGGCAGAATCCGAAGGTCTTGACCGTCCAAGGTCAGCCTGGCGGGATAGCGGGCCACCTTCACCACGGCCATTTGACGCTTCGCCTCAACCTCAACCCCCCGCCGCTCCGAACCACTCACCAGCAGCGCCTCGTTCGAGACCGGCTTCGCGATATCGCTGTATTGCTCGATCAGATCGTCATCCCACGCCTGCGCCGACAACTGCTCCAGGGACTCCGGGGCGATCTGCCGGCCTTTGATCTCCCAGGCAATCTGCGCGTCGATGTTGTCGAGAATGAACTGCCAGTAGCGGCTCGGCGTATAGCCGTTCGGCGGCGGAATCCAGGCTGGCCCGACCTCAATGCGGATGCGGACATAGCATCGCTGGCGGTTTTCGGCTACCGAAAATTCCTCATCGAATACGTAGCCTTGATAGTCCTCCTCAAGCCCGAACCAGTCGGTAAAGACCACGATGGAAACCGGATCGGTCGAGACTAGCGGGTCGTTCGTCAGGAACCTCACGCCCTCCGGTCCCTTGTACCCATCCGCGCCGAACGCGCCTTCCGCGTAGTTCTTCGCGAAGTCCAGCCACAAGCAATCACCAGCCCCCCAAACACCATAGTGGATTCCTCCGCGGAATAAATCCGCCCAATACACGGGCGGCAATTGGGCTGGCAAGGATCGGGCGACGATGTCCGTCTTCGAACCCGATTCCCACGCCACACCCTCACGGAAGTAGTCACCGCCTATCTCATCGGTATTGTGCAGCGTCGGCCAGGTGTCGATCTCCACGCGATGGATGTTCCGCAGCGTTCCGCCATCCAGCATGATGCGAGTCGCCTCGGGGGCTTCCATGCCGATCTCTATATCTCGACGGTTGGCCTTGTCCAGTGTAATATCGGCCGCCACCGGAATATCGGCTGGCAGCGTAGAGAGCTTCAACTGAACCGGGTCCCACCACGGCACCAATGAACGGAACTCATAGATGTCGTACGCGGCTTCCATGATGGGCCGGTTCAGAACCTGGATATGCGTGAGAACGATTCCCTCTCCCGGCAAGTCAAAATCCCCCGGCGCGGTCAGCTCGCCGAATGCTTCGAAGAGGTTCACGACGAAAGTGTCCGAATCGACCATGGCGGTAAATGGGGATACTACGGACTTTTTCCACCATCGCGCGTAACCGCCGACGGCCCGAATCGAAGTCCGCGCCACCGGGTCTTGAGTAGCGGTGCTACTACCCATGATCTCGCCCTCGAAGACTCGCACGAGCGTCCCGCCACGCTCGCCCATGTGGACGGCCAAACGGCCCCCGGAGGAAAGGGGGGAGGTGGGATCGCCGACCGGGTCCTGCCATGCCTCGACCTTGCGGGACAACTCGACGGACGCACTCGACGCCGACCGATCCAATGTATCCGTCACCGAAACAGACTTCACCACGTCTGTGATATCGACCGGCGCCCCGCCCGGAGGCGTGGCGATAACCTGAAGTACTCCGCTTCGACCGGCGCTTTCCGGGATACCTGCATAACCGGCAACTACTCTCACTAGATCACACTCCCAAGCCTTGCTGTCCAGTTTCGGAGACCGGCTGGATCGCCGCGATGGCATTGAGGACCCCCGCTGGAGACGAAACGCCCAACGGGGGAAGCAACTGATCGCCATCAATATCGACCACATAGACCTTGAACCGGCTCCCATCATCGAGTTCCATCGTCCATTGCTGGGGTCCGGCGCCATCCATATAGCAGTAGGCCTCCTGGAAGCCCCGGAGTACCAGGAAGTCGCCGCCCTGCCAGACGGTCGCGCTGAGTTCACCGTTTGCCAATGCCCATGCCGCTGCGCTCCACTTGGCATGAGCATTCGCGGTGGCCCCCTCCCCAGCCCAGCTTATGGTGCCCGCGGTGAGCAGATTGCCGTTCAAAACCAGATAGCCACCGTACGGCGGGAAGAATGGCCAGGCATGGCGGTCAGACCATACGGTGATCTCTTGCCAGACCGTAGAGAGATCGGTGGCGACGTCGAGAATCCCCAGGAGGCCGATTTTCGTTGCCGGTTCATCTGCAACGTCCTTCTCCCACACCTCGACACTCAACAGGCCCGCCCCAGGCGCCGACCGTTTGAGCGTCATGGTGGCCGCGGAGATAGCACCGAAATCGCCAGCCCCGAGGTCTATTTGATAGCCCAACGCCTCGTCTGGTGCTATCGTGTCGGCCACGACGGCAGTCGGCGCATACGTCCGAATCATCGTCTTCTGCGGGGCGGCATCGAGCCACGTAAAGGGGAGCCTCCATATCTCATCGCCGGGATGGCCTGGAGATGTATGGACGACGATTCCCCCATGGGTGCGATCAGCCTGTAGCCGCCCGCCTATGATCGGCAATCTCCATCCCCTGGCGTGCGGCGGCATTTCGTAGGTTTCCAGATTCATGCCACCACCTCGGCCATCTTAGCGGCCAATACCCGACTGACTGGATCGACCAGCCGCTCCGTCAATCTGTAAAGCTGATATTCGGTCAGATCATCGACGCTCAGGACAACCGCACCCGGGCCGATGTTCACAGTTAGCGGAGCCGCGCCGACCGAAGCCATCCCACCTCGCCCGACGCCCGCTAATACTGCTGGCAGAAGTGCTTCGGCCATTACCGGCCCCATGGGGGCACTAAGTGGGATGATGGCCTCCGGTCCCGCCTCGCCCACCATCCCCAGGATTGGCTTCGTGACGATAGCGCCGTGCTGAAGGAAGGGAATTACTCCTTTGGCGACATCCCACCATGATTGCTCTTCCGACGACGCAGCCTTGGCGGCAAGCATATTGAGTGAGGCAGCGTACATCTCCGCGGAGGCGACATTCATACCGACAGATGCTGTTATCTGCGTCGCCCCGGCGGCGATCATCTCCGCGCCCGCAGTAACCTGCGTCGCCCCGGCGGCCGCCATCGTCCCAGCCGCACCGGCTTGTATGGTGGCCATGAGTTTCTGAATGAGAATACTCGCGCCCAATCGAACAATGGCCCCGCGCCAGTCGCCTGTCGCCGCGGCGAAGATGGCCGAGGTCTGGAGGAACAGCGTGCCGACATTGGCCAACTGGGCAACCCACGGGGGGGCTTGCCATCCACCCAGGGCAGCCTTGGCCTGATCGAAGAGCCCCCCAACGAGTCCACCCAGTTCGCCGCTCTTAACCATCTGGTCGATCCCGAAGAGCCAGTCTGCCACCATCCGGCCGGTGAACCTGGCAAGATCGTCGAGGATGTTTTCCCAAATCCCGCGGAGATAATCGACCAGTCGGCCCCCCTCTCGCCTCATCTGTACGAAGGCGTCCCCCCAGCTCCGTTGAAGCGTATTAGCGAAGTCTATCCACAGGGGACTGACTTCTTCGGCCGTCTCTTTTACATCGTCTGCGAGATCGGCGAATAGGTTTTGTATAGCTTCGACGCGGGCCTCAATACGGATACGATCTTCCTCGCTCAGAACATCGAACATCAACTTGGACTGTAGATCAAGAAGCTCATCGGTAAGGGCCTTTACCGTGTCAACGCCGGGCTTGACGCCTGTAATGATCTGTATGCCGATGTCCCGGAACTTCTCGAAGGCCGCGAATGTCTTTTCGAGTCCCTTCTGAAATTCGAGCAGGCCAGTCTTCGCGAGCGCGTTGTAGGTGTCGCACATTTCCTGAGCGTCGAGGATGGCCTGCGTAAACTCCGGGTGCAGGCGAATGAGCGCATCGGTCAGCGGATCGTAGCCTGCCAACGTGAGCGCGTTCAACGTGGCGAGCTGAGCATCGAATGCGTCATCGGCCGCGCGGGTCTCAGCTGCCACCCCGCGGATTTCGTCGGCCGCCTGCTTCGCGGAGAGTGCAAGTTCAGCCCTGGCCTGGTTAGTGCTCGTGCGCCACTTTTCCCAGACGCGGGTCAACGCCTCAAGGTATTTGGCTTCGAGTTTATGCACCGCGGCTGTGTCGCCCGCGGCCTTGGCTAGGTCTACCTGTATGCGGAGCCAATCAAGGCCCTTCTGTGTGGCCTCTAGGAGCGCGTCCTTGGTAGCCTTGATGCTACCGCCCACCTTGCTAGTGGCGTCGCCAACATCGGTCGTCGCATCCGAAACCGTCCCGAGTTCCTTCTCAAGTCCTTCGAGTTCGGTCGTCGCATCCGCGACATTCTGCTTCAGAAGGTTGTACTCAAGTGATAGTACGCTGACATCTTTCCCCTCTTCGAGTAGCGCATCCATCCGGCCCTTCATAGATGCCAACTCTGTGTTCTGGGCGTCGATCCAATCGCTAAGAAACGTAATCCGTCGCCCGACCCAGGCGGCCCGCCGCCTCTCTCCCGCCTCCTCGATTGATAGCGTCTTTAAACGCTCGGCGTTGAGCTGTTTGAGGAGAGGAATGAGATGTTCGGCCGCGTCGTTCTCATCGGAGTAGAACCTGAGCAACTCCGGGTACTCGTCTTTGAGCCGCGCCATCGCCTTCTTGAGTTCGTCCGTTTCTTCCTTTGTCCGCTCCTTCTTCTCCGCTAGCTCCTCGGCCCGCTCGGCGAGAGCGAGCATCTCCTTGACATGCTCACGGTAAGCCTCGGTAGCCTCCTTCGTAGCCTGCTCCTGGGCGTGATGGGCCTTTACCAATTTCAAAGTTATAGCCCCAGCCAAAGCCACGACCGCCGCGATTGCGATCGGCGCGGCGAAGGCGGCCAGCCCTGCTAGGGCAGTACCAACGAAGCCTATCGCGATCATCAGACCGGGCAGGGCTATCAGTAGTGGACCCAGCGCGACCATCAGCGCGGCGACTTTGGCGGCGACTTCTACCAGCGAGCGCGTAAGTTCCGGGTTCTCCTTCACCCATGCCGCTACGGCTTTCGCCGCCTTGCCCGTCTCCTCGACCAGCGGCCGCAATGCCGGTATCAACTCCTGCCCGATGCCGATAGCCGCGGCGCTGATCTGGTTCTTCATCAGGCCCCACTGATAGGCGAAAGCCTTTGCTTGGCGTTCAAGCGCGGCCTGCGTGGCGCCTGCGGCATCGCCCTGCCTCTCCAGTTCAGCCCGATAGATTGCGCCCTCCTGTCGCGTCAAGCTCATCGCCGCACGAAGTGAACGCTGTTCCAGCCCCATGGCGGCGAGCAGTTCGGGGCTGTTCCCACTCACCTTGTTCAGAATCTCGACCGCGCCAGCAAGCCCCTTCGTCTGGATGATCTGAAGGGCCGTCTCTTTGGTAACCTTGGCGAGTGCTTCGGCGAGTAACTTCGGTGGATTCAGGAAGGTCACCATGATTCGGTTGAGTGCAGTCATCGCCATATCTGAGCCGATACCTGCCTTCGTCATAGTGGCGATGGCCGCGCCTACCTCTTCGAGACTTACGCCAACCGCGGCCGCTGATGCCAGCACCTCGCCGATACCATTCGACAGTTCGGAGAAAGTAATGACGCCGCGGTCTACGGTCTTGAAGAGTACATCAGAGATGTGGGCGGAATCTTCCGCCGTCATGCCATAGGCATTGATCGCGCCCGCGATAGCCCTAGCCGCGGTAGCGGTATCGGACATACCGGCTGACGCAGCCTTGGCTGAGGCCTCCAGTACCTTCAAGCCATCCGCTCCCTCGAATCCCGAGGATGCGATATCATAAAGACCAGCAGCGAGGGTTGCAGCAGACTGCGGGAGGCGCGTGGAGAGGGCAATGACTTCGGCGGATGTGGCATGGAGTTGCGCCTCTGTCATTTTCAGAATGGAGTCCACATTACGCATCTGCGTCTCGAACTCAGCCGCCGACATGACGGCTTTGCCCAGGCCCGCCGCGATAACGCCCCCCGCTACCGTCATCGACATGCCGACGCGGCGGATGTCTTCGGCGTGTAACTTGATGAATCCCGAGGCGCGCTGGAAAGACGTCCCGACGCGACTCATTGTGAGCTTCGTCTGTTGCTCTACGGCGGTCAGCGCCTTGACTGCTTGCCCGTAGTCAAGTTGTATCGAGCCGGTTACGGCCCCAGCATCAAACGCCACTCGGCTTGCCCTTCCGCGCCCGGTCTGTAAGCGCGTTGAATCTTGCTATGTCCCGCATGCTCTGAAGCGCCTTTACGTTCTGAGCCTCACCAGGGTCCGCGTCTTTCGCGTCGTCGGTTGCCCGAGTGAAGGCCTGGCGCACTTCGCGCTGCCCCGATTCATCCATGTAGGGAAAGGCAGAGATCGTCAGGTCCATCTGGCGCTCCTGTGCCTCCCACCGCATCCCGGCGGCGAAGAGCACACGGAACGTTCGCACGTCCATGTGCCAGACGGAGTGGGCATGGTTTAGCTCGTCTCGGTAGACGTAGGCTCCACCGCAGGTGCGGAGGAATCCGACAATAGCCTCGGGCCAGCCGAGGGGGCTGCGTCGGTCTTCGCTGGCCCCGGCTCTTCCGGGAAGAACCGCTCAGTGATCGCCTTACTTAGGGCCGCGGCCTGCGGCACACTGAGTGCCAGGAATACCTCGCGGGGCATCCCTGCCTTCTCCATGATGATCTGCGTGAGTTCCATCGGGTCGGACTGATCGCCCTTGCCCGCTTCGACAATCACGCCGACCGTCACCGCGACCTTGTACTTTTCACCTCCGATATTCACGACCAACGGTTCTGCTGCTAATGCGTCCAAGTCCAGCGGCGTCATCGCATTCGCCTCCTGTTATTTTTGGGTGGCCCGGAGCGCGCGCAACGCGCGAAAGGCTGGAGGCGGGACAGCCCACTCCGAGCCGACAACAAGCCTCTTATGCGTCTACACCAACGGGAGCTGCGCCTCGGCACCGAGGAACAGGATTCGCGGCAGCGCCTGAGAGAGTGGGAAGCAATGGAAAGTCGCGGTTAGAATCCGTTGGTCCGTGGCGTTGAAATGCCACTCCATATTGACCTGTGGGAAGCAGACCGGCGCCGTGATCCAGTCCTCTTCGTCTACGCTCGGCACATCATCGACATATGGCTTGATGATGAGTTGTTTCGCGTGATCGCGATGACTCGTCCCCAAGCCCAGGCGAATGTCGAGAACATCGTTCGAGATGCCGGCGGCTGGCGTAGCAGTGGCTGCGTACCACTCAGCTTCCGTTGGCAGAACCTGCTCGAACAGGTCGTAGTTCAGGCTCGCGAACTGGCATTCGATATCGCAGATTTTGCCGACCGTCACCAAATCCCAAGGACCCGTTCCCGTTTGGGCATAGGTGATTGGCGCGGTTTCCTCCACGAGCCTGATGATTACGTCATGCGTCTTACCCAGTTCGACCTCGCACCCAGCATCGCCCCACCATACTTGGCATGGGCCGAGTTGCGGCAGTTTCGTTGCGCCCATAATGCGCTTCTCCTTTGGCCCGGCGGCTAGTAACCCCAGGCAGCGTCCGTGATTCCGCGAACCGCGTAGTTCGCGCTGATCTCGTATCGGAAGCGCTCATCGCCTCCGAGAAACTGAGGTTCGTTCACCGCCTCGATGACCCAAACCGTATGATCGTCGAGCTGCACGCCCGCCCGATCCTTGAGGAGCTCGTGAATCCGGTGGGCCAGCGCCCGAGTCGTGAAGTAACTCGACCCGACGCCGCCCACCGTCAGAACCTGGAACATCAACTCGCCAACGCTGCCGCGCAGAATCGGCTTATCGGAAGAGCCGCCGCGCTCCAGCAGCACTGCCATCGGCCCCACGCCCTCCGCCGGTAGGTGGCCGCAGTGCCACTCGTCAGCGAGCGATAGCGTCAACTCCGCTCCTATCCAGTAGAAAAGCTCGTGCAGAATGTCCACGTCGTTCCTCGCCGCCCCAAAAGAAAACGACCCCTACCTCCTCGCGCGAGGCAGAGGTCGTTCTCCCCGAAGGGAACAGGCTGGCCGGCCTGCTCTATTGGGCGTGTTATGGAGTTCTTACGTCAGACTATCCAGCGCCTGAGCCGCCGCCCGTACCACCACCGGCCGCCATCGGCAGACCGCCCATGCCGAGTCGCCGAGTCACGCCGTTGACCCACAGCCTTACATACTCGGCCTGGTGACGCTGGAGTTTGGCTTCGAGGTACTTGTTGCCCGCGTCCGCGTCCTGAAAATGCATCGGTATCTCGTGGACCTTGGCGGCATAGGGAGTGTTGAATCCGACGAGGACCTTGACGGAACGCCACGAACCGCCCGAGACTACCTCGAACGTACCGCTGCTCCGCAGGTTGCCGGTGTCGATGGGAACGGTGGGCGGCTCATTGATCGAGTCCGCGATAACCTGCATGGCGACTTGTCCGGCCATCTGCGCCGTGGCAGTCGGATAGGAC
>Ga0307376_10005223_pt1 | contig 11737 bp, 9 predicted proteins | sample TR2MG_FD_202536 | JGI IMG/M metagenome (GOLD analysis project Ga0307376, IMG submission 202536) | Soil microbial communities from Risofladan, Vaasa, Finland - TR-2 | ecosystem: Environmental > Terrestrial > Soil > Coastal area > Acid sulfate soil | place: Finland: Risofladan, Vaasa | collected... | reverse complement strand
AAGATAGTAGTTTATCTAAGCCAATAGTAAGTGCTGCAACAATAGAAGCTTGTAATATATCTTTTAACCAAGCGAGAAGTTTATCTATTATAAGATTTGCAGCAAGGGAAACACTAATAAGAGAAGTAGGTTTTCTAATAAAATTACCATACTTATCTACTAATGATTGTAGCAACTCCCAAAGTTTGGCGATAAGTTTTTCTTTTAAGCCCATAAATAGAATATTATATTCTATTTATCTTCTCTTTATGAATCTTCTGACTTAAATGTAATCTCCTGACTTAAATGTCTGATGTGAATGGAAAGCTTTATTAAATCCTTCTTCTATTTGTTTTATGAATTCTTCTTTTGGCGAAACATATATAAATGGTCCGGAAGCTGATCGATAGCTAAACTCATCAATAGGATCAAAATAGGGTTCTCCTAAAAAATCATCAATATACTGAGTTATCCTAAGTTTATCTGAATGTTGCAATATAATTGTATGGATTTTTACAAAAGGCTTATTATTATTTAACAATACTAAATTCATAAAGCCAATATGTTTTTGTAGCTCTAAAAATCTTCTTTTAATATCTTCTACAATACCTATACCCATAGCAGATTTAGGATCTACACCTCTTTCAAATCTCATGTTTTCATATACAAATTGTGCTTTCATCTTAAAAATCCTTATATATTTCTCCTCTAACTGATAAGTTGTCAGGAAGAGAAGTTATTGAAGTGTTTCTTAAATCTAACCATCGTCCAACTGATAAGTTATCTGGAAGAGAAATTATTGGAGTGTTTGTTAAATCTAACCATCGTCCAACTGATAAGTTATCTGGAATAGAAGTTATTTTAGAGTTTCTTAAATATAAAGATCTTCCAACTGATAAGTTATCTGGAAGAGAAGTTATTTTAGTGTTTCCTAAATATAAAGATCCTCCAACTGATAAGTTATCTGGAAGAGAAGTTATTGGAGTGTTTGTTAAATCTAAATCTCCTCTAATTTTTAAGTTATCTGGAAGAGAAGTTATTTTAGTGTTTGCTAAATCTAAATATCCTCCAACTGATAAGTTGTCAGGAAGAGAAGTTATTTTAGTGTTTGCTAAATATAAAGATCCTCCAACTGATAAGTTGTCAGGAAGAGAAGTTATTGGGATGTTTGCTAAATATAAATCCCATTCAAAAAAGATATTTAAGTTATCATCTATAGTATAATTGTCAGGACTTATTTCTAAATCATCAAACCATTTCTTAATTAAAGCACGTTTACCTATACCCATAGATTCCTTAGGATCTTGACCTCTTTCAAATTTCATATTTTCATATACGAATTTAGCCTTCATTATTCTTTCCTATATTTTTTTAGTAATAAATTTACTATATCTTTATATCCTTTCTCCAAAGCTAATCTTAAAGCTTCATCATTATCAGAATGAATATCAGCTCCTGCATCAATCAAAAGTTTTACAATTTCTGTATGACCACGTTTTGAAGCTATTTTTAAAGCATCTTCTCTTTCTGCATGAATATCAACACCCATTTCAATAAGCCATCTAACCATTTCTACATTTCCTCTGGCAGAAGCCCATATAAGATTCAATTCGAAATTATAGTCTTTATCCATTTATTAATATTAGGTATAGCTTATTTTCTTACACCTTTTATATATTCTATATCTTCTGGATTAAAATAAGACTCTAATAATTCTATAATATCATTATATCCTTTCGTAATAGATATTCGAAGAGCATACTTACCACTTAAATAGGGATCTGCACCATATTTCAATAATAATTTAACCATCTCCACATCATTATTCATAACAGCCCAAGATAAAAGTTCTACATCTTCAGCCATCCTATTTGGAGCTCCATTATCCAATAAAAATTTAACTAAATCTACATGCCTATATTCTACTGCCCATCCTAACATATTTTCTAAATCATCATCAGGAGGAGTCCATCCATCTTTAAGCATCATTTCTTTAATTTTTCTAAATGTAGCTTCTTTTCCTATACTCATAGCTTTATATGGATCTATCCCACGTTCAAACTCCAATGATTCATTCATATTATCATAATTATAATATTGATTTTGACGAAGCATTCCCTTATATTCATCTTTTAGTGTATAATAAAATTCATATGCAATTTTATGAGCATGATAAAAATTGCTAAACAAATCCCAAATCCCAGCATCTTCTGCTAATTTCTTAGCGTATTTTTCTTTAGAAATTATTTTATTTGTTTCTAAATTTTTAATCCTATTTTTATGATGAAATCTGATGAGAATTCTATTCTTAGTTGTTTGTATATCTCTAATAGATCCTGGAATCCCATCAACCCCATAGCCGCTTATAAGATCTTGCTTAAGTAATATCTTAGGAATATTTACAACCTGGCCAATCCCCATAGCTTTATATGGATCTCGTCCTCTCTCAAAGTTTAAAGATTCCTCTAAAGGTTTTCTTTCTCCAGCCTTCATCTTCAAGAGATCCCATAACTCATTATGACCAGCAAATCTAGCTGCTAAAATCGCATATCCATTTCCAGCAAGAGGATCTGCCCCTTGATCTATTAAATATAAAGCTACTTCTTTTTGACCAAACATAGCAGCTTGTTTTAATGGTTCATTGTCATTATAAAGAGGATCAGCACCAGCATTTATTAACCATTTTACAATATCCAAATATCCTTTCTCAGAAGCCCAACCTAAAGCTATATTATAATCTCCATCCCATAGATTCATACGATACCGATCTGAATACCAATCTTTCTTTATACCTCTACGAATACGCTCTTCCATTCCTATTCCCATAGCAGATTTAGGATCTTGTCCTCGTTCAAACTCCAAGGATTCTCTTATATATTTTCCCTTTGATTTACTTCTAATATATTCTATTCTTTCAGGATCCCCTTTAGTAATCAATATAAGAACTATTTCATCATCTACTTTATTTGTAAACGCAAGATTCATAATTTTTACAGGAATTTCTACTCCTTTATCCTGAATTAAATACTTAACAAAATCTAATCTTTCCCCCAAAACAGCATATTGAAGAGCTACTTCATCAGTAGCGGAAACTATTCTATAATTTTGTCTTAACCAAGCTTTTAATCTACCCTCCATTCCAATTTCCATAGATTCTTTAGGATCTATTCCACGTTCAAAATCTAAAGATTCATTTAATTCTTGCAAAGCTTCATCCCTTAATTTTAAAATAAGATCATTTATATCATCATTCCATTTAATATTGACTTTTCTCGTATTCAAAAATTGTTTAGATACATTCCATAAATGAAGAAACCCCTTTGCTGGATTATCATTATTCTTTTTTATTGCAAATCCATATCTAAAATTATCATCACTAACAAACTCTTCTCCCTCAATATAAAAAATATATTGATCATCATAGGAGAATGACTGATCGATTTCATTTTTAAATTTAATATTATTATAAAATTTAGCAGGATCAAAAGGAAACGAAGATCTTCCAATACCCATTTTCTCTTTAGAATCTATTCCTCTCTCAAAATTTAAAGATTCTACTATTCTCATTACACTCGATTCTGATAAAAAAAGTTTCCTCTTTTCAAAAATTCCTATATACTCCTCTCTAAATGGGAAAAAAGTTTCCCTTCCTAAAACAGTAGGCTTTTCTATTTTATTTTTTGAAGCATAAATTTTTAAATATAAATCTAATCCCATTTCTTTAAGATCCCTCCTCAAATAAGATATTTCCATAGAAGAATATAGAGTAGCATAAGTTATAGCTACTCCCTCTGGATAAATAATAATATTAAAAATCGTATTGATATCATCTCTGTCTTTTAGTAGAAGATTATTTAATTTTTCAAGAAAAATCCCTTGAACCCCAATGCCCATAGCAGATTTAGGATCTTGTCCTCTCTCAAAATTTATACTTTCCTCTAATGGCAGATGTATAGGATAATATTTTCCCTCCCAATAAATATATTTGTATTTAGAAGACGAGGATCTTAAATACCTTAAAGAGAGAGAACGTGTCAAACCTTTAGAATCCCATCTTTTTAAAAGAACCATTCTAGGATCCTCTTTAACAAATTTACTTGGACTTGATAGAATCTCCTTTATTTTATAATCAGCTATATCATTATTGTATTCTTTAATATTTTTTGTGCTTCCCCATACTATTTCAGTAGGTCTATAAGTTACAGCATCCATACCTATTCCCATAGCCTTTTTAGGATCTCCTCCTCGTTCAAAATTTATATTTTCCTTAACTGTATGATTTAATAATATTAATTTCTTTAAATGATCATATACATACCATTCCAAATCAGCTTTACGACCATTTATTTTCCATAGAGGATTTTTATTATCAGAAATAGGAGACCCTATTTGATATTTAATAAAATCACTAACATCTGACATAAAAGGCTCTGTAAAAAAATAAGGATATATCTCTTCTTTGGGTATTAAATCCATACTTGGCTTAACATCTAAATAGGTTTCTAAATGAGTATATAACCATTCTGCCATTTTTTCATAGGAGCTAAAGGATTTTGGACCAAAAATACCTATTCCCATAGCTTTTTTAGGATCTAATCCTCTTTCAAATTCCATATTTTCATATACAAATTGAGCCTTCATATCTTATATATTTCAAATAATTATTCAATATATAAAAATATACTTCAACAAAAAAGAGCTTAACAAAATTAAGCTCTTAATAATTTTTAAACCCCAATTAGCACATTCTTCGACGTACTCGCATTTTTCGCCTGTTCCACGAGAGCAGTATTAACTCCCGGCGTGGCCGGAAATTTAGCATCTAGAGAAGTAGCCATAACTTGAAGTAAAGGAAAAAGCACCTCGCTCAAAACTCCATGAAAATACGGCGGTGCACCAATTTTTGTTGTAGTATTACCAGTTATTGCTACTTCATCCGCAGTCAACTCTATTCTTGCTCCCGCTGCTATATTAACTTCATTCTTTGTAGTAATATTACACTTATCTCCTTCTAATTGTATTAGAGAATCCTGATTGGCATGTTGTATAGTTATCATACTATCTGGAGCAATCTGCATAAAAGATCCTCTATAATATATTTGTATACCTAAATTTCTTTGATAAATTATACTAAGTTCTTCATCAGGATCAAATGCAATCACATGAGTTCCATCATAATCATCTTTAATTGTTTGAATAAGTTCTGTATCTATATTTTGAATAGTAGTATATTCGGGTGCATAGATATCTCCGCTATTAAACTGCACTCTTACAATTTGTCCTATTTTTGGCACTGATAAAGATCCTGCCCCATCCCCAGCAAACAAAGTGGAGTTAATAGGAACAGACCATGGAAGTTCCTTTGCATCAATACCATCCATTAGTCTAAAAACTCTAATTTGGCAACGACCAGAAAAAAGAGGATCTGTATTATTCATTACAACACCAATCCAGTCTTCATCATATAAACTTTTCTTTAAAAAATCCGGTTTTTTCATTTTTGTTCTCTTTCAATTCTTAATTTCATTAATTCATCCCAATTAGGGATTTTATATAATTCTCCTTCAAATGATACCCACTTACCCATCAAATTGTCAGGACTATAAACTTTACCATTTTTATCATAATAATTCCAATAAATCCAGGCTTCAAAATTCTTAAAATGATCATGAATTTTATCAGAATCCGATTCTTGACTACCATAAACAGGATGTGTTGATATAGGAGATACTATTTCTATAGGATTTACTCCAATATCCATAGCTTTTTTAGGATCTTGTCCTCTCTCAAAGTTTATATTTTCGTATACAAATTTAGCCTTAATAGATTCTTCAAGAAACAAATCCTTATGAATAAATTTAGCTCCATCTGGCTTCATTATAGAAGGCTTGTATTCATAATCTGGATTTTCCTCTTTGATATATTTTATTAAACGAGATCCATATCCTTGTCTCCTATATTCAGGCCTTACCAAAATATCGCTAACAGTTAATTCTTCATCATATAAAACATATTGAACCATCCCAATTATTTCTCCATTAAGATAAATCCCCGCCTCATAGTTAAGTTGTCCACTATATTCATCTACAACCTCATTTGTATATGTTATTTTTTTATCCATTCTTAAATAACTTTTTTATACCTCTAATTTATTTTCAGTAGCCACCGAAGAAGGAAGACCTTCTATGACCATTCCATTTTGAATAGGAACCACTATTTTTTGTTGAGCGTTATAAAAATTTTTCAAAGTATTTGGATTTTCTATTTTAGCTAAAGTATTAATTTCTCCAAGAGCATCAGAGATAAGATTTGTAGCTTTAGAAAAATCTTTTATCTCTTCCCATTTTCCTTTATCTGTTAAAACCATATTTGCAGCTCTTTGAAGTTCTATAGCATCTTCATCAGTAGCTTCAGAAAGAGATATTCCTTCAAGAAAATCTTTAAATTGGGTATCAACAAATCTTTGTTCTAATTCCTGAGAAGGAAGAGTATTTTTTATGGATTCACTTAATGCTTTTCTTGCTGCTCCAAATAAAGTAAATATATTTTTAGATTGAATAGCTGCAATAGCTTCATTAAATGAAATTCCTAAACTTGGAATATTCATCATTTTTAATTCATCGATTTTACTCTCTACCAAATTTGTTACAAACGCTTTTCCTAAAGTAAGTGAATTTCCTAACCATGTAGTAGGATCTGTCGGATTAACTGAATTTAAATCCAAACCATAATTTGGAGAAGCATTATGAAGATTATCTATTTTTCCTGTTTGAACAAATGGTTTTGCAGGTTGATGAGTTTGAGTAGCTAATAAATTTCCTTGAGCTTTTACTCCTTCTGCAATTAAATTTCCCCCTTGATTAGAAGAAGTTATCTGTAATGTTTGATCTTGCTGTGCTGTTCTCCCATACCCATTTATTAAAATATCATACCAAAAATAATTAAATATAGGATTAATATATCTTTCTTTAAAATTGCCTACTTTTATACCAAATTCTAACTGTCTCATTTCTGCTTCTCCAACATTAATAGAATCAGGAAGAACATTGAAAGTTTCTAGATCAAATTCACATCTTTCTAAATCTAAAATATAAGTAGGAACCATATTGTTAATAATAGATAAAATCATAGGGGAACTTTCTTCTAATCCCTTCGAAAAAATTATATCAGTTTCTGGATTAATTTCTTCTTCTTGCATATAATTTGATCTATGAAATGTACGAAATTCAGTTATATACAAGGTAATTCTGAAATATCTCATCATATCAGGAAGAATCCATCTTTGATAATCATCATCCCAAGCAACTTTTCTATATAAATTTAATAAATGAGTTATTTTTTGATCTAATCCCTCCAGAGTATTAATAATAAGTCTTGCATCTTGAGCTACTCTTTTTCCTCTTCCAGGAACTATATTCATTAAAGAATTTAATCCATTTATAGATTGAAAATACCACTGAAATTCCTCTTGTAGTTGTTTCCATTTAAATATAAATTCAATTAACATATTTGCTCTAAGAATTTCATTAGAATCTCTTAAATATTGATATGTTGAATAATAATTTCTAGTATTTATATCATCTTGTGTATAAGTTGAAAAAAGAGGCTGAGGAAATTTATCGAAATTAGTATTATTTGTGTGATTATCCATATCATCAGAACGAAATTCTATTCTAAATGTAAGATAGGTTGGCTCATCAAATGTTCTAGATATTTTTCTAATACTATCAGTAAATCCTAAAAAAGGTTTCCCAACCCCCCTAAATGTATTATATTGATTTCTTAATTCTGCCATTTTTTTATATTTTATTGAGGTTCTTTTACTCTTGCTGGTGTTTCTTTTTTTCTAGCCTCCACTGGTACGGGAGCAGGCCATTCTCTTCTTGTTAAAATAAAGGATTGAGAAAAATTATTGAGTATATTTCCTACTTCAGATCCATCCCATGAAATTGTAAATCCTTTTACATAATACCATCCTGTGTAAAAAAACTCTAAGGATTCTCCAGAATTAAAATCTTCACTGGTTAAAAGACTCTCTACCCTATCTTTTTTAACTAAAACAATAGGAACTTTATCCCCTTTAATTATATTAAAGTTAGTTCCTTGTACATTAATTTCAACATTTAATTTTTCTAATTCTACATTATTTATAGTATTATGAACTCTTGCTCTCATATAATTTCTGTGTTGATTCCCAGTCCATTTCATATTATCTTCTTCCGGATTAGATATTGTATATTGAATACCTAACCATGGAGATTTTTTATAAATATTATAATTATAATTAGCTCTTGCAGGTTCATTACTATTTACAGAAGAGTCCCAAGTAGCTCTACCTCTTAATAAAATATGGGTATTAACTTTATCCTGATCGTAATTGGGAGAAATATCTAATTCCCAATACTTTTGACTTTCAGGTTCTTCATAAAGAATATTATTATGTTCATAAAATGCACACAGAAGAGAAGCTCCATAATCAAATGTTATAGCTGATGATCTATTTATAGGTCTCCAATTTCTAATAAAAAAACTTGAAGTCCTAAATCCTATATAATTAGAAAAAACTTTTGCTGTTCCAACTGTTTGATCTTCAGTACCTCCCCAGTAATATTCTTTAGAAACATTTCCTATAAGGGCTGCTTCATCAATAGCTTGTTCTGAGGAAAGTAATTGTTTTTGAACATTTACAAAATTAAGATTATAATAAATATCTATCCACCAATCGAAAAAAGAATTTTCTTCTTTCCAAGCTCTTTCACAAACATTATCTACAAATTCCTCAGCAGTATTAGGAGAAATCCAAATTTGAACATCCTCAGTATTCTCTTCATTGGTATTAAAACCAAGTCCTAATAATTCAGAACTTCTCTTTAAAATTTCCATTGTAGTTCCTTTCATTGATGAATCCCCAAGAAAAGATCTCCATCCAGGAATAAAAAGCTCCCCGAAAAAAGTCATAGAAATAAGGCCGCCTAAATTAGTATTTCTCTTTCCTGCAATAACTCCAGTAATTACATAGTCGTTTCTAATAGGTTTTAAAACTTCTGATTTACTTCTTATCATAACAGAGATAATATCTCCATCTTTTGGCATATTCTTAGATAAAAATAATTCATTAGGAAAAGAGAGAGATAAAGTAATTTTAGGAATTTTATCAGTTGAATCTATTTTAAAAGAATCTATCTCTCCTTTTGATACAAAATAATCATTTATTTTTATCAGAGGAAATTCAGTTGAAACATAATCCTCTATTCTCTGCTTTCTTGTTTCCCCTTGTGGAGATTCAGGAAGAGATAATTCATCAAGAACAATAGTAGATTCAAATACATTCCATATCCTTGCCCCTCCTTCTTGATTCCCTCCGGGACTTTTATTAGGAGCATCTGTTTTATTTGGAGCATTATATTTATAATCTGCCATTATACCTTCCTTGATCTGATAATTTTCGTAAGAAATTCAGAACTGCTCATTCCATTTTTTAAACAAGCACTTTCACCAATTCCTTCTCCAAAATAAACTCTTCCATTTCTATAAGTAATTCCTTGCTCCCCCTCTTGAGCTATATTTGGGGGAAGAGCTCCATCTTGTATTTGATCTTTTTTCTTTGATAAATTTCTTTCATTAAATTTTTCTGATTCAGAATCTCTTTTTGGCACCTTAGTTGGATCAATATATTTATAAGAATTTCTTATTCTTCTTGCATCAGATTCTTCAACAGCATCTCCTTGTTTTTTAACATTATCTTTAACTGTATCTAAACTAGGAATAAGAACCCTATCTCCTTTATCGATTGAAAATGGATTAGAAATACCGTTATATTTTAAAATAAATTCAGCATATATTGTATTATTATAAACAGATTGTGCTATAAGATCAGGTCTCATTTCATAGCCAGAAGGAATTTTATAAACTGAAAAATTTACATAATTATTAGATTTAAAATCAAACATTGTTTGAGTTAAATCTCTAATAACAGTTCCATCCTGTTTTTTCCATAAAGGTTTGCGATCTAAACTATTTAAAAACATATTATTTAAGTGTTTTTTGACCAACCCAATCTGAAGCTCTAAATTCACTTCTAGCCCAGATATTTTTAGGATCATTAAAAGCTATTGTTTGATCTGGAGAAAATGCAGCAAATTTACTTCTATTCCACACAGATGTATTTCCATGAAGAGCATTTTCAACTATTTTAGCTTTTCCAGTTTTACCTCCAGAAGTAGCAGCTCCTCCAATAACCGTTCCAGATCTCCAATCTCCCGGAGATCTTCCTGTAACACCAGCATTTACAGTATACCTATCTACATGAGTTTCTTGATCTGCGGTTCCCACCATAGCATCTGGTAAATCATATATTCTACCCATCCCTCTATTGAACATAGATTGAATAGCATCCCTATCTCTTGCCATTCCATGTTCAAGATTAACAGTAATTTTTACTTCTAAAGGAAAATCATCTGGCCCTAATTCATTACCAAATTCTACTTCTATATTATCACATATTAGATTTCCAATCATTGCAATTGGATTTAGGGGATTTCCTATTGTAAGATGCCACTCTCCAACGGGTTCTCCTATAAGAAGAGCACGAAGCCCAGTCAAATAAGGAATTTGGCCATTTGATCTTTCTGCAGCTTTAGCTCTTAAAATATTTCCTGCAATATTATCTCCAGATAAAAGATTTTTCATACCCCCCATAATATCATTATCCCCGCTTCCTAATCCTCCTAAAAGAGTTTGAAAGAAATTTTTAGTAAGATCTAAAAGTCCTCCTGCTCCAACTATTTTAGAAGCAAAACTTTCCATGGATGTTTGCCCCCAACCTAAAGGATCTCCACGATACCACTGTTGAATACCTTTATCCCCCCCAATAAATGGATAACGTTGTGGCTGACCCATAAATCTATGCTGACCTCCCCAAAACATAGCTGTTGCTGATCCAATTACTAAGAAATTAGAAATAATATCTAATAAAACTGCTTTTGTGTTAACCCCTCCAATAGGTCTTGCAACATATTCAAAATTTAAAGTAATTTTACTTTCATATTGAAGTCCTTTTTCTCTTTTTCTAACTTTTGTTATAGCATTAACTGGACCAATTATCCTATTTTCATATGGGCCTCCATCATATGGATCTGGTGGAAGTTCTCCTTGATTAAGAATAGCATTTGTATCAAAATTTCCTGTAGCAATATTAAGCATTTTAGCCATTGATCCTAGACCCCCAAAGAGCCCTGCTGGACCAGATTCCATGTCTGGATTACTTTGAGTTCCTACTTCGAATACGTTTGCTTCAACTTCTCCCCAATTAAATCCTGTAGTAAATTTAAGAATATCAGATAACTGATTTCCTGTTTCTTCTCCAAAATAGCTAATAACCGTAGCCATTGGAGGAAAATCTACTCTTTTTCCTGAACCCTGATCCTCATTTACACCTTCTTTTCCTATTGCAGTATCTAAAATGGGCTCTTCTGTTGGAGAATTAGTATAGCCAGCATCTGATTGTGCTGAAGGAGTTCCACTATTAGTATTCCCATCCATTCCAGGAAATTTAAGATTATCAATAATCGGAGCAGGATACCTTCTAAGTGTAAGCATCCTATTATTTGGAACAATATTCCAATATTTACAGAAAACAAAATCGGAAAAATGGTAGGGAGTTCTTCTATAAGGATCTCCTTCCCCCCAATTAATTATAGAAGTAGTAGTAGGATTAAGAGAATAAGCTAATTTTCCATCTTGTGTAGTATCAATTTCA
>Ga0307376_10005222_pt1 | contig 11737 bp, 5 predicted proteins | sample TR2MG_FD_202536 | JGI IMG/M metagenome (GOLD analysis project Ga0307376, IMG submission 202536) | Soil microbial communities from Risofladan, Vaasa, Finland - TR-2 | ecosystem: Environmental > Terrestrial > Soil > Coastal area > Acid sulfate soil | place: Finland: Risofladan, Vaasa | collected... | reverse complement strand
CCGGCTCGCTCCTCCCGACGGTTCGCAGCAGGCAAAGGAGAGGATAGCCGCATACCACGGCCAGAACGAACCACGTAACGAGGACCAGCAAACCGACCAGCTCGATCTCCCTTTCTCTACCCTGCAGGCGACCGGGCCATCAACCTCGCCTTCTCACGATGACCGCTTCCGTCGATGGCCAAGCAAAGAGCCGAGCGGGCTCCTGTCCACCAAGGCCAATCCGTTGTTGGCCCCCAACCGCCAAGACCCGGCCCAGCCCGCGACCGCCGCCCTTCGCCTGCTATCCGCGACCCAGATTATCCGCGAGCCGCCAGGACGACGCAAGCCCAAGACGATCTACGCTCTCAACGCGCAGCAATGCCAGGTGTAAGTGTGAACACCGCAGCTTGGAGGCACGTCAGCCCCTGCTGGACCTCAGTGTGCCTCGCGCTTCAGGCCGTGAACGCCATAGCGGGGTCTGCGATCCCGGAGCGGTTGGCACTCGCGGACCAGGGATTTGCCAGCAGGGGAACGCCACATGCGGCTTGCAACATAGCATGGGACCAGTGCCGGCCGAGGAACCGTTCAAGCGGACCTTGAGGCACTGGTCAGATCAGCGAGGATCAGGATCGACGCCCACAGCCAAAGAGACCGATGGGAGGCGTTGGTAGCCCAGGCGGACCACACCCTCAGTACTGGAACAACGCCAGGGGCAAGAAGGCCCGATGCACATCGCCCACATAGAGGGTCACGGGAATCGTTACCGGGCTTCCCACGACCGCCTCGCCTTCGCCGGTGGCCGAGATCACGATGTCACCCAGATCGTACAGCCCGGGGCCGTAGCCGCCCACGGAGATGTCCACCTGTATGCTCTGCGGCGACCAACCTACCGTCCCCGAGTCCGGAGTCAGCGTCGCTTCTGAGGGTTTGGAGTCGACCTGCCAGTCTATCGTGCCATCTCCATTATTGGAGACCCAGAGGTACGCGGTCTCCGAGGAGCCGCTGCCATCCTGGTGCAGCACCAGGATCCAGGACGGATAGACTGAGAGTTGGGCCATCGGGTAGCGCGCGTGGTTCAGCGAGTCACGGCGAAACGCTGGCCAAGGCGCCGGCGAGGTTGACGGCGCGTCATTCAGGTCCCAGATGTAGATCGCTCCGGGATAGCCAGCTACGTTGCGTCCTCCTCCGACCACCAGTTCCATCTTACCATCGCCATCCACGTCACCAACGGCCGGTGTGCCGTTCACGGTGTAGTTCGTCCCCAGGGCCCACAAGCCGGTCCCTGTCCGATCCCACACCAGCAAGTTCCAGTTGCACGGTAGCGCGAGCTCCAGGTTCTCGTCACCGTTCAGGTCGGCCACAACAGGCGAGGCGTTGGTAGCCGGCGTGGTGTACTTGGGCCAACCGCTGACGTAGCTTCCGTTCACGTTGTAGGCGCGGACGTACCCGTCAGTGGTGTTGATCATCACCTCCAGCGCGTCGTCTCCGTCCAGGTCCGCCAGTGAAGGCGAGGCAAAGGCGAAGTCTGACAACGTGATTGGCCATCCTGGCAAAGGGTTGCCGTTATGATCCCAACCGTACAGAGCCTTGGTGACTGGATGAGTGCCTCCAGGAGGGGGTGCACACGCGGGCACCGACCAGCAGTTACCCGTGCCGACCACGACATCCAGCCAGCCATCACCGGTGATATCCCCTAGAGCAGGGGATGAGTAGATGACCTCATCGATCTGCTTGGGAAAACCCGGTACGTTAGAGCCGTTCTCCCCGTTGAGCACCCACAGCCTGCCGCCGTCTTGCATGCCGCCCCCTCCGGCCCTGGTAGAGTCCGCCCCTATGGCGATCTCCAGCTTCCCGTCACGATCTATGTCGCCAATGGCCGGCGAGGACCAGACGGTGTCGCTCACGAACTTCTGCCACAGGAGGGTGCCGCTATCATTCAGCACCCGGATGTGTGCATCCCAACTGCCGTAGATGATCTCCAGCTTGCCACCGTCGTTGCCATCCACGTCCGCCAGGGCAGGACTGCTGTACACGCCGTCAGCGACGTGATCGCCGTTGAAGTCGCCAGATGCATAGGACCACAACTTCCCACCATTATGGTCAAAAGCCCACACACCCCCTGGGGCGCTGCCAGTAAAGGTACTGCCCACCCCGACGACCACCTCGTTCCAGCCGTCAGCGTTTATGTCACCAATGGCGGCCTTGCTCTCGATGGACGCGTTGCCGGTGTCGTAGTCCCACAGCTTGGCCCCCGTACCCCTATACGCGTGGACCTTACCATCGGACCCACCGACGACAATGTCATCCACCCCGTCGCCGTTCAAGTCACCCAAAGCGACAGAGGAGTAGCGAATATGACTGCCACTCAGGTCGATCCGGCGTACGGAAGGCGCGGCGGCAAGCCCGCGAAGCGTGGTGGAAGCCACCACCGTCCCGAGACCAAGTGATAGCGCAGTCATTACTCCCAGCAGCGCGGCCACACTGCGACCGGTGCTCGTTCTCATAAGCAATCCCTCAATCAGGCTTCCTCGCCCCTGCACCTATATGGGAGCAATGCACTAGGCTGGAAAGCCTGCATTCTTGGGATACTGTGGCGGAGGTCGCAATTCAATAGTACTTCCTTCTCAAGCCCCTCCTGGTGAAGGACTCTATGTACCGCTCAACCTGTCCCTTCGCCGTTCTCACAAGTGGCTGGGAGCCATCGCATGACACGACAGTGCTTTGGAATGGTCAGCAGCGAGATCAGTCCTAGCATGCCCGCTAGGCTCAGCAGGGCGCCGGCCCGCAGCGAGTCTGGTGCGAACTCGAAGACAACCTGGTGCTCACCTGCAGGGACAAGGACGCCTCGCAACACATGGTTGGCCCTCAGGATCGTGGTCGGCTGGCCATCTAGATAGGCCTTCCAACCGGGAGAGAACTGGTCGCCGAGGATGAGCAGACCCCGCTGAGTGGCCGAAGCTTTCACGACTACTCGCGTGTGCTCATAACGGACGATCTCGGCCCGACTTGCAGGGATCTGAGAGTTGCCTGGCAGATCGACGGGCTCGGCTACCACGGCAATATCGCGTAGATCGAAGGACTCATCGAGAAGGCGGCTGACCGCCTGCCCGTCATCCGCAATGTGCTCAGCCCCATAGACCACATACGCCCGCGGCATTGGGGCAAGACGCTCATAGACATACGCCTCTCCTTTGTAGACCTGGGACCAGTCCGCTCCGTACACCGAGATGGCTGGACTTCCACCAGCAAGCATACACAGACCCACGCCTGTCTCGGGCACAGTTCCGTCCGGAACGACTTCCCAAACATAGGTTTGGCCTGGTGCCTCTCGCTCAGGGGCAAAGTAGAGAGTAACCTTCGCTTGGTCCTGCAGATCCCGAGTGCCAAGGCGCGATTCCAGTATGAGACGCTGCTTCTCCGCGCCCCTCCACATCCGGACCAGCAATGCTCCGCTGCTCCGACCAGGCTGATAAACGCGGAAACGCAAATCCAGACGGTTGATCGCAGTCTCGCGCACAGCGAAGGACCCGGTGACAATGTTGGTGCTCGTGATCTCCCCGCTGTCCCGATCACACCCGTCAAGCACAAACTCGGCTCGCACACCCGGGTCATCAAGGGGGACTGCGGATAGAACGTAGGCCACTTGGAACAGGTCCAGCAGGCGGGTTGGCGGGTGAAAGAAAAGCACCAGTTGTCGATTGCCGCTGGCAGCCCACACCTCGGCGAGTGTGGGGTCGGCAATTCCCGCCAACTGGTGGAATCGCGCCGGAATCACTGTGGAGTAGCCGCCAGCCTCAGTCAGGCCGTACGTGGGGAGGATGTTCGGGCCGTACAACACGTCGCCCAGGGGCTGGTTGGCCACCACTCGGTGCAGCCCAGCGTGTGCGCGGAGGTAGTCTATGGCCGGCGTCGGCGGTATTAGTTCAGCAATCGGGCCCACTGGGTTAAAAGTGCTGCCAAAAGCCCATAAATCCACAAAAACGAGTGCAACGACACCCCAATTCGCCCACCTTTGCGCCTTCGCGAACTGGTCGCGCAGCACTATGAAGGCCACCACAGAGAACAGCAGCAAGACCGACCAGAGTATGGAGCTCTGCAGCGCCTGCCAGTGTTCCTGTGCGCCACCCCAGTTCAGACAGAGAGTCAGCCCCAACACCGCACCCAACAGGCAACCACTCGTCAGGCCTACCCGCCCGGACAAGCCCGGAGCACTGACCGCCATGGCGGCAAGCATGGAAATCAGCAACGGAAGAAGAAATGCCGCGCGATGCAGAGACAGGTACTTGACGATCGGAATCGAACTTAGCAGTTGCACGCCCGGACCGCCCACTACAAACCATAAGGTTAGTATCAGGGCCAGTGATGTGTACCAGACGAAGAAGCGCCGTGCGGCGAAGGGAGCCGCGCAAGCCAATAACAGAGCTGGCAAACCAGCGTAGATAGTCGCCTCGGCAAAGTTACCTGCGCCCCAATAGCCGCTAGCCCACCTAGGATCTCCGTAGAAATCGGGGACCATGAGCGTGACCAACTGTCGGCCAGGAAGGGGATCGACTAACCCCCGCGAGGTGGCGCGATGGGTGTGACCCAGGAATTCGGCGAATGGTACAGTCATTATGGCGCTCAGTAGAGCCGCGACGATGATCAACCCGCCCAACGCCGCAAGCGGCCAGCCGTACCCACTAGTCCGCCGCACGAGCCGTTCCAGAGCCCGGCCGAGGGCATAGATGGCCAGGAACAGCATAAACGTGAGCGAAAACCTAAGCTCACCGCCAAGAATTGACAAGGCCATTATCAGCCCCGACAAGGCTACATACTTCACGCTCCGGCGGCGCAGTGCAACCTCGAACGTCCACAGCACGCCGGGCAGCCAACTGAGAGTGGCTACCCAGAACGTGGTCTCGAACCATGTCACCATGTAGCCACCCAGCACATAGGTGAAGGCTCCCAGCACTGCAGCCGCGCGCGAGCCTGTGATCGTCCGCAGAAAGCCGTATGTCAGCGCGCCTGCCAACAGCGCATGTAGCCACAAACCGAGAGTCAAACCGCGCGCCACACCGAACACGAGACCCAGCATCACGAACACCGGGTAGAAGGGCTGGTACGGCGGGTTGGCAACAGCCGGATGGCCCAGAAGAATGTAAGGGTCCCATAGGGGCAGGCTGCGGCTGTAGCGCACCGTGCTCACATCAAAGGCTAGCGCAGGGTAGAACTGGTACAGGGGATCGGAAATCAGAGGGTTGTGCACCCGCGCGGCCGGGCCAGACCTCCAGGGCAACGTGTTGTTAGCCAAGTCCACCGGCAGAAAAGCGTAACCAGGCTGGATCCCGCGCAGGTGAAACAGCGAAATGCCGAACAGAACGACTGCCAACGCCAACAGATCACGCCTGGTCCACCCTGGACCTTGATGCATCTCCGCCCCTCCAAAGCTTCGGAAACGCCCACAGCGAGCAGGAGCTCGCCCCGTTGCCACGCCCCAGGCACTGCACAGCCGTTTCAGTGGCCGCTTCCCGAATCTTGAACTCATAGGCCTCTGCCGCCTCAAAGAACCTGGCACGCGTCAAGTCGCAAGCGTATGGTGCCCGGATTCGCAGGTCAGCGACTTGCCCCGCACGGCAATCGACTACTCGTGCAACTGACGATAGCGCTGAAGCCCCGACTCGGTAGACGCTGAGCTACCATGGATACCAGATCGCACTAAGCAGCACCGTGGTCCGCACATTAAGTCGCGGGCTGTGCCTTGTGTCCAGGATGGCTGTCTCGCGCTTCATTACTGACCCCTTTGCAGGATGAAAGCCGTCGTACAGATTCTCGTCTGCGCTGCAAGGCAGAACACTACCCGGAGCGAGTCGCCTCGCACCTTCGTACTAGCTGGTCCACCAAATCGGGAGTAATGGCGTCACCGGTGCCGCGCCGCAGTACTAGCGCTCCATGGCTACGGAAGGTCACCCCAAAGCCATCGGTTGCCGCCACCTCCACGAAATGGCCATAATCGTCACAGGAAAGCTCAGATCCGAGAGAACGTTGGTCTCTCACGTTCAAGAAGACTGCATCAACCTCGCTGAGACACTGGAGGTCCTCGTGATAGACGAAGACGCGCAGAATGTCGCGCTGAGACAGATGAGGTGCGTAGGGATTCGTGGTGAAGACGGCGGCCTCCGCCGGCACCTGGGCCAGGGCAGTGCGAACCGCACCCTCGTTCGGGAGCCGACTCCAGGCCGGAGGCACTCGGCCCGTATCGCGAAGTGGGCTCCACCGAAAACCAGCAACTAAGGCGACCACCACCAGCCCGCCCCACGGCATCCATGTAATGTATCGCGGCGCGTTAGCACTGCGAAGGAGTCGCTGCAGGGTCCCCATGCCACGGATGGCGCCCACGAGAACGAAAGGCACCGTTGGGGCAACGTACTGGTAGTAGATGGTATGCTGGGGCGAAAACGACGACAGAAGGTTATAGCCCAGGGAGGGCAAGAGTATGAACAACTCGCCAGCGCTCAAGAGAAGGAGAAAGGCCACAGGAGCCAGCAGTTGAAACCCCAAGGACAGAGCCCTCGACGGCACCTGCCTCTCCACAAGAACTGCCGGCTTTGTGACTAGCGTGGCTACCATCTCGCCGGGCGTGCTGCCGAGCCAGGCATAGCGGCCCAGGGTGTCGGATGCGCCGGCCCGGAATGCCGGAATGAGAACGAAAAGCGCAATCAGGGAGAAAAGCACTCCGGAGATGGCCCAGAGCGCCCCAAACCTGCGACGGCCTCGCAGGGCCACAACCACCCCGAACGCAGCCACCGTTAGCCCAATCTCCTCCTTCCCCAATAGCGTCAGGGCAAGGAACACTGAAGCCCATCGCAAACGCCCCGCATCGACGAAATCGGCGGCGGATAGCAGTAGAGGCACGATGGTAGATTCCCAGTGGAAGTCGAAACGGTTGATGTAGCCCACCGCGGGGTAGATGAGATACACCGCTGCGAAGACAAGGCCCGCCAGGTGGGAACCAAGATGCCTCCGGGAGAGTCGGAACACGGGGATGGCTCCCAGGGCCAGCACAACAGTCTGAAAGGCCAGCATCCAGTACACCGATGGCCTGAGCCAGTACAGCGGACTGAGCAAGGCCATCAATGGCTGGAAATGATCGCCCAGGTAGTTCCCTGTCTCGAAGGAGATCTGAAACGGGCGGCCGCGCGACGTGCTCCAGACAACCTGCTCTTGAAGGCCCAGGTCAAACCCGGCAGAGTTGAAGTGATAGTGGCGCTGAAAAACCATCCAGCCGAAGCCGACCACATAGGCTAGCACCAACGTGGTGAGAGCCAACTTGGCCCAGCAACGCTTCCCCAGCGAATCGCAGATGCGCTCCAATACGCGCTCAGCCCCTGAAAGAACCCTGTCCCTGATCACCGCAATCACTACCTCGGGCGGCTGACTCACATCGCGGCAGCCCAGCTTGTTTGGTTTCCGTGTCCGAACTCCCCGACGATCGCCGCTTGCAGACCTCCTCTGCCGTGAACAGCACAACACGAGCCAGCGTGCTCGTCAAGCCGACGACCCCAGCAAGTAATCCCTCCTTGAAGGACCGGGGGCATAGATGAACTCCACATTGTGCTTGCCTGGCTCAAGATAGATCGCCCTAAAAAGGCAATCGGCGTGGATCTCAGACTCCTCTCAATCCACCGAGGCTTGCCAGCCTCGCTTCGACTTGACGCAACCCAGGTCGTAGCCCATGATGCCGGCTACTGATGCCTGCCGAAGGGTTGCGATCCCAACCAAGGGCCTGCCCCATCCGTTCTGGCGGCTGTACTTCGCAGAATACCCCATTGCAGGAGCACCTGCCGCGGTTTCTCGAACCGTAGTGGGGGGAGGCGTCTTCGTACAACTCATTTCCATAGTGGCGTGACGACTCTTGCGGACCACTCCCCACCCTACTTGCGCCTCTGCGCACCAGGCTACCCCAAGCGGTGGGGACTGACAGCCCACAGAGGGCCGCGAGCGCGGGACTTCTGGATCAATTGATGCCGCAAGGCGCAGTGCACTGTTTGGCACAGCTGCACGAAAGGTGAAGCGTCCTTCTGCCCAGACCACCGTGAGCCCCCCCGGCACTGAGCATGAGATTCAGTCGGTCACAATGCCAAGTCCTGCTCCCCTGAAAACGGAATGCACCCTGCCGCAGCGCATCCAGGGCCGAGACCGCTAAGCTGTCCTGGGCAAGAACACAACCGAGCACATGCCCGAGTCGCGAAGGGTGGAGATGCGGTACGACGGCTTGCCGTCCTCGAGCACATAGCAATCGTAGTCCAACGCTCGCATCTCGCATATCCACTCGGCGGGTGTGCAGGCAGATCCCCTTCTCAGCGCGACGGGGTTAAGCTCAGATAGGACTATCGGCCGATCCGTACTCAGAATCCGTCGCGCGCCCCGCAAGGCCAAGGGCTCGGCGCCCTCTATGTCTATCTTGATGAAACTAACGGGACCGCGAAGAGGATATTCGTCGAGAGCCACTATTTCCACATCCTGTATCCCATGGCCGTCGGGTATCTCCATCCCATCTTCAAAGAGATAGGACCCTCCCGAGTTCAACATGTACTCTTGGAATAGCAGCTTTGCCGCCCCGGACGATTGGCCGACTGCAGCCCGCTCCGCAACAACGCGATCCCCAAAGCCGTTCTCGGCAACGGAGCGCTCAAGCAGATCAGCGTTCTCGCGAAGGGGCTCGAAGGCATAGACCTTGCCTGATGGTCCCACGAACAAGGCCATGCAAACGGTGAAGAACCCTATATTGGCTCCCACATCGATGACAGTCTGACCAACCTCTACCATCTCCCGCACAAAGGCGATCTCGCTCCGTTCATAGCATCCTCTGATGATGTTCTGACCGATCACTAAGTCAGAGAGTTCCACGTACAACCTTAGGTCATCATCCAGTTCCGTGATGACGACCCCGGCTTCACCCACGTGAGGGAAGTTGCCAGGGTTCTTGACCCCAAACTCTGGCGAGGTCATGATATCCGCTCGCAATTGCTGAGTAGTTCCGTAGGCCTTGAGCCTGTCAGAGATCACGGCTTCGCTTTCAGGCTCCCGATCGAGCAGGATCCTGTAGGCCCAGACAACATGATCCCTGGTGATACGCTGGTTCTCTACCTCCTGTCCCGACAAGGCTCTTCCGAGTTGCGACAAGCGGGAGGCGAACCCGTGGACTAACCTGCGTGGATTCATGATTGACTCCCCACCCGAAAGCTCTCTGGCACGCCAAGGCACCTATCATATACTTTCAGCGTCTCGCGCGCCGCGCGCCCCCACGAGAAGCCCGCAGCGCGAGCCAGACCCGCTTCACGCAGGGCGACGCGCCGCCCCCCATCGCCAAGCAGGTCACTTATGGCTGCGGCCAGTCCCACGGTGTCAGTGGGATCCACCAGCACCCCCGCCTCGCCCACGATCTCCGGCAGCGACGACACGTTGGAGGTTATCACCGGGACACCGCAGGCCATAGCCTCCAGAACGGGTAACCCGAAGCCTTCGTAGAGAGAGGGGTAGACGAAGAGAACAGCACCGCTGTAGACGAAGGGGAGGATATGTCTTTCTACCCGGCCGGTAAACAACACCTGGTCTTCCAGCCCCAAGGCCTCGACGCGCTCAAAGACCTCTTCGAAATCCCAACCCTTGGCGCCGACCAGTGCCAACCTGGGAAAGCCCAAAGGCGCCGCCTCTCGCGCCAGACTGTAAGCCTCCACCAGGCGCACCAGGTTCTTCCGCGGCTCAATCGTGCCTACATGCAGTATGTAGCCACCGGGATCGATCCCCAGGGGCGCAAGCGCCCGTGCCAGAATCTCCGAGTCCTCTATCGGTCGCATGGCTGCACCGACCCCGCCATAGACGACCTCCACCCTCTCGGCTGGAACGTTCAAGTGGGTGACCACGTCCCGTTTCGTCGCCTCCGAGATGGCGAGCACCACGTCTGCTCCCTCCTGCACAAAACGGTGCTTACGCTCCTGGAGTTCACGATTCCTGGCCGTGTGGTACTCAGGGAAGAGGAGCGCGCTCAGGTCGTACATGGTAATGACGTTCAGCGCCCCCGGCTGTCTCCAGAGCAGAACGTCCGAGGAGTGGAAAACGTCCGGTCCATCCAGGGCGGGCATGAGTCGCCGCCGCATGACCGCCTCAGCCGCAGCGGACCAGGGTCGCAACAGGGCCCGATCCACCAGGTTGCCCGCGCGCCGCAGCACCCCCGCGCGCATCGGTTTCCAATCGGCGAGTCGGCGATGCCGCAGCCCGTGACGGCGCACCACCTGGGCGTTGGGTGCCAATATCTCCCAGGGTTCGGCAGGCTCCTTCCACCCTCCATGGATAGGGTAATAGTCCAGCAGGAGGAATTCGTTCTCCTGATCCTCCCCGAGCATCGCTCGAATCAAGTTGTACGTATAGTAGAAAACGCCAGCTTCAGCCACGTAGAGGACGGTGATGTCGAAGCCGATGCGCACCTAAGCCTGCTCCAGATGATGTATTTGCACCAAACGCTCCTTGATTCGCCGCGCAGCCTCACGCCAAGTCCAGCGTCGCAAGACCTCCTCCGAGGCAGCAGCTCCCTTAGCGGCTGCCTCCTCCCGGTTCTCGTATACGTGGCGCATCAGAGACACCAGGTGGTCTTCGTCAGGCTGGGCCCAGCGGAAGCCCTCGTAGTATGGACACTTGGCCCTGGCTGGGATTAATTCTGCCACCCGCAGCGGATAGGCGTTGCTCTCATTCATGAACTCGGTGTGGGCGCTCCAATCGGTGGCGATCACCGGGAGGCCACAGGCCATGGCCTCGAGCATGGGCAGACCCCAACCCTCACCGCGCGTGGGAAGAACGAAGCAGTCGGCAGACCGGTAGAGGCTTCCCATCTGATGGGGAGGCAGTTCCTGGTTGTAGAGCAGGGCCACAGGCGGGCCCAGTTCCGGCAGTCTCAACGCCTCGATCTGCTGCCTCACGTCCACGCCAGGGTCGCGGTTAATGACCTTGAGGAGTAACAACACCCCGTCCTCACGACTGAAGGCCCGGCTGTAGGCACGCAGCAGCACCTCGGGCGCCTTGCGCTCTCCCCACTCCAACACGGACAGAAAAGTGTACCGGGATGTTGCGCGGAAACCCTTGATACGCGGATTAAAGTAGTCCGGATTCACTCCCAGAGGCATGACGTAAATCGGCTTCGTCACCCCGCTATCGCGAAAGGCCTCCTCGTTGAAGGTGCTGGGCACCCAGACCTCGTCCATTTCGTTGCACAGACGCACCCAGTCGTCAGGGATGCCATCCACCTCCAGCATGGTGTAGCCGATGCGGTAGCGGCCACTGTTCTTGGAGAACAGCTCGCCTGGAGCGTAGACCACCTGAGGCAGAGCGAGGTCCTTGCGGCGCTCCCGCATGGCAGCTACGCGGTGATCGTCGCGCTGCGTATCCATCCAATCAGTCCCGTATATGTAGGCCAGCCTCACGTCCACGCCCAGTTGATCCATCTGGACCAGCAACTCGCGCGAGGAGACAGCATAACCCGACGGCCCGCCGACCTCCGAGTGCCACAACACACTGGTCTCGTATCGCCCTTTCAACTTGCGCTCCCATCGTTTGCGGAAGATCTTCTGTGACTTCCGGAAGGTCTTGAGGAAGTCCACACGGTTGACGCGGGTGCTGACGTTCTCGTGGTGAATCAAGGTCACGCCGCCAGCACAAGCCGTTCTGAACCCTGCTTCCCTTGCCCTCAAGCAGTAGTCGGTGTCCTCAAAGTAGGAGAAGAAAACCT
>Ga0307376_10005219_pt1 | contig 11740 bp, 11 predicted proteins | sample TR2MG_FD_202536 | JGI IMG/M metagenome (GOLD analysis project Ga0307376, IMG submission 202536) | Soil microbial communities from Risofladan, Vaasa, Finland - TR-2 | ecosystem: Environmental > Terrestrial > Soil > Coastal area > Acid sulfate soil | place: Finland: Risofladan, Vaasa | collected... | reverse complement strand
TCTATTTTCTAAAAGACTTATAACTTAAATGTTGAACCAAGAATATAATATCTTGCCAATGAAATTACAGGTTGCATTTCTACATAAATAAAATGCTCTAAATAGCTGTTTTTAAGTGGTTTAAAGAATTATGCTATTAAGGCAATGGGATTTTGAGGATAAGAAAGTGTCACTGAAGGGATTGAAATGCATATACCAGCATCCTTTCAATAAGGTATTATGCTGACATGCTGCATTATACAGTAAATGATGGTACTGGGGAGTATGGGTGTAGAATTGAATAAGCTACAGCAAATTGCAGCAACCAGACTTTTATAATGTATAGTTATTTTTGAACGGCAATAGCTTTCTTAACTTCCTCGATGTGACTATATAGAACATCATCAAAGGCGGAGGTGTTCACCTCCCAGCTTTTGTCAAGAATTATCTTTGCATCTTCATATTTGCCCTGCTTATACAATCCCCAACCTTTGGTATCCAGATATATATAGTCATCAGGTTTTAGCTGTAAAGCCTTGTTGACCAGTTCCAAACCTTCATTTATATTACGGTCAGCATCGATGAGAAAATATGCCAGATTATTCATTGCATCAGGATCCTGAGGCCTCATGTTCAGGACTTCCCTGAAATATTCTTCTGCTTTATCAGGCATATCAGCCTGCCAGTAAATATTACCAAGGGCATCTGCAATACCTGCAGTAGTTGATCCCTGTCCCTCTCTCAGAGATTTATATTTCTCAAGATATCTGTTTGCAGCATTTCTTTTTCCAGAACTTAATGCCAGGATAGCCTGGCTTCCAGTGTTTTTGATATATCCTTTATAACAGATGGAGTAATTGAAGCATAATTAGTCAGACCTTTGCCTTGAAGTACACTATTAACAGCCTCTGTTTGCCTGACTGTCAAATCTTCGGAATAGTTTGAAAAAAAGGTGATCAGGTTATCCTTAATGCCATCCTGCCAGACATTCCAGATAGTATCATTGGTCATGTTCCGAAATGGCATTACTGCAATAGAGATTTTTCCGTCTGACGACATGAGGTTATCCAATGTGTCAGGTTTTAAAAATTTCTGATAAGCTAACAGAACAACAATAACCAGCATCGTCATTAATCCAATTACTGAAAACCACTTGCGTCTGGTTAAAATTGATGGTTTTGCCCGCTTTTGCCTTCCCTCCTCATCACTATCTTTTTCTAATGGTAAGCTTTGTATAGTCTTTTCTTCACAGGTGAAACAGGTTCAGTCTTTAATCCTCCGATAATCTCTTTAATTGCATTAGCCGTCTTGTTGATCTGATCCCTGTAGAAAGTTTTGTTCAGGTTCTTATCAGGATTATCAGATGGGGTTAATGGCCTGTTTACTCCCGAGGATGTTGTGAAAACAAAATCCATTGCTCTAAGCACACTTCCTGTCTCTTTTTCAAAGAGCTTCACATCTTCCGGATCAAGGTCGTGGATCCGGATTGGCAGTATCCTGCTAGTAACATTGCCATTTCTCAATTTAACATCTTTACCGAAAATGTCATTCCCGGTCATCCTGATAAAGGGCAGAAACTCATATTGCCATGCATAGCTGTTTGGATCGCAATAGGTTTGTGATAGTATAGGGATAAATATCAGGCATTTCAATTTATCTTCAAGGCTCTTGTCAACATTATGTGTCTCAAGCAGACGGTCATGCGGATTTTCGTCGAAATAAACTGAGATATCCTCCTTAAAAGTGGAATCTAACTCTGTCTTCAGCACTTCGACGAACTCACTCACCCACCTGTCTCCCTTATTATCTTTCTGACGATAGCTGATGAAGATGTCGTAATTGTAACTTTTTATTATGCTTGCCATGTTACATGTTCATTGTGATAAAGTTATGAAAGACAATAATAAAAGTCAAGTTTATTATGCAATGCAAAATAAAGAGAGCAACCTAAATACCAATGTCCTGGAAACACATATGATTTTCACTCTATGGTCTCATAGTGAAATTGCCACCCCTGTCCTGTTGAAAAATTGTCTGTTACAAACCATACCAATACTGTATTTGTTCTGGAAAATACTACCGGGGGTATGTTTTGGCCGCTAAATTTAGCAATGAAGTTTTCAGGAATAGCTGTTTGCCCGTCAACAAGATAAATGAAGTCAACGTTAGGTTGTGTGTCTATTTGATCAAAGGTAAATTTGATTCTTTTTCCGACTGGGACTGTAATAATCCATTTACAGGAACAGTAATTGGCATAGTTGTTTTCGCCACTCCCGTCATCAATAATTCCTGTCTCCTGACTCAGGTAACGCAGGTCATCGCAATATAGCTTAGTAGAATCAACAGGTTTCCCATGGTAATAAATCGTGAAGATATCCTTTTTTTTTAGTGAGTTGTTTCGCATTTGTACTGTTAAGGATGATGAAGGAACAAATATCTGATGAGGTGTTTTCGAAAGATTATACTCGTTCCAAACTGTATCATTTACCACAATACTGAATGAATGCTTTGCAGGTTTCTTAATAACGGAAATATCAGGCTCAAGGTAAAAGCCATAAAAGCCACCTGCCGGATTTATCTCCCATATTTGAGAAGGGCTTTCTTTGTCAATTACAATGGAACCCTTTGATCGAAGTGAAGAGTAATAACGACTTCTATTTGATGAGTTGGAAATATAATCAAGTGCATTTTCAAGATTTACAATTCCGGCACCCAGCTTACCTCCATATGTTGTGGATTTCTCTGTAAATGGAGTAGAGGTATTCAACAAGGCTTCTTTTACGTCGGAATTTAATAGACCCTCTCTTTTAGACATAATAACTGCAGCACATCCTGCAACCAGGGCTGTTGCAGCCGAAGTACCTTTATCATATATATAGGCGTTATCTTTCTCAGGGTGTGCTCCAAAAACAAATTCTGCTGGTGCAGCTATATCTGCATCCATACCAAAATTTGAGTTCTCCTCTTTTTGAAGGTTCATGTTTATCCCGGTAATGGCAAGCACTTCCGGGGCAATAGCTGGAAACAGGATATTCTCGTCATTAAAATTCCCAACCGAGCCAATAATCAGGATTCCTTTTTGATGTGTTTCCTGAATTATTTTTAAGTCTTCAGCATCCGGGTTACCACCGCTCCAGGCAAGACAAATTATATCTGCTCCATTTTCTGCTGCATATCTGATGCCTTTATAACCATCCTTTAAATAGGTATTACCTGCATTGTCTGAAAGTACTTTGACAGGCATGATCTTTATCTTTTCACTTGCCACCCTACCATAGTGTAGAAATGCTACCCTGGCAATAATACTTGAAATGTATGTACCATGAAAAAATTCTTTGTCCCGCCAGTCGGGTACTGAAACATCATTGTCAATATTAGAAATATCCCAGCCAAATACATCATCTATATAGTTGTTGCCATCATCATCAACTTGATTATCAGGTATTTCATCAGGATTCTTGTAAATGAAATCACTGATTTCATTATGCGAAAGACGGAAAGCATCATCAACTACGGCGACGATAACCGGAGCTCTATTGGAACTTAGACTTTTTGCAACAGGAATATGAATACTATCATAGGCCCATAAACTCCATATGGAATCCTGAGATTTAGTAATGGAACTTAATAAAAATAAGCTAGTAAGAACAAATATCTTTGCCAATATGGTAAAAAATCTCAACCCCTATTGATATATAATTGTATGTGAATGTGAAGGCATTTGGCTGATAGTCATCGTATTATATTCGGTGCCACTTTTTTGTCCAATTGGCCGGTTAGTCAAACCGGGTCCATTTCCATAATGAATTGGGACACGACCTCTTAGATCCGGCAAACCAAATGTTGTTCTGCCATCTCCACCATACGTAATACCAAGTAAGGCAAAAAGAGCAGAATTCTGATTTATTGGTAATAACTGGCCATCGCAGGATGCAAATCCTCTGGGGGGGAAATTAAATCCGAATAATTGAATTTCACCAATAAATGGCTCCATAGCATTTCTTGATGGGAATATTCCTACCAATGCAATGCAATAATTTAATACGAGGTATGGTTGCATATTATTTTGCGATTGATTACCTCCTGAATTGTTGGTCAATGCATTTTTTGCTACCCAATTAGTACCATCATAGGTAATTAAGTTCCCTTCAACGGCATTTTTATCTGTTAAGGTTTCTGCAGTTTTTGCATTCAAGGCATATGGAACACTCAGCAGTTGAGTGATTCCCATATCAACATAATTTGTGCCTCCTGCCGGATCAATTTCAACCTTGAGATAAAATGAACATGAATCCCATTTAATAGAAGAAAAAGTGCCTGAAACAGGCGTCCCCTGGCCTATATGCAGATTTAATAATCCCAGGCTGGTTGTTGTTGTACTAAAAGTTTCAGTGTAAAAAGTACTATCAGAAGGACTCCCGGTTAATATACTAATCTGGACACTCATTGCCTGTTCAGGATAAGTGCCTCCTGAGCCATTCCGTGGTATAGCCTGATAATTAAATGATTCAGGTACTTGTGCATTAACAAGCATACACATTACTACAAAAATAATTGAAAGAACAAATGTTTTCATATTGTAGGATTTAAATTACTGCATATGAATTTTCATTGTTAAAGTTATGAAAGACAATTATGTTAACCAAATTTAAATCATCCTCTCAATATATGACCCAGTTAAACGTTATTACTAATATCGATAATTTAGTTCATCTTTAGTATATATACTTGCCGACTTCCTGAATAAGTCGAATTGAATCCAACCATGTCACCATTCGGGCTCCATCTGCAATGAATATCGCAACGCCAGTCTCCCCTGTATTCTAATGGTTGAATAAATCTGCCAACAGGTAAAACACATTCGGTTTTCATATCCATTAAATAGATCTTCTGCTCCGTATTCTGTGAAGGATATGTGTCAGTTATCATCCATTTTTTATCAGGTGAAAAAGTACCATGCCCATCATAATCAAGTATTCCTTTTCCAAGTCTTTTATAATCTTTTTCTCCCACAGTAAATAATATATGAGCATATTGTTTTGCATTGTACTCAGCAGTAATCATTAATTCATTGTCGCTTAACCAGTCAAAATGGGAACCGCCCCACCCGTCCGGGAAACATCGCTGCAAATTTGTTCCATCCCTGTTTACAGTAAATGAGGTAGTATTTCGTTCTGGTGTTGCCCTTGCAAGCCAGAAAATTTTTGATCCATCTTTGCTAAAGAGCGTGTGGTTAAAATATTCAATCCCTTCTTCGGGAATTTCAGGCACATTATCTTTTATATCTGCTATCGATACAATAAGCCGGGCTTCACCGGTTGTCAGGTCCACCAAAAACAGACCATCATCATCCGGAAACTGTACATCAGTTTTTGAATCCTGGCCCTCTCCACCATAACCATAGTCTTTTCGGGTAATACGAAGACGAGCAAAATTAATGCTAATGGCTTCTTTTCCGTTTGGAGAAACCGCACTCACAGGATATGGAATGGTTTTTATCTCTTCTTTGGTATGCACATTCATAATAACCGAAACAAACTTACCTTTTCTTATATCATTATATATAATAAGGGAATCAGGTGATGTTCCCAGCCAGTGTGCCATACACCCTTGTTGAAAATTCCAGGCCCTTGTCTCAGTAAGCGGAATGAATTCATGGGTCTCAATATTTACCAATCCCAGTGTGGCATGATCGTTTTCATCCGGCAGCAGGTATTTAATATCTGTTTCAAGAACAGTAACAAATTTTTGCGATTTACTGAATGAATTGATCCCATAGTAACTGGCTAACAGATGTTCTTTTTGACTATCAGTAATTTGTATGGGGTCGCTAATATTTGGGAAAGACACTATTAATCCTTCTGTTTTCTTTTTTGCACATTGATTGAACAAGAATAATGGAAGGCAGAGAATAGCTAATGTTTTATTATTCATATTATTAATATTTATTCTTTTGGTAGACCGTCTTCGGTAATCTATCGGTTTTCATAGTCGACGAATATGGCTATCAAAGGAGGATCAGGACTTCAGAACTGCAATTTTTCTTATTAATCCAATCTAATACTATAACTTAGATTTCTTCTCACAGAAATTAATTCACATAAGAGTGTAAGCAAGATCTGACTGACAAATAAACTAAGCTTCATTTACACGTTCCAGGAGCGCCTTCATATAACCAATGGAAAAAGCTGTTCCGGAACCATTAACCATTGAGGGAATATGGTCAGCAATGAATACTCCGTCGAAATCCACTTCTTTCAAAGCTTTCATAATTTTGTACATGTCAGCATAGCCATTATCCAGAAAGCTCTCTACGAAGTGTGGTAAGGGTTGATTAACATTTCGGAAATGCACCTTAAATATCTTCTTTCTTTTACCAAAGTAACGAATAGTCTCTATGACGTCTTTCCCCATCAAGGCACCCCCTTCGAGCCAGCAACCAACACAAAGGCAAATTCCGACATTCGGACTGTTGGCAATTTCCATTGCACGTCTGTATCCGTCGAAGCTGCTGAAAATACAACGAGGTACACCGGCAAGTTCCGGTACCGGGGGATCATCAGGATGAATGCCTATACGCACACCGGTCTCCTCAGCCACAGGAGCTGCGATTTTGATAAAATGCTCATAATTTGTCCAGATCTCATCTTCGGTGTACTTACGTCCATGGCTCAATGGCATCGAAAATCGTTTCCCTGCCCATGAGCCAGAGGTAGCTTTATCAAGGTTAAAAGCACGTGCCAAAGCACCACCACGTGTTGGTTCACGTTCCGTGCTCCAGATGCCGTTACCCATATGTGCATACGTTGTGTATTTAATCCCTGCTTTGCCTAAATTATGAAGATGATCAATGTATTCCTCAATCTTTTCATCTCTCCCGGGCAGGTTAAGGACAATTGCATCCTGATTATGGACACTTGAATTACCAAAACCAAATACATTGATTCCTACATCCCCATATAATTTACGACGGCTGTCATAGTATTCATAGCTGGCTTTTGAAGCATTGGTCCAAAGTACAACCTGATCAAGTCCCATTTGCTGAATAAATTTAATATCATTCTCTGAGGGCTCAGGTGAGGCCTGCAATGCTATCTTCATCGGTGACATCTCTTTCTTAGCTTTGTCACCACTTCCTGAAAGACCTTCTCTGGTCCCAATCAACCCGGCTATTCCTGATCTGGCAGTACCCAGTCCGGTTACAGAAAGTACTCCCAAGGCAGTACTTTTTTTTATGAATTCTCTTCTATTATCTTTCATGGCTAGCTGATTATTGGTTTATGAATTTGTAACTATTTGAAAGAGGACAATTCTATGACTTGGTATTCATCCAGTTTATCAACCTGTCATAATTGTTTGGCAATTTATAAGATTTGATATGGTCATTCAGATTTTCACCAACTATATTAATCCTACTCAGATCGGCGTTACCGAGGTTCATTTGGGCACAATGATTGAGGTATCCTATTTTGGAATAATCAAGTCCCATAAGTTCAACGCCTACCCGGTCTGCAGCAAGCCAGTCAGGACTTGCGACACAAACCCTGTGGTCAATTGCGGTACCCAGCGTAGGCCCATTTCCTTCCATCCCCTCATAACCATCGATAACCGCAAGGTCAGGATGCACCTTTTGTGCCAGCATAGCCATATTGTAATTCGTAGCATGCACACCGCTGCCGTGTAAAAGTCTTTTATAGCTCACGGTTCCCGGCTTTGACTCTTTTGCTACGGTGGAAAACCTTTTATCCTCATTATAAAGTGTAAAACCTTGATCTTTAATGGGTGAACCAAACACAATATTCTTTAAAGAGAGTGTCGCTATAACTGAATTATGAGTCTTCATCCTTGCAACAGAAACCACATATGAGTTTGGATCTGTTATAATACTGGACACCCTTATAAGGTGCGGTTTAAAATCTCTTTCATCAACTACATACATCACTTCAAAAGGTTCACTGTCAAGATCTACGAGCTTAACAGGGTATTTTGATAAGAGGCTGTTATAGCCATAATTTGCAAATCCGTCAAGTGTTGAACTACTTGCTGATGATTCAGCAATAATGACGTTTTGTAATTTTCTTATCGATTTAAGAAATTCCAGTATGCCTTCCAGAGTATCAACATGAGTACATGCAAGCGGAACATATATAAGTACATTATTTGGCTTAAGTACAACACGACGGTTACCAATAGCACGTTTAATCTGATCGGCAAATGGAGTCAGTGCCCTGAATGCCATATCTGCCCTGTCGTTGCTTGATGTAATTGATACTTGCGTAACGTCATTCTTCAGGTACCCTACAGGAACAAATGGTTTTACAGAATTAGTAAAAGTGATAGCAACTCCACCTATCAATGAAGTCCTGAGAAAATCCCTGCGGTTATAGTTACTCATAATTAACAGTATTAGTGAAAGTTAGTAACCCTGTTTTTCTAATATTACCTTAGCCTGATTTATATTCAATATAAATATAAAGGAAATTTTATTAAGTTACCTGATCTTTTGTTTGGAGTGTTTAATTTTTACTTTTTCCATAATAGGGGTTTAACCAGGCCATATGAAGAGGAGTTTCGAATACAGATTCTGAACAAAATATTTTGGACTCCTGCCTTCCTTCGTTTTTGAAACCAAGACTTTCGTAAAATTTTACTACATGTTTATTATGTTCACGTACGAAAAGCTCAATCCGCAGAATGTGACTATATTTTTTTCTTACAATTTCTAAAAATTCTTCAAACAGTCTTCTTCCTATTCCCCGTCGCTGGTAATCAGGGTCAACTACAATTGTCAGATCTGTCAGGATATGTTTAAAAGCATAAATATCTGGGGTATATGCATGTATTTCACCTACAATAATGTCATCATTAAGTCCAACCAAAATAAGTCCGTTTCCAATTGATCTATTCAGGAAACCGGAAATATATTCTTTATCTATTTCATCCTTTTTGCGAATTATACCGTTTGTTATATCCGCAACTTTTTCATAAAGTCTTTGTAATTGCGACTCCTGACCAATTTTAGCTGGTTCAATCTTAATATTCATTACTCCTCAGATTAAAAGCACAATTAATATATCTGTATTTCAAAGGTGAAAATTGTTGCAGGAATTCTTTATGTAATTGCATACCTTAAAGCAGCTCTTGCAAGTATTCTTGTGGAATCCAGTGTTGGTAATGGTGATTCGTTCGGTAAAACAATTAATGGTATTTCTGTACATCCGAGAACAACCGAATCACATCCCTTTAATTTCAATTCATTAATAACAGACAGTAAATACTTTTTTGATTTTTCCCTTATAATACCATATACTAATTCATTAAAAATGATGTTGTTAATTTTATTTCTCTGTTCTAATTCCGGTATTTCATAATCAATATCTCTTTCCCTGAATTTTTCAGGGTATACTGGTCCTTCCATTAAATATTTAGTGCCAAGTATACCTGCTTTCCTGAAGTTATTGGAGTAAGCTTCATTTGCTACCTCTCCGGCAATATGCAGCCATGGAACAGAGGTTTCATTTTTAACCAGAGAAAATGACTGATGAATTGTATTATCAGGGCAGATTATAATATCAGCTCCAATTTCACTCAATTTATTTGCAGAAGATATCATCAAATTTGCTACTCCCTGCCAATCACCCCTATCAATATATGTCAGATATTCACTCAAGGGGTGGGTATGGAGGCTTACTTCAGGATGAGCATGCTGACCCAGATATTCGGAGCCTTCATTACAAATTGTTTTATAGCAAAGAGCTGCACCTTCATAACTGCATGCTACAATTCCTATATGTTTTATCATTTTATCTCCTGGTTTTTACATAAATTGCAGGACTACTCCATCCTATCATGTTATAGTGTTATTCGAAGATATTGATTATAGAATTTTCTTCGATATGTTCGCTACTTGAAATTATTTTCAGTTTCTTATCTTCAGTAACATAAATTCCTGCTCCCCATATAAACCTGGTTTGCTCATTTTGTGTAAATCTTTGGGTATAAATCTTTATCAGTCTGAACGATGACATATCATCTGTCTCTACTTTAAAAACGTCTAGAATGTTTTTGCCATTTTCATCTGAAGTCATCCCTGCCATAAAAAGATTACCGGAGTTATCCTTTAAAAAATTTATATTCTGATAAGCCAGCCATTTATCATCAATCCACCCTGTCCTGTCTGTTTTACTGATATCCATTGAATATTTCAATTCAGGAGCTTCGCCTTTCAGACCCAGCTTTTTGCGATCTGTGGAATAAAAATCAAGGTGTTTTGTATCCCAGTCACCCACAACAACCAAAATTTTATCTCTGATTATTGTAATTCCTACACAACCCGCAGTAGCTCGTCTGCTCTCACCCATTCTTTCAATGATAGTGAGAGGTTGTTCAGGGGGCTTCTCGGGATTATCTATATTGAAAATAAAAACTTTTGATCTCTCTTTAGCATCATTGTCTTCCACACCAATAGCCATGAGATTTTCAAATATCTGGAATCCTCCTGCATGTTTGAATGGTTTCTCCAGTATTTTGTTGATGGAAATAACCCTGTTTTCCTTTCCTGTTTTTACAACGGCATAATATGAATATTGGTCTGAACTTCCGGATAGAATGTAATAGTTTTTTTTCTTATGATTTAAGTATTGGATACCTTGTAAATGCCCTCCCTGATTATTGATTTTCAATGTGTTTTGAAAATTAATAGAGCTTGGTTTATCAACTAGTTTTTCCAAATCAGAAATTAACTGATTTGAGGCTGCAGGCTTGACTTGTGTAAATACTAAAGAAAAGTGAGTTATTAAGAAGAAAGATAATAATATGGTTTTTATGGCTGATTTATACATCACAGATTTCGATAAAAAGCATTATAATCTTTGAAATATCAGCTACAGGTTCGTTTTTATAACTAATGACCCATCGCTAATTCTCATTTAGGCAGTACTTTAATCTTTAATACACCTTACAGAAGCTCCGCGACTTTTTGAAAAATCAATTCTCGAAATCTGGATTGCCTGAAATGAAAGGTTTCTAATCCAGGCGTTACTGACATCGCTTCCGGTTGATGACCACCAATATCCATAATTTTCTATAAGCGAAAACTCACCGGCTTGGTCCCTGAAACCTCCCGGAAGAGCCTCAAAACAGCTTTCATTTGTGGCATCAAGATTATAAGGGTGAATCCAATGTGAATTTCCTGACTCTTTAAGTTTACTGCCCGCAACATTAAATCCTCCAAGGGCTGTTTCAAGATTTGTCCATTCTGCATCAGTAGGGATATGCCAACCCGTTGGGCATACATTACGGCTGTCAGTTACTGCATACCATGTATATAATCTGCCATAAATTCCGGCCATGCTCACTTCACCAGAATATGGCCATTGATATTCAGGAGTCACTTCACCTGAGATATCAAGTGTTGCTGGAGTGGTTGTTCCAATCAAATCGCCATTATCGTACTTGGTTGCCTGAAGGTTCTCTGCCATCCACAACTGAGTACCAATTTTTACTGTTTCATATTCATTATCTTCAATATCCAAAATAGTTTCGGGGGTTGTAAAATCTACTTCACCACCAAGGCTTTCTCCCTTTGCATTCCTGGCATAACCTTTAACAAAATATTGTGTGCCAGGAGTAAGCCCTGATATCTGCCCCAGGAAAGTTCCTGTATCACTGGCTATTTGAAATTGAATACCTGTGGTTTCAGGATTTGGTGAAGTTCCCATATATATCCCACCAGTTACATAAGAGTTTCCCTCTGATTTCA
>Ga0307376_10005218_pt1 | contig 11740 bp, 11 predicted proteins | sample TR2MG_FD_202536 | JGI IMG/M metagenome (GOLD analysis project Ga0307376, IMG submission 202536) | Soil microbial communities from Risofladan, Vaasa, Finland - TR-2 | ecosystem: Environmental > Terrestrial > Soil > Coastal area > Acid sulfate soil | place: Finland: Risofladan, Vaasa | collected... | reverse complement strand
TGCAGAAGGGTGACCGGATTGTGGAAGTCGGACCCGCAGCCTCCCCAACTTCGATCGACTGTAAGATCGATACGGTTCGTCCTGAATCTCCGCTTCGGGGAGATTTCTTACTGATCGTCGTTGAGTTTGAGTGGGACGTTCGCGAGAGAGGATCGCTCGTTCGATGAGTGCTTCTATGTCGATCGCGAAATTTGGGGATGGTTGGGCTAAGATGGCCAACCTCCCGCTTCTCGCGAGTTTGCTGAGCGCCCATTTCCAAGGTCTCGTCGCGGAGTCGGCGCGCATTACTGTTCGCGAGCTGAAATCCGCCGCGCGAGCCACGTCAATCGCTCCAAACAGCCTTGCAACGGTAATTCTGAAGGGGTCAGCAACTCCGCTCGTTGAAACGGGAGAAATGCTGGCGGCGATCCAGGTGAAGCAGAATTCTGACTTCGACTATTACGCCGGGATCGATCCTGATGCGACTAACAAAAAGGGTCGAAATATCGCTGAACTGGCACTTAACCAGAATGCGGGCTACATTATCACCGTAACAAATGCGGTGCGTGCGTATCTGCGGTCGGCGGGTATCCGCGTCGGCAACGACACACAGTTCTTTATCGTTCCACCAAGGCCCTTCTTGACTGAGGGAATCACGAACGCGCTAACGGAGATCATAAAGAAATTTGGCAGGACGAAGGATATGGCGGTCTCTGCGTTTAGGAAACTATAATGTATCACACATTTAACTTCATCGATCATCTTGACGAGTACGCGTACAATGATCGCTACGTATACTGCTCGATTTCCGGATGCCGTCTACGACGTCATGACCTAGCTCTCAATTACAGCCCGCAGGGCTACTTTGAGGAATCGACAATAGATCTACCAAACATCAGTGGATTGGCGATCAGAGAATTCACGGGACTGGCCATAGAGGAGTATCTCCCAACCGGTACGTCAATAGGATATCGGGCCAGCATCGACAACGGAACGACGTGGCGCTGGTTCGACGGCTCGGCGTGGCAGACGCCCGGAGCGAATGATTGGTCGACGCTAGCGCAGATTGACGCGGGAATCGCGACGCTCGGCGGCAGACAGTTGCGGATCAGGATCAGACTCGTTCCCGACGCCGCCCAAAATAGTACGCCCCTGATTACGCGAGTCCATGTTTTTTATGAGGCAGTTTGGGGATTCTTCGAGGATCTTAAGCGCAGCCTTAAGAGGCTCATTGATACGACCATTGTCGTGCACCTGACGTGGTCGACCGTCCCATCTACGGCGACGTCAAGTATCCCTCTGGTGACTCCGTGGTCGGTGATCGGCGTAGATGAAGTGTACAACATCGCCGCCGATCCTAATCGGCTAACAAACATATTCTCGTCATTCACCCCGGGAACTCCAGGGACCATTGCTCTGACTACGCCAGTTCCTAGCGGGAACACGGTTGAAGTGCATTTCCGGGGGCGCTGCGAAGTGTTCTTGGCAGCCGACGAGAATCTGCAAATCTCCGTAGTTCCGGCCGTTGTTGTTGTTATTCCGCGAGCACGTGAGGACAAGCACGCATCGAAGAATTTGTTCGAATACGAACCCTTGGTGTCTAAGGCAGTTGTTCGTCGCCGAGAGCGCGTCGTACCTATTTCGTCAATCGTCATGTTGTACGCCGTCGGTGCTACCGAGGTCGACTCGCTAGCCACTCAAGACGCGCTTGCCGAGATATTCGAGCCTGAGCCATCTTTTAGGTCCCAGGCGGTTGGAGAAGACTTTTTCTGCTTGACTTATGACCCACTAATAGATAATGATATAGTCAGTACAGGATTGCATGTCAAGGCGACTCAATTAAGCGTATTGGGTAATAAGGAGTTGCGGGCGTATACCGACTTGCATCCTGTGGTCGTTATCGGCGACGAGTATGTTGGAGCTGCTCAAGTGGGTGAGCCGGGTGAGATGGTATCTGCGTACGTTGTTGCTGCGCCCGACGACGAACAAGTTAGAACGAATCCCGCTTCCGAGACGCTGCCTTCTGAGAAGGGAGACATCGAATGAAAGTTCGAAATAACTTGAAGACTCTCTTAGTCTTCAATCTGCCGTCTGGCTCAGTGTATCTTCCTGGTGTAGGCGGCAGCAGACCGAACGTCGTCGATGTTGCGGATGCGGACCTCTCTGCTCAGCCTATTCAGCGCGCACTTGAGAAGAAGTGGATTCGTATTCTAAGAGACAAGACCCCTTCTGAGGTCTCGTCACTTTCGAAGCCGGTGGCACCTCCTGCGCGGCCCGTGGCTGCTGCGGAACCGAACAGCGGTTCGGGCAATTAGGTAGTGATCGGTAAGGAGGCGTATAATGGCCGAACTGCTTCGTCCTGACGTTTATGTCGAGGAAGTGGCATCGCCTCCGGGCGTGCCGACTGTATCCGTATCGACGGGTGCATTTGTTGGAATTGCTGATCGCGGGCCAGTCAATGAGGCCGTGTTCATCGACAGCTTTACGTCATACATTCGCACCTTTGGCAGCTATCGTTCGGACAGCTACCTGACCTACGCCGTCAAGGGGTTCTTCGACAATGGCGGGTCGCGGTGCTACGTAGTGCGCGTCGTTGGTAATACCGGGTCGCCGCCGCCTAATGAGGCAGAGGCGACTCTCGTTGACTTCGACCCCGACACGAGTGCTTATCTCGTAAAGACCCGCTACGTTGGCGCATTCGGAAACTACGTGAAGTACAGTACGACGCGATTTGAGACCACGCTGGCCGCTGCGATACCAAGTGGCGCCTCCACGACGTCGTGCACTCTTTCCGACGTGAGCGGGATCTTTAGAGGAGACGTCCTCTACATCGACGACGGAGTAGATCAGGCAAAGGTGGTCGTCCAGAGCATCGATATTAGCCTCAATACCGTCACATTCGCGGCTCCGGTTAACGTTGTTGCCGAAATTGCGCTTGCGGCGCGTGTTGCGACGTCCTCACAGCATCGCATAACGACCCAGACGTCAGCGATCATCCCCACCGGGGCGGCCACGATGATGACGGTTGCCAGCGCGAGTTCTATCCGCATCGGTCAAATTCTCACCATATCTGACGGAACAACGCTAAAGTCAATCACGGTCACGGGCATAAACGGCAACGACATAATCTTCGCGTCAACTGACCTATCTCCCGGATTCGCAATCGGGGCGCTCGTCGTGTCGCAGGAGTTCATGCTTCGAATCTACGATGCTGGCGAAGAGCTGGCTCCGTACGAGTTCCTCTCTCCTTCGGCAACAAATCGACAGGACTACGTCGAGAACAGGCTGGCAGGCGAGAGCAACGAGTCGCTTCTCATCGAAGTCGAAGAGTCGACGGGAAGCGCGGGCTATCTGAAGATTCCGCTTCCCGTTATTGCCACGTCTCTCACGACCGGTGCCGATGGAGCAGCACCGGTCGACGCGGACTACGTAGGAACCGAGGCAAACGGTTACGGACTGCACGCCTTGGATGGAACCTCCGATTTCAGCTTCCTCAGCGCTCCTGGAGTAACGTCCACGACTGTGCAGCAAGGAGGGGTCGATTACGCGGGGGGGACGGGGAGACAGGACATCATCTTCATCTGCGATGCGCCGTCGACCAGCGATCTCGTACCCGAGATTCGCGACTGGCGGCTCAACACACTCAACCGTGATTCGAGCTACGCATCTCTGTACTACCCATGGATTCAGATCAGCGACCCCGAGGTTGATGGTCAGCTGCTATACCTTCCGCCGTCAGGGCACGTCATGGGCGTCTACTCGCAGGTTGCGCGCACCACTGGGCCGCACACGCCTCCGGCGAACATCGCTCTTTCCGGAGTCAACGGCGTTATGTACGAGGTCAGCGATCCTGAGCACGATATCCTCAACCCGATCGGCGTCAACGTCATCCGTGGATACCCGGGCGAGGGAATCAGAATCATGGGTGCTCGTACGCTGCAGAACGCCCCTGACGGTAAGCACTACGTCAACGTTCGTAACCTCACGAACTTCATCAAGGTGTCTCTGCGTAGAGGGCTGCGCGCATATCTCATGCGCGCAATTGACCCGTCGCTGTGGAGCCAAATCTCGAACACGTGCGGCGGATTCATGCTCGGCATTTGGCGATCGGGCTGGCTGTATCCGAGCGACGATGCGAGCGCGGCTTATTTGGTAAAGTGCGACAGCGAAAACAATCCGCAGGACGTGGTCAACCAAGGGCGCGTAAACGTGGCCGTCGGCTACAACCCGCCATTCCCTGCTGAGTTTATCGTACTGCGGCTGTCGCGGATCGGCGGAAACGTCGAAGTATCCGAGTAGCCGCTAGGCTAGAGGAGGCGAACAATGGCAAATGTGTATGCGACAGGACGGCCGGATCCTCTTCGCGGCATGAAGTATCAGGTAACCATTCCGGATTTCCCCTCGCTGTTGCCCATGGGATTCTCGAAGATATCTGGTATTTCCCAAGAGTCCGAGGTTATCGAGTACCGTGATGGTGACCAGTCTCTCGCTCCGATGAAACTTCCCGGTCTCATAAAGACGGGGGACGCGACGTTTGAGCGCGGGGTCGCGCACGTTGCGTCGATGGAGGCTCTCGTTGCGTGGAAAGAGGCTGCGTCAACGGCGATGTCTGGCGAGGTCGACGGTGCCGAAAACTTTCGACACGATGTTCACGTGGCTGTTCTGAACAGACTCGGTCGGCCGGAGTGGGAGATAGTCCTACTCAACGCGTGGCCGCGTATGATCGAGTACGGCGATCTTGACGCGAACGCAAGCGATATTTGGATCGCCACGTTTACGTTGGCATTTGAGGCGTTAACTCCTCCGGGGATAACTGTCTCGGTGGAGCAGCTGTTCGGGGGTGCTGTGGGTTGAGGCGGCGGTCGGCGGTCGGCGAAGCAGGAATTGGCTCTGTCAGAAATGACGACGGCTTAAGGAACGGCTAACTTAGTGATCGGGCACAAGGCTGATCCAATTATAGCTTGCAACTTCTCAGTCATCTTCGATGGGTTGGGGCATGATTTTAATCTTCCGGCAGGGGGCGGTAATCCGGATCGCGTCGGATTTTCAAAGGTCTTCGGTCTCGACCAGGAGATCGAAGTCACTGAAGTTGCACAGGGATCATATCCGGAAGCTGTCTACATACCCGGCAGGATCAAGCATGGTGCCGTTACGTTTGAGAGGGGCATGTCGCAATCTCCGAGTGGGAATGCTCTTTACCTGTGGTTTCTTGATACGATGAAACTACTTCACACGCAGGTCGTTAGGGATAGCGAGAGCGGTGAAAATACCCGCCGGGTTATTCGAAAGCGCGATGTTACGATAGAAATTCCGAAGCATCCGCAAGCGTATTCCCCGGCGTATCCGACGGGAATGCAGCCGCGAAATACGGCAGAGGGGCGAAGCATCAGCCGCGGCTCCCTTCCTGGAATTACCGTCAAGCTTATTCAAGCGTGGCCGACGAAATTTAGTCTCGGTCCCCTTGACGCGAGTGCGAATACTATTTGGATATCTTCGATGGAGCTTAGATGTGCCGGAATTACGGTTAAGTATGATGGTCGCGACTGAGGTGGAAGAAGTCTGTCGATAGCACGGCGGTGGTTGCGGTAGTACCGCAAAGTATCTTTTACCAGTGGTGAAAGGAATTATCATGGGCGAGCATTTTACACTTCCTCTCGGGCTTATCCAGAATGGCACGGTTCACCGAGACATTGAACTTACGCCAATGACTGCGGGGACTAGGCGTCTGTTGACGCAGCGAACCGGACAAAGGAGTCCTGCGGTAGCGCTGACGAACCTTCTCGGACAATGCACGACGCAAATTGGCGGCGTTTCTCCGACGCCACAGCTTCTTAATTCACTCACTACGGGTGATCGCGACTTCATTCTTATGAAACTGCGATTAATTTCCATCGGGTCCATTGTGCAGTCGCGGGGTACGTGTCCGAAGTGTCAGGAAGAGATTACGTTCGATCTCGACATCGAGCAGTTGCGTATCGTTGAGCTTGAGCATCCGCGAGACTTCGAGATTGACGGATCTTTCGCGGTAACGCAGCTCAAGAGTCCCGAACTGGGGCTCGATGTAAAGCTTCGTCTTCCGACGGGCTTCGACCAGATAGCGATCGCCGATATACAGCGATCCGACCCTCTCGGTGCGACGTACTCACTGTACGCAAGACTTATCAAAGAGTGGTCAGAAAACGGCCAAATCGTCACGGCCCCGAACACGCTCGGGTTTATTGACAGCCGCTCGATCCGAGTGATCGAGTGGCTAGAAGAGTCGTTCCGAAAGAAGCTGCCGGGTCCGGATTGGACGACGAACCTGACGTGCGCCATCTGCGGAAAGAACACGCTGCTTGACTTGAGCGACACTGATTTTTTATTCAAGACCCCACGCTGATTCCGGCGGGGGAAAACGTCGATAAGGAACCGTACGACATTCTGATGGATCAGCTGTTCTTCATCGGAATGACCTTAACTGGGTTCGGCTGGTCGGATCTATTGGCGTTGACAGATCGGGATCGATTAGCCCTGCTCGACCGATGCAGCGAGCATCATGATCATCAACGACGTGAGTTGGATTCGGTGAAGTCGAAGGCAAGAATGTGAGATGACCGATGGCTGATCTAGCCTCCGTTGCGACGTTCGGTCTTCGTTTTGTTGCCAAAGACCAGGTATCCGCTGTTCTCGATAAACTCGCGACAAGGTTCTCCCTTATAAACAAGATCACTGGACAAGGATTCAGAGAAGTCAACGCAAAAATAAAAGAGGGAGGTCTCGCGGGCAAATTGGCGTTGGGCACAGCGCCTCTTGTTGCCAGTCAGATGATGCAGGGACTCGCGAGAGCCGCTATGGTGCTTAAAGGCGCACTCTCGTCAGTGATAGACAAAGCGGCCGAGTTTCAGACAAACATGCAAACGTTCTCGGTGATCGCCGGAAAATCAGGTGACAATCTCACCGAGCTAAAGAAAAAGATTATTGCGTTCACGACTCCTCTTCCCACTACGGCGAATGAAGTCGCAAAAGCTTCCGTCGAATTTGCGAGGATGGGGTTCGCGGCAATCTTGACAACTGATCAAATGATCCAGCTGGGGTTTGAGGCCATCAAATTTGGGCGCGCCATCGGCTCCACGGACGCGCAGGCGGCACTGTTCCTTGGAAAGCTGGCAACTTGGCTCGCCATAGCCAATCCAACGGCAGAAAAGATGAACGAAATTGCATCAGTCGCCACTCGTCTTGGGTGGTCCATCAAGGGAACGACTCAGGACGTCATTAAGGCCACCGAGCGCTTCGGTGCTTTCGTCAGAGCAATGGGCGCGAGCGAGTCAGAGACTCTTGCGTTGGCGGCGTTCATGGTCGACTCGGGAATTCAAATTCGCCGAGGATCGACGGCTATAAACAGGACGTTCCAGCTCATGGCGGTAAACATAAACGCATTCGGCTCCTCGCTCGCTAAAATTAAAGCCATCGAGTCTGCAAAAGAATTCGAAAAAATGTTTAGGGCGGCGCCAGTAAAAGCGTTCCAGGTTCTTCTCAGAGGGTTGAATGCGCAGGGGGGCGTCGAAGCAGCTACGCTACTGAAAACGGCGGGGTTGCACGGTAACTATATTTCAGACCTCATTGCAATGTCCAGAAACGTCGAAAAGCTGACCGGCCTCACAGCTGCGAATACTGACGAGCTTGAAAAATCAGGAACTGCGCAGTCAGCCGTAAATAAGGCGTATGCTGCGGGTCTTGATACCTATAAAATGTCAATGAAGATACTTGAGGGTTCGCTAGAGAACATTCAAATCATCATGGGCGGTCCGCTACTGGCACCCCTAATGCAAATTGCTAAGTCATTTGTCGACATCGTGGCCACATCTATGGAGTGGTTTCCTGGCGTTACAACTAGGCTATTTCAAATCTTTGGCTTCCTCCTCCTTCTCGCAGTTGGCGGGCTTATAGCAATTAAGACATTCGTGCAGTTTCAGATGACGTTTGCGGTGCTTGAGGCGGCCGGGCTTAAGACGTTTGCTGCGTGGTCCGCCGCGCTGGTGAAGTTTATCGCCATTGTAATCATAGCTATCGCTGCCATTACGCTGATAGTCTGGCTTTGGAAAGCGGCTACGGGCGGCTTTCAAAGTTACGCGGAGACTCTCAAAGAAGTGACCGGAAAGATTGGAGATGCGGGATCAACGGTACTCACAGGAGTAACGGGAGGTCTCAACATGAGCGGCGGGGCGGCGGGTTCGGGCGCGCTTTCGGGAGCGACGCTTGACGCGATCCGCCAAGGCACTGCCGGGAATCCTCCTCAAAGGCAACTTACTATTACAGACCGCGGGGAGAGCCTTCATGACGATGGCGATTCGTCATTTCCGCAGCTGGCGGCTGGGGGAATTGTCGTTCGACCCACGCCGGTTGTGGTCGGTGAAGCAGGGGCAGAGGCCATCATCCCGCTCAAGGAGCTTGCATCCATGCTCGGGAATTTCGCTACGTCAAAACAGGCTTCGCCAGCGGAAATGCGCGTGACGGTGACATCACCGATCTATCTTGACGGAATGGAGATAGGCCGGACGATTCGGGAGAGCGTTGCAATGGAGAGTCTTCGGCAAGGACGATTGAGCTAATGCCCGCACCCAAGTTTGATGTATCATCGTTGTTTGCTCAGAACACGTCTCCAGAGGACGTGGCCGCAGCTGGCGGCGAGCCTGCACGACAAACGCACCGTGTCCCGGTTCTCTCGGTTGTTCTACAAGACGCGCCGGGGGGCAGACCTCCCGTTACTCCTGCGGCGTACGCCAAAAAGGGCCTGTCACTCGCGTTTCCGATGCTGGTGCCGGCGGGCGGGGGAGAGCTAATCGAAATAAAGTATTTAAACAGGTGGACGAAGAATAGTAGCGGCACCGGGAGTCGGTCAGTACCGACTGAAAGGGGCTACAAAGGTTTCGCTGGAAAGCAGCTTACATTCACGGCAGTATTTGACGATGCGCTGCCGCGCGAATATTCGGATAACGTAGTGCCATATTACACCTCCGAGATAATTGAGCTTCTTCGTTTATGGGCGATCACAGAAGTCACGCAGATAATCTCCCCAACTGCGTATACTTCGGCAATTCTGAAGATAAAGCAGTACGTCAGCCCCGAAGAGCAGGACAAGATAGTGAAAGCTTTCAAAGATAGTTTCGAGACGGCTAAGGGGAAGGAAACGTTCACCGCGAATTATGGTGCAATCACCCAAGCTCAAACAATCCGCAGGGTGAGCAAGTCTCAGCTAACCACCGTCGCGCCGCTTCCCCCTGCACCATTGCGGTTTCAGGTTGGCAATCTCGTATTGCCGCGTTGTGTTATTACGCAAATGAACGTGACCGTCACCCGCTATAACGGTCAGCACGCCACCGCAGCTGAGATAAAAATAGTTCTTCAAGAGATGCTTGAGGGTTCGCTATGGACATCTGAAGCACCAAATCCTGAGAAGCTTTTCGCTCTTCGAGTCAGCGCCACATCCCCCACACCGGAACCGGAACCGACCGTAGAGAATTCGTACTGGGAGCGCGTACGCTGGGTACGTCAGTCGTGGTAGCCCTGTTAGATCGACAGATGTTTCACGGGGGCGCGTACTAGGTGAATTTACTGTTCGGACGCGTATTTTGGAGGCTGTTCATAATGAGCGTCGGCGTCCTAAAAATTGATCGGGAGTACATCGCTCCGGAGCATCACGACGGGAAGTGGATCGATGAGCCGAAGACATCGTCACTCGGATTCCATTTTGACCCGACTGACGTGAAGTTTACCGTCAACACAAAATGGAAAGAGTCCGACACGGCCAACGATCTTCAAATTCCGTGGGAGCATTCTCAGGACAGCGACGCGGATGCGTCACGTATCACGCTGACGCTGAGATTTGATGATCGTGTATCCGAGGGACCCGGAGTCTCTCCGGGCAGGAACGCGGCCGGCTGGCCAATTGCGCCTTCCGGGGGCGAGCGCGTGGAGTGGCAATCGGCACAACGTTCCGCCGAGATTCTTGAGGCGTGGGCAACCCCAATTTCGCAGCCGGTTGTACAGATATTAGCTCGTACGTACGAAGAAGAAATTACTCCTGCATTTGGCGGCCGTGATTGGCCGTCAGGCCAGTCGATAAATTTTCTTGCGATGGGAGTGTTTGGCATTCCTCAAGGAGCTGGAGTAATCTCGGCACGCGGGGATCCATTTATCCAAGCTCAGAAGGACGCGGCTTATTCTCGCGAAAATATGAAGAGAGTAAGAACGTCCGCCGTTGGTGGAACCAAAATGTCGTCGGGGACAGGGCACGCTCCGCGTCCGTTACTATTATTCCTGTTCACAGAAGTCCCGATCCGGTGTGTGGTGACCGAACTTGAGCTTAGGATAATTGCAATTGACGTAAGCTCTGGAAACCCGCTCTCGATAGAGGCTCTGGTTACTCTTGAAGAGCACTCAGAGGAGCCTAGAACAGGGCTGCGCGAGGATATGTCTAAGACGCCACTTGAGGAATACAAAACACTCCAGGAATGGACCCGTGCCGTTGAGGCTGGGGTCATCAAACAGACACTGGAGCCTCGATGGCAATACAAGCCCGGTGCTCCGGTAACTGGCAATAAATGGGGCTAGGTGATTGCGAAGCAATAGCTAGTTCTGAAGAATGTGCGCAGACGTGGAGATTTAAGATGATTTTTGCTCACAAAATCCGCGAAGCCCCCGAAGTTCGGGAAGCGCGGGGCAAGGGCTGCAGTGGTTGAAGCAGGAATTAAACTGTGTACACTTGTGTACACAAATTAGGAAGCGGGCCGCAATGCCTATTTTTGCTGGAAGTCGCTATGAAGGCGCACAGTTTTCCGTTGTCGAAGAGCGCAACGGGGAGCAGAAGAAGTGTCTCCATCTGCGCATTCCTTCGCCCTCGTACTCCGAGACCCAGCATGAAATGAAGCCTGGAGAGACGCTTGACTTCTTGTCGTTTCGCCTCGGAGGGCAGGCACGAAAATGGTGGCGTGTTGCAGAAGCCAATGACCTGTTCTGGCCACTCGGACTGTCATCAGGAACTAGACTGGATATGCCGCTCTAATGGCGACAGCACCGACAGCTCCTAGCTCGGGTCACGCGGACCGCGCCACGGCCTATCCGGCGAATCCGTACGTCGGCATTCGTGTCGGGAGTGTTACAGGAGTTGACATGGGATTAGCCGATCTTATCACCGGCGCTAGGGTCGATCTTGAGATCGGAAAATTGTCGCACGCCGAGTTATTTTTTAGGAATCTGAATCGAGCAGTAACCGACGATCTTTCGTGGGTAGAGGGGCAGCGCGTTCAAGTATTCATGGGGTACGCTAATATTGCAAGTCGCCAGAAGCTTCTCGGGGTCTTTTCTATGTCAAGTCCGAAATTCGAGTTTGGTGGGCGGCGGCGAATCGTCATGCAAGGTCTCGGCGACGGTGTCAAGATGACAAGAGTAGCGCGGCGGCGAGTATTTGAGAATATGACGTACGACGCCGTCGTAAAAAAGATTGCGCTGGAGTATGGATACGAAACAGACACCATCTCTCCGAATCTTCGCGATACCATTCCCAGCGTTACGCAAGCTGGCATTAGTGATTACGAATTTATCGGGGAGCTGGCTAAGCGTGTGGGGACTGATTTTTTTGTGTTCGGCAAAAATCTGTTCTTTATGGTGCCGTCACTACGCCCGGAAGAGGACTGGGTACCATTTGATGCGAACTCGGAATCGGTTCGTAGCGCCGTGTTCTCGGTAGCCGGTGAGGGGGAAGCGGCGATAATTTCGTCCTCTC
>Ga0307376_10005216_pt1 | contig 11741 bp, 7 predicted proteins | sample TR2MG_FD_202536 | JGI IMG/M metagenome (GOLD analysis project Ga0307376, IMG submission 202536) | Soil microbial communities from Risofladan, Vaasa, Finland - TR-2 | ecosystem: Environmental > Terrestrial > Soil > Coastal area > Acid sulfate soil | place: Finland: Risofladan, Vaasa | collected... | reverse complement strand
TTACTGGAAATATTATATGAGTGATTTTTCTAAGAATTGCTAACATTGCATATACATTTTTATCTATCGAGTAATTATTTCTTCCTAATAAATTTAATAATAATGCATCCTTTTGTTAGTAGAAAACGGTGGTGGCTTGGATGAGAATATTGATTGTACTTCATAAAATGAAGAAAAAAGGTGGTATGGTTTTACAACACCTAAAGATGTCCAAGCAATTTGAGAAAAATGGTTGTGAAGTATTGGTTTTTTCTTTTGATGACTATTTTAGAACTCGAAATGTTTTTTTTAACTATCTAATTGTATACAAAAATTTACATAAAACGATAAGGTTATTTAATCCTGAGATTATTTTAACTTCTGATCCCTATTTTTCTACTTTATTTTCACTTGTAGCAAAAAAGAAATCTACTCCCTTGGTTTTAAGAATAGGCGCAATTTTTCACCCCTTTTATGCAGCACGAATAATTGAGAGAATTTCACCTGGAAAAATTTATGTTCGATTTTTTTATTTTATTAATTTCCTTTTCAAGCAATTGGATAAATTAATACTAAAAAAATGTAATTTAGTTATTTTTAATTCTAATTTTCTAAGGAAGTATTACAGAAATTCTTCTTCCAGTTCAGTAGTAATTTATAATGGTGTTGACAAAATTACAAGTAAGAAACCCCGAAATAATAATCTATTAAACCTTGTCTATATTGGAAGGATTGAACCAAGAAAAAGTATTGAGATTATTTTAAACTCACTTGTTATCCTAAAAAAACGGAATGTAAAATTTCATTTTTCTTTAATTGGTAATACAACTCTATATGCTGAATATTGGATGAAATTAGAGAATTTAATAAAGTCTAATAATTTACTAGAAAATATTACAATTTATGGTAAAATACCAAATAGGGATACTCTAGCAATATTAGAGAAAAATGACATTCTTTTATTTTCAACAGATGAAAGGAATTTTCCAATGACAGAAGGTCTTCCAAATGCTATTTTAGAAGGCATGGCTGCTGGTTTAGCAATAATCTCAACTTCCATAGCAGGTGTTCCAGAAATAATTGACGAAAAAAATGGCAAACTGGTTAAATCCTCTCCTCTAGATTTTGCTAAGAGTATAGCTTATTTTGAAAAAAACAAAGAGCAATTATTGGAAATTAAAAATAAGAATATAATATTAATTAAAGAAAAATACAATATTGAAAATACCTCCAAACAGTATTTAAAATCATTTGAGGAATTAATAAAAAATAAAGGAAAAAAAGAGATTTGAAGCAATTGAGAATAAAATTACTAAATTTCCTTTTATTTATTCGATCAGGCAGAAAAATAAGTAATGAATTAGATAAATTAAAACAGTTTGAAAAACATTCAATTGAAAAAAATCTTGAAATACAGAAAAAAAATTTAGAGGAAATTTTGTTACATTCATGGAAACATGTTCCCTATTATACTAGCGAACTTGAGAGAGCTAGTGTTATTGTAAATGGGAAAGTAGTATTAGAAAATTTTACTAAAATACCCATTTTAAATAAAGAAATTCTAAAACGGAATTTTGATTTATTAATTTCAAAAGATAATTATCTTAAAAAAAGAAAAAAATATCTTAATAGTTCAGGGGGATCAACAGGCGAACCAACAAAATTTTATCAAGATCAGCACTATAAAATTCAGGAATTAGCTTCTAAATGGTTGTTTTTTACATATATTACTGATTATCCTTGCAAACATATAACATTGTGGGGATCTGAAAGAGATATTATTTCTAGGAAATTTGATTTGAGGAAAAGAATAGTTAACAAACTTGAAAGAAGATTGATTCTTAATTCATTCCAAATGACTCAAGATAATATGGGTGAATATGTAAAAAAAATCAATAAATTTAGACCTAAAATAATCGAGTCTTATGTTCAACCTATATATGAATTAGCGATTTTTATAAAAAATAATGATCTTGAGGTTTTTTTCCCTGAAGGTATTATTACTTCAGCTGGAACATTATACCCAGAAATGGAGAAATTAATCAAAGAAGTATTCCAATGTTCTGTACTAAATAGATATGGTTCTCGAGAAATTGGTGATGTAGCTTGTTCATGTGAAAGAAACAAAGGACTCCATGTAAACATAATTAATAATTATATTGAAATTTTAAATGATAATCTAAAACCAGTGAAACCGGGAGAAATTGGTCAAATATACATTACAAAATTAACTAATTTCACTATGCCCTTAATTAGATATAAGATAGGAGATTTGGGTATTCCTTCAGAAAATCTGTTCTGTGAGTGTAGAAGAGGATTTCCGCTAATAAAATTCGTTGAAGGAAGAGAAATGAGTGTGTTTAGAACTAGAGAGGGTTCAATAATTCCTGCTGAATTTTTCATCCATTTTATTGGAGTAGTTTTCAATGAGGGCATTATTTCAAAATTTCAAGTGATTCAAAATAGCTTTGAAAGTATAACCATTAAATTTGTACTAGAAAAGCCAATTTTATTTGAGAAAAAGAAAAAACAAATTTCTGAAACGATAAGAAAAGTAATGGGGAAAGACTGTGAAATTATTTGGGAGCAAGTAAATGAAATTGAACCATTACCAAGTGGTAAATACCTATACACATATTCAAAATTAGTATAACAAACTATTATTTATTATTCGATTATATTTGGTTCTAAAATTATAAAAAAATATTTAATATCATGGGAATTCGATTTAGTGTACTATGATAAATATTTCTGAAAAGCCAATTGTTGCTTTAATTAAGAACGAATCTGTTTATCCAAACAATTTTCTTCCAGATAGAATCTATCCTGAGTTTAAAGAAATAAGTATCCATAGAGAAACAAATCCAGATAATAAGATTTTTCAATCTGTAAGAGAATTATTTAAGCTTCTAAAATATGATGAAGATAATATTGGATCATCCTTTTGGAATCCTCTAAGTGAAATTATTGAACCAGGAAATACTGTATTAATTAAACCAAATTTTGTTCTTGATAAATCCAAATGTAAGGATATTACCTTAGAAGTTCTAATTACTCATCCATCATTAATTGTAGCAGTTATTGATTATGTAATTTTAGCATTAAAAGGGAATGGTACGATCATTATCGGAGATGCTCCAATCCAAGAAGCGAAATTTGAAGAGATGATAGGTTATCTAAATTTTTTTGACTATGTGAATGACTATAGAAAAAAAACGGATATTAAATTTGAAATTATTGATTTTCGAAAAGAGAGATCGATAAACAAGATATATAGGGAAATTCAAAGAATTGAACTTTCTGGTGATCCAAGGGGATATTGTAGAGTAGAATTAAATGAAAAGAGTGCAATGAAAGAGATAACTCATCAATATAAGCAATTTAGAGTAACAAATTATAATAAAGAGAAAATGTTGAATTTTCACAAAGAAAACTACCATAGTTACCTGATAACAAAATCAGCTTTAGAATCTGATGTGATTATCTCAATGCCAAAGCTAAAATCTCATAGAAAAGCTGGCATTACTTGTGCAATGAAAAACTTAGTTGGAATAAATGGTACGAAAGATTGTTTACCACATCATCGAAAAGGTTCACTTGTAGAAAATGGTGATGAATATCCAAAAAAATCCTTTCGTAAAAAATTGTTATCAAATCTGGAAGAAAATAGAGCTCAATCAAAAAGTAAACTATATTGTTTTATGATATTTTTATTCAAGCTTGTTCTTTATTTCTTTGAAAGAATTTTCCCATATAAAGATCCAATAAAAGAAGGAAATTGGTATGGTAATATAACTCTCCCAAGAATGATACTTGATATAAATTATATAATTAATTTTGCTTCAAAAGAAGGGAAAATAGCTGATTTAAATAGAAAAAGAAAATTATTCGCTTTAACAGACGCAATAATTAGTGGAGAAAAGGATGGTCCCTTATGTCCAACAAAGAAAGCTACAGGATTCATTCTAGCAAGTCAAGATTTCCTAGCAAATGATATTATTTCCTGTATTATCGCAGGTTTTGATCCCTTAAAGATATCAACAATCACTTTTGCTTTGAAATCACAAATAAATGTTAATAATATTACGACTATAGATAATATTGAAATTGTTTCTAATATTCAGGAATTTTCAGACATTCAAAGTTTAAAATTAAACAATAAAATAAGATTCGAACCTACAATTGGTTGGAAAGGTCATATAGAGCTAGAATGAAAAAATTACTCCTGAAATAGTTGAGCACCATTTTTATTTTTAATATAAGAAAATATTTCCTTCAAATCCTTGATTAGTATTTTAAAATTGATTGTTTTTGAAATAATAAGATAGATAATGAAAATCAAAATATTTCCTAAAGTAATAAAAAGAACGTAAAGCAGATTTTGTATAAAAACAATAGTTACTAATGCTAGAATATTATTAATGAAAATAAAAGCTAACCAAGATAGAAAAATTCGCAAATCTTGTTTTTCATAATTCTTGTTTAATTTTAGAGTAAAGAAGAAATAAAATGCTAGTAATGAGAGTGTAGAAATTAAATAAGCTACAGGAACAGCTGCTTGGATATAATCATTCAAAACAAAAAGTAATGTTATCTCAGGAATAATAAAAGCAATTAATGAAATTATTTTACCAATTGCAAATAACTTTTCATTATCGGTATTTCTAATATAAAAAGCAAATTGATAATTAAACGAGTCTATAATAACAGCTAATAAAAATCCATAGAAAATTATTCGCGACCTAACTAGATATTCATTACCATATAATAATTCTAAAAAGAAATCACCGAAAAAGGTAAAGACTATTACAATTATTCCTTGAAATATATACAGAATTGAAAAAGACATCCTAAATGAATTCTGTAATTTATCTAATCTTGAGTTATGAAAATACTCTGAGATTTTTGGGCCTAAAGCAATAGCTATCATTTGTGGAGGGATTATTAGAAACGCTACAAGAGAAAAAGCAATATTAACAAATCCTGCATAGGAATTACCAATTATTATCTGTGGGAGTTTTAGTAACAAATAGAAAATCAGACTATTAATTATATCAACTAGAAAAAGACTTATTCGCTTCTTATTAAAATCTAACAATTTTATTTTAATTTGTTTGATTTTTTGTAATGACATTTTAGTTCTAATTAAAATATAAAGTGCTGAAAAAAGAACTGAAAAACCAATACTACTCAATAAAACATAAACAATAATATCCAAAGTTAAAATTTCTCGAATGATTATTATTATTATAAACATCGATAAATTTTGAGTTACAGATTGAATAAAAAATCCAAGAAAATCTCTCAAACCTATGAAAATAAATTGTATAAATAAGAATATTATAAATAAAGCAGAAATTAAAAATGAAAACTTGTAAGAGTTATTGATCTTTAGGAAATAAAAAATGATTGAAATTATTAGTGAAACTATCCCCATAATTGAAGCATAAATTATAGCTGATAAAATGGACTGTTTCTTTTTTTCGTTATTTTCCCTTGGTAGATTGATTGTTAGTTGCTGTCCAAGACCGAGAAGAGCTATAGTTGAAATTAAAGTCATTTCATTCCAAATAACGCTATATAAACCATAAATATCTGGGGAAGAAAATCTAGCAATTATGATTCTTGAACCCATGCGAATTAGCAACGAAATAGCTTGCGCTAGAAATAAGAAAATTAAGCTTGTAGTAAAATATCTATGCTCTTCATATTTCACATTCAAAACTAACAGCTCTGTTTTTTATTTACATCTAATTTAATAATTTAAATTCTTTGAAATAGTTTATTTTAGTTCAAATTTGAATGATAAATAGGTAAAGTTCAATATGAATTGAAAAACTATTTAAGACATCTAATGATTTTATTACAAATTAATAGTATTGTGGGTAAAATGCATATCTGTTATGTCATCTGGAAATTCAGTTCTCCTAATAATTTTCTGAGAATGGGAGGAGCAGAAAAACAATTACTAAAAATAATTGATAATTTGAGAAATAATAAGAGTATCAAAATAACCGTTATAGCAAGAAAAATGCCAGAAAATCCAAAAGAAGAAACTATTGCTGAAAATATTAAAATTAAAAGATTACTAACAACTAATATCCCACTACTTTCAATGATATTATTTAGTATCTCTTTATTTTTTGGTTTAGTTAAATTAAATAAAAAAGAAAAAATAGATTTAATTCATTTGCCTTTACCAGACCTCTATCTTATTTCTGTTCGATTAACTCGAGCAATTTTGAAAATACCCTTTATCTCGAGAATCGCTGCTGATGAATTAGATCCCAAATCAAGTAGAGGAATGTGGTTAATTGAGAGATTATATGTTCGATCATTAATATTGAAGAGTGATGCAATTCAAACACTTACTGAATATGCTACTAAAAAAGCATCACAACTATTATTTGATCCAGATAAAATCCATCTAATCCCAAATGGTGTAGAGATACCAAAAAAAATCAAAGATTATACCTTACTCTCTTATGAAATTGTGTATATCGGTGCTATGAGGTTTCAACCAAAAAAACTTAGAATTGAACAAAAAAATCTTGAATTTTTAATTCGATCATTCAAGATCGTTTCAGATAAATTGCCCAAGTTAAAGCTAATAATGGTTGGCGATGGAAATTATAGAGCATATTTAGAAAAAATAGTGGAGAAATTAAACATTCAGAAAAAAGTTATTTTCACTGGATATCAAACAGATATTAATTCATTTCTTGAAAGAGGTGATATTTTTGTAAATCCCTCTCACTTTGAAGGAATGCCAAATGCTGTTTTAGAAGCTATGGCAAAGGGTGTTCTTGTTTTCTGTAGTAATATACCTGAACATCAATATATTATTCAAAATAATAACAATGGAGTGTTATTTAATCACACACTGGAAGAAGATTTAGCTGAAAGAATACTGGATTTTTACAAAAAACCAGGACATTATTTTGATATTGCTGACAAAGGAAGAAGTTATGTTATCAAGAACCATTCTATTCAGGAGTTAGTGAAATTGTTGCTTGAAATGTACAATACCATAATAAACTCCTAAAAAATCATTAAATTAGACTAAGTGATCTTATTCTTTATTGGTTTTTAATAAAAGATTCTCTAATCTCAAAATCATACCTTTCCGCAATATTTTTCCATTTAAAATTAGCTGCATGTTCTATACAATTAGCTCTAAATTTTTCTAATAGATTCTTATTATTTTTCAAGAGTAAAATAGCATTTTTGATTTCATCAATATTTTTTTGTTTAATTAACAAACCTGTTTGGTTATTAATAACCCCATCTTTTATTCCTCCAACATTGGTTGCAATTACAGGTAAGCCTACACTTAATGCTTCTAAAATTACTACTGGCAAACCTTCTTTATCTCCTTGCTTTGTTTCAATAGAAGGTACAAGTAATATATCTGTTGAATTTAGAAATTTGATTTTATCTTCTTCACTAATTTTTCCATAAAACTTTACTTTATCATTTAAATCTAATTTATCTGTCAAGTTAATTAATTCATCTTTTAGTGGACCACTTCCACAAATATGAAAATAGATATTTTTATCTTTAATTTGGTTAAAAGCATTGATAGCATATTTTAATCCTTTTTTTTCAACTAATCTTCCAATAAACATTACATTGAATGAATTTTTTTCAAATGGAATTTTCAAATTGGGATTTTCAAACATTTTGATATCTGCACCCATTGGTATCACTTTCACTTTTTTATTGAATGAATCCTTATCAGTTTTTGAAATTAGATTTAAGAATCTCACCTTACCATAATTGCTAACAACCAAAATTTTAATTGAATTTTTAAAGATAAATCTAGCAATAGCTTTTCCAAATGGTATTTTTTCCAATAGATGCAAACCTGCTGCATGAATAGTCACGAAATTTTTTTTCTTTGTAAATTTTTGAAAAATGGCACCAATTAGTCCTGATGGAACCAACCAGTGTGAATTTATAATATCAATTTGATATTTTTCTATCATTTTTCGTGTCATAAAAAATTGCTTGAAAACAAGAAAAGGTATTAAAAAAATTGACTTCTTAGATTTCTTAATTATAGGAATAATCCCCTCTCCAGTAGTTAGTGATTGCTTCTTTTTTACATAATATCTAAATCTGTGAATAAGAAAAAAATCAGTTATTTTTTCATCTTTATCCAAACTATTTGGTCTGTCAGGTGTAAGAACTACTATATTGTATCCCCTTTGTGAAAGATGTAGAGAAAGATCATAAACAAAACGTGGTGTTGTATAATCATTTCTTGATATTGGAAATGTCGTCGTTAATATTAATAGATTCAAAGTATTTCTCCTTTTGTTTTAATTTCATCAAATAAATATAATCCTTTTTGCTCTTTATGCTTTAAGAATATAAGGTAGAGGTATTCCAGACATAATAATTTTCAGTTGTTAAAGCAGTTGGTACATAATCATATAATGATTCTATAAATACCGACTTGACAGTATATTCCCATGCATATGAAATGTTAGAATGGATTGAAGAAACAAAGTATCTTATATTGTATTCTTTTAAAACCATCAACGCTTCAGGAGAAAAACATTCTAAATTAAATAGTTGGTTATACAAAATCCCTCTGCCATATGTATAAGAGCAATTAAAAAATTCCATATTAGGCCAATTACTGAAGAGGGAAAATGAACAATTGATATCTTCTACTCTTCTATCTTCTAAAAGAAATACTCCTATACTATGCTGATCTTGTATGAAAAACCAACCACTTAGCGCAGCAATGTGAGTACTTAATGTATAATCAAAAGACTCGAATGTTCCATATCCATTTTCCAAGAGGAAATTAGCTATTTCTTTTTCCTCAATTGTGATGTGTTCATAGATAGATTGACTTCTCTTTGTAAAAATGATAGATCTGTCCACTATAAACATGCTATTAAATATCATTATAAAGAAGAAGAATATAACAAATAATTTATTTTTATTATAAAGATTTCCAAATTTGTTACTTAGCCACCCTCTTGTTTTTTGTATTGATAATAAAGTAAATGCCATTATTGATATTCCTAAAATAAATAATGATAATATTAAATATGGTAGAACTTTTGTTTCAGTAAAGAAATGATAAATAGTAATAAAAGTTCCAACAATTAATCCTTCAATAAGCCATAGAAAATGCCTTGATTTGCTAGTTTCTAATGATTCAATCAAAACTGTGCTCACAATTGCTATAATATAACATAGAAAATAGTATGAGTAAATTAATTGGTACACAAATACAAAAGGCAAGACCAAGAAAATTAGATAAATGTAGGATTTGTTCCCATTTAGCTTTTCTAAAACGTATTGGAATTTTGGTATCAGCATTAATACAATTGTAACAATGAGAAGTAGAAATGGAATACCATAATGAAACCATTGATCAACAATCGGTTGTACAAACATATACACATAATCACAATCGATAATTGCTGTAATATAACAATAAATATTAAATTTTGATCTGTAAAAGACGTTATTGAAATTAGTACCAAATACTGCAAAACCAATAAGAAAGAATACAATAATACTAAAAATCCACATTCTCTTCTTTAAATAATTCAAAATTGAATAAATTTTCTTTTTTCTATTTATTTTTGAATCATTCTCTAAATTTTCTTCAATATTCAACTCAATTTCATTATTATGAAGATCTGAAAATACATTTCTTTTTGAAAATTTCTCAATATAGAAATATAGTATTGTTAGAAAAACAACTCCGAGTAAAACCAATGCCATACGATGGATGAAATTTAGTAAGAAGCTTATAAACACTGCAATAAATAATGGTGTTGCTTTTTTGTTTTTTATGAATCGCAATAATAAGAAAAATACTAAGGGGAGTAGAGCAAAAAATGGATATCTAGATGAAGTTTGATAGTAACTAAAGGAAAAGATATTTGGTAAAGTTGTTAACAATAAAGAGAAATGTATTTTTGAAGATTCCTTGATTTCTAATTCAGAAGTTAGATAATAAGTAGTAACAACAAATATAGTTGTAAATACAACCTCAAACAAAAGAGTAGCAATCATTATTTTTTTAGCTGAAATTAATAAAAAGAAACACAAGATGAAGAGAAATCCAATTGGATAACCTGAAAAAGGTACTAATCCCATTACTGTTAGAAAATTAAATCCTTTACTAAAATAACTGCCATTTAGAATTAATTGAGCTTCCCAAATAGCAGTAAAACCATCTGAACCATGTGCATATAACATTCTGGGGATTCTAATTAGAAAACTAATAGCTAGTAAAATAGGAATAGTATATTTAGCTTTCATTTAGTGCATCCTCTATATTCTTTCTTTCTGAATAAAATTATACTAATCATTGATAAGACGCATAAAGAAACCAAGATTTCTTGATTAATACCAATATCACAGGTAGTATTTTGAAACCAGCTATATGTTGGAATATCACTAGCATCATTAGGGTCGGATCCTAATAGGATTTCATCTCTATCATTAGCACCATCTTTGTCTGTGTCCTCATCATTTGGGTTTGTAGAGAAATTAAATATCTCGTCAAAATCATTTAATCCATCTTGATCAGAATCAGCATCAAGTGGATTAGTAAAATATGTATATACTTCTACAAAATCACTCAAATTATCTTCATCCGAATCATTGTTATTCGGATTAGTAAAGAGATCGAAAATTTCAGTAAAATCATCTATTTTATCTAAGTCTGAATCATTGTTTCTAGGATTGGTTTGAAACTTGTATTCTTGAAGATTGGTTAATTCGTCAGAATCTAAATCCAATAATGCATCTGAATTATCTAAAGGATTTAGTACATACCTAATTTCAAAACCATCATTAATACCATCAAAGTCAGAATCATTATTCAATGGATCAGTTCCATATGTAAGATATTCTTCTCCATCTTTTAGATCATCATCATCACAATCAGAAATTACAGGAGAAGTATCATAAAAATAGTATTCCTCGAAATCATCTAATCCATCTGCATCTGTATCTGCTTTTATTGGATTAGTAAGAGTAAAATCTGTTTCAATCATGTCTAATAATAAATCATCATCTGTGTCATTTTTATAAGGATTAGACCTGTATAATGATTCTCTATAATTTGTTAATCCATCTAAATCATAATCAAATCCAGAATCATTTACTAAAGGATTTAACGAAAAAGTTATTTCATAACCATCTTTCATACCATCTGCATCTGTATCACTTTTGGTTGGATTAGTGTTATAAAGAAAGATTTCATCGTAATCTTCCAGCTCATCAGCATCACTATCTTTCTTAGTAGGATTTGTTCCATAAAGTAGCTCTTCATAATTGGTGAGATTATCATTATCATTATCAAGATATTTATCTGAAGCATCTCTGGGATTCATTTCATATAAGATTTCATAACCATCAAATAGACTATCATTATCACTATCTGGATTTAATGAATCTGTATTGTAATAGAAGATCTCTTTACCATCAATTATTCCATCTATATCTGTGTCTTGTAATAAATAATTAGTATGAAAATATCTCTCAGAAACATCATCCAATAAATCTCCATCCACATCAATGTTCCCGGTATTGAAAGCACTTCCCTTGAACGAATTCCAAGTACCTTTATTGTTAATGTTCGATCCCCCAATTTTCAAGCAAAGTAAATATCCAAAATCACAACCAACCATTAGATCCAAATAATTATCATTATTTAAATCACCAATACAGGGCGTGGAATAGTACTTGTCTGTGTAAATGTATTGACTAATCAATTTACC
>Ga0307376_10005214_pt1 | contig 11746 bp, 7 predicted proteins | sample TR2MG_FD_202536 | JGI IMG/M metagenome (GOLD analysis project Ga0307376, IMG submission 202536) | Soil microbial communities from Risofladan, Vaasa, Finland - TR-2 | ecosystem: Environmental > Terrestrial > Soil > Coastal area > Acid sulfate soil | place: Finland: Risofladan, Vaasa | collected... | reverse complement strand
AACCACGCGCAGCGTGGCAGGGCTTACTATTGTTAAGCACCCCACAAGGAATCGCCGGAGGCAATTCCCGGCTATATCGTGAACTCAACCCATCAGCAAAGGCGACAGCATTGCAAGGCATTCCGTCGTTAAGCTCCTAAGAATCACGACGCGAAAGCGCCGTAATTCCCCCTCTCGCTACACTTAAAATGAGGCAGTTATGTAATGGATCTCAAATGCACGAATAGATTTTAATTTCAGATTATTGGCATGATCGCTCACTAATTCTTTTTTCTTAATAAATGGAAATAATTGTAGAGTGTTTTTGTAGAAATATTATGTGCTACAGAATCAACAATGGCAGTCCTGGCATCGTCATCTGTCCCCGTAATTTTTCAACCAGTTAATTACTTGGGCATGAAACTTATTGATGGTAGTGTTTTAAACAATTTCCCGATTGAACCCCTCCTGAATAATTGTGATAAAATTATTGGGATTCATGTAAATGCAATTAATAAGTCAGCGAAGAAGATTCAAATGAGAAATATTTTAGACCGTAGTTTCCATTTTGTCCTTAGCAATTCAGTATATTCAAAAGCACATCTCTGTGATCTTTTTGTCGATCCCTCCTGGATGAGTAGATTTGGTATGTTTGAGATGAAAAAAGCTGAAGAGGTTTTTGATTGCGGGTATCAGTACGCCAAAGATTTCTTAAAAGAAAAAAATATTGTTGAAAAGTGGACCTGAGAATTAATATCGCCAAATGTTATGGATAATTTAAATAGGTTACTATAATATATTCATTAGATAGTTTAAGATTAATAAAATACGGTAGTAAATAAAACCTAAGCTGCATTAAGACACAGCCTAACAAGTAGGTAATCATGTATTTATAAAATAGGCAATAGAATTAATAAGGGCGTAAGAATTAGGCAAAGAGCCCCTACAGAAGCTGCAGTAATGAGGATGGTTTTTTTCACCCTGATATTTGCACTATCGTTATACCTTTCTATGGTAACCGGCAGTGAAAAATCTATAATGTCCGCTTCATATTGGATAAATCCATTAGTGGTACTAATCAGATTTACATCTGAGTTTACACCACTATCTTTTAAAACTATGGTATTTAATCTTTTCTTGCCGTGAAGGGATATATTCATTTGCATTTTTCCAAATCGTAAATCGTCCTCACTAAGCCCTATTTCTGAATAAGATAAACCCCCACCTAATATTCTGAAGGCCACAAAATGATAATAGCCATCATTCCTGAGCTTTCCATAAAACGTTTCGCCCATTAGATTATTTGCTTTTTGCCATTTGTGCTTGCCATTTTTACGCGAAAGCACAGTGGTAAACAACATCATATCGTATCCCAGTAATGTTGTGTCTGCTTTTATGGCTATGTGTAAAATAGAATCAGAATTGAAATCAATGGAACTAACAGGCAAAGAAGGACTGCTGTTATAAAATTTAATATTTTGAGCTAAGGACGAACTGGGTAATGCTAAACATGTTATTATACAGATGATTGCAATAAATGGATTTGATTTCATTAATTGTAGTTTGGTTTTTGGTTAATCAAAATTTGTGTCAGGTAAAATAGTGGATGAAACACTATTAAGGAAGTATTTCTGAAATCGAAGCGACTGAACCAAAATCAAAAATGTGGATAAGTAAAAATATTGATATTTTATAAAATGGGGCATTAATAGCATACAATATAAAACATAATTGATAAATAAAAAAATGCTGCAATAAGAGATCAATGGTACCGGATCTCCAGGAAGAATCATATTAATAAACCAGGTTCTTCGAGTCGACGAAATAATATGAGCGGGGTACAAAAAACGAGTGCTGGAATGAAAATCCATTTTCACGTAACCACCTGCGTAATGCTTTGGCAATCTTTCTTTGTCTTAGAAGAACTAGTCCGGTTTCAGATGATATTATCTGATAATGTACCTTCATCGCTATTTATTATTTCAAAGTTTACCAAATCAAAATTTACATTATCATTCCTGTGGTTAATTTAAGTTGACATATTTCCAATTATAATATGTCATTTATAATAAAATAAAGGTAAAACATAACTACATGGATTGCAACCATGGAGTGCCCAATTAGTGATATAATGAAGTGGATTTCCCTGATGTTAGTCTAACTATTTATGACGTATATAAACAGTATTAAAATGTTAATGAATAATAGGTGACTGTTAGTCAAAAAATCTATGGATTTTATTGAAGATTTACAGTTGACGAAACTTAATAATAGAATAAAATCTGGTAATATTAGAATTACCAGATAGATAGAATTTCAAATATCCTTCTCAGGGGAAATATAGAGCAAATATGAATTTTGACGAATGGTTTATAATTTATGACAAAAGGTCTTCATGGTCTGCTACACATTTGTCATGATGAATGTATTTTACGTATTGATTTACAGATCAGTTAATTATCCTGGAAAGAGTATTGTTAAAAAGTCCGGACAGCCCTCACATTATTAGGGCGGTCTTTTGAACCATAGTCCTGACTACCATTGCCGAAGTTCTTTAACCATGCTGATGTGCTTCCGTTCTCGATAGAACTCCAATAATAGTTGGAATCGAAAGCACCAATGGAATTTTTTTGAGTGTACATTAAATTAAGTTCATATTTCGTTGGTAAGCGCCAATCTGTAAACTTTTTGCCATTTGTATCATAGTTGTCAGGATTACTAATAACATCTGGCGCTAAATACCAATCAGCGGAAGTAGATTGGTCACTAGTGGCAGCCACTAAACCATGTTTCCCATCAGGTGTTAAATAAAAAACATAACCGCCTAATGATGGATCTAAGCCAATAAGGTTATTTCCCATATCTGCTGTATTGGTTTTCAGTGTATTAGGTCCACTCATATCCTGTGCAATTGAAAAACTACACACAAATACAATAATTATTGAAAGAATTATTTTCTTCATTATACTGGTCTTAAGTTTTTCCTCTAAAATTTATGCTGACAAAACTACTTAAAAAACAATAAATAAATTCAATATAAACACAATTGGGTATAAATCATACCCAATGCAATCTTCAACTGAAAAAGCAATATGAAAATATGAAATAATTCAAAGTAGAATTTCTATGAAAAATATAAAGTAAGAAAAAGGACATTGAAATATTAAACTAAAACTGTAAATTTGTTAAACCACTTTTTCGCATGACAAATCTCCTTCTAGATTGCAGTTTTTATGAGGTCAATTTTCACCGGTTATGTATTGATAGTTTATACGGATTTTTTATGTTGACAATTATCTTATATGCCAGGCCGATAGCGCGGTTGATAAAAGAATCCGTACTGACAGGGGAAAAGGAGTATCTTCAGGGATACTTTTCCATTCAAAGTGATGCTGGTGGAAAGTATGAATCAGCAAGAACTTAAAAATTTGAAATCAGACTTTTTCCCATTTGATTCAGCTTCTTTATCAGTTTCGTTATTGAGGCTCAGATTCCTCTTAAGCTTAATTTTCATCTTTATACTTTCATGCGAGGTATGCTCACAGGATGTAAGGTTAACAGGCAGAGTTTTTGACAAAGCCAGTTCACAGCCTTTGTATCTTGTATCTGTTTTCGATTCCATAGCATCAGCGGGAACACGCACTGACAAAACGGGTTTTTTTGAATTATCAGTCACTCGGGGAGAACACAAGCTAAAGTTTACATACATCGGATACCAGAGGATAGATACAACCATAAAGGTATCAGGGCTCACTGAAATCTCAGCTTTTATGTCGCCTCTGACCATTCCGATAGATGAAGTTATAATAAGTTCCAGGAGTCTTAAGGATCAAGTTTCATCTCCTGAAATGAGCTCTCTTACATTTAAGAATATAGAGATCATGAAACTTCCTTCAATTTTGGGAGAAACTGACCCCATGAAGATACTTCAGCTCACCCCTGGTGTTCAGGGAGGATCGGAAGGGAATAGCGGGTTTTATGTAAGGGGCGGAGGAGCAGATCAGAATATGATCCTTTTTAATAATACTCTTGTATATAATCCCGCACATCTGTTGGGAATATTTTCGGTTTTCAATCCAGATCAGATAAAAGATGTCACCATAATAAAATCAGGGATACCTGCCAGATATGGTGGAAAATTATCGTCGGTTATTAAGGTGAATAGTTCCAATGGAAATAAAGATTCTCTTGAAGTTAAGGGTAGCATAGGAATGATATCTTCAAGAGTCAGTGTTGGAGGCCCCTTGTTTAATGGAAAAGGAACATTTATTGCGGGAGCACGGCGCACTTATCTCGAATTGCTGGTACAACCCCTTGTCAGGAAAATGGTTAAAGATTTTTCTTTTTTTAATAATGAGACAAGGTATAATTTTCATGACTTTAACCTGGGCGTTTCTGTTAGCCTTACTAGTCGTGATATATTCTCATTATCAGGTTATTATGGCAGAGATGTATTTAATATGAAAAGATCAGGAATCGATCAGAAGAATTCTGTCAGATGGGGTAATTTCCTTACATCTTTGTCCTGGAATCATTTCATAAGTGAGAGCAACCAGTGGAATTTAGATATTTCAAGAACTAAATATGAATTTGGACTGGACGGCTCTCAGGGGGAGTATTCATTTGGGTTGTTATCTTCTGTAGAGGATTATACTCTAAAATATAACTATTCTTCCAATATTCTCAGACATCATATCAATTATGGCTTTGATCTTACAAATCACAAGTTCATTCCAAACAAGATTGATGCTCAATCAGGCTCTTTCAATGTTAATTTCATACAATTCAGTTCAATGAATGCATTTGAAGGAGGAATATATCTGGATGATGAATTTATGCAGTCTGAACATTTTTCGCTGTCTGGTGGTTTAAGGTATTCATTTTATGATCATTACGGACCATACAAAGACTATATAAGAGATGCTGCAGGACAGATTACAGATACAATAAAATATCCGAAAGGTGAATCACTTACTTTTTATCATAACCTGGAACCCAGGGTGGTAATGAAATATCAGATCAATAAAAATAATTCAGTTAAAGCTTCATATATGAGAATAAGCCAGTATATCCATCTGGCAACATCAGCATCGGTTTCACTACCTGCAGATATCTGGATACCCAGCACTGGAAATATTAAACCTCAGACAGGAAATCAGATAAGTATCGGCTATTTCAGTAATTTATCAAAGAGAAATCTTGAGTTTTCTTCCGAAATATATTACAAAAGGATGAATAACCAACTAGAGTTTCTTAAGGGAATAATCTACAGTTCGTTCGATGCAAGTATCGGACAAAATATAGCTTTGGGATTTGGACAGTCATATGGGATAGAGTTTTATCTGAACAAACCGGTTGGCAAAAGCACCGGGTGGATAAGCTATGCTCTTTCCAGGACTGAAAATAAATTTGATGAAATAAATGAAGGTTATATTTATCCAGCTAAATATGACAGGAGACATGAGCTCTCTGTCGTTTTTCTGCAAAAAATAACCAGTAAATGGTCAGGTTCAGCTGTTTTTACATATATTTCCGGGAGTGCATTTACAATGCCCATTGGTAGATATATTATCCAGGGGAATATGGTTAATGAATATGGTGATGTGAACAGCTTCAGGATGCCTCCTTATCACAGATTGGATCTTTCATTCAGTAGAAAGGTAACCTTCCACAATGACCTGACTTCTGAATTGATATTTTCAGTGTTTAACGTTTATTGCAGAGCAAATCCATATTTTATCTATTTTGAAACCAATGGAGATATAGATAACTATTCTTTAGAAGTTAAGCCGATACAAGTGAGTCTGCTACCCATTATTCCCTCGATCAGCTGGAATTTTAAATTTTAAATTATCATGAAGGTACGATATTATATATTCATTCTGTCAATACTACTGGTAACTTTCCTTGTGTGCTGTAGTGACAATCTTTATCTCGATATTCCTGAGCCTGATGATAAAATAGTGATTGATGGGTGGATAGATCAAGGACAGTATGCCAAAGTACTTCTCACACGTAATTCCCCGTTTTTTTCATCAATAGATTCAGCATCACTGAGAGAGCTGGTTTTAACCAGAGCCAAAGTAATGCTTTCAGATGGTGAAAAGGAGGAAGTTTTAGTTCTGAGAAAGAATGACGACTATTTTCCCCCTTATATCTATGAGGGAAATGAAATAAGGGGCGATACAGCCAAAATATATACAATTACAGCTGAATACGGAGGTAAGTCAGCGTGGGCGAATACCACTATTCCGCCAAGGGTAAATCTTGATACATTATATTTTAAGCTGTTACCAGACGAAGATAGTCTTGGGGAAATTTATATTGAATTCACCGATCCTCCTGAGGTTAAGAATTATTATAGGCTTCTGACAAAGGTCTCAGGAGAGGATAAGAGATATTACTCATCGATGGTGATGGGATTCGATGATATTTTCTTCAGCGGACAGAAGTTCGGATTTTCTCTCAGCAGGGGAAAAGCATCATTATTATCATCCCAAGGCAATGATTATTTTAAACTTGGCGATACCGTGAGTATTAAATTCTGTACTATAGATAAAGTCCTGTATGACTTCTGGAATTCATTTCAGGGAGAAGCAATAAATGTAGGTAATCCATTTGCAGCTTCCCTGTCAGGCATAAAATCAAATATTCAGGGTGACGGATTGGGAGTATGGGGAGGTTATGGCACAAGACTGTATACCCTGATATTAAAATAAAAAACCGTTTCAGACAGATACGATCATTTACACCACATCTTCCTTAAATAATGCATCAGGAATATGTATCTTTCAAATGATTGTTAGTCTGAAACGGTTCTTTTTAATTTATGATTGAACCAGTTAATATTCAATCGGATCTATTTCAATATCATAGTCTGTGCTGATGTCTTCCAGAAGATCATTAAGACTATCGACAAAATCGTCAAACCCGTCTTCAAAATATGTCTCCATATCAATTGGCGATCCATCACCAAAAGTCAACCTGAAACTTACGTAAGTATAGTCATCATAATAATCTGATTCATGTACTACATAAGCTTCAGCTTTGGCCATAATTTCATTATTTGATAGATTCACTAGCCTGATATCCAGATATTTATTTATTTCTTCTGATGTGCGTGTGTCATAAGTCTCTTCATCAATTGCCTCATTGTCATAATCATCTTCAATAATTCTTATCTGATCCACGAGACCTTTAACGTCAATTTCGCCTTTTAAAGAAATATTAAGTATCTGGAATTCTGCATCTGCTGAATTGAGAATTTCTTCAAACTCAACTTCATCCCATTCGTCGGTATAATCACAATAGACCTCTTCCCACTGTTGAGTGTTAGGATTTAAAACATAGTCGCATACATATGAATTTGTTTCAGAGTGATGAATAGTACTGTTATCAATATTATCGCTGGTAAACAATCCATTGGCTGAAGCTGACAGACTCATAATCAGATCATTGTTTTCCCAGAACTTATATTTTGCTGAAATTAGTTGTGAATTGTTGGTAACGTCGACCTCGAATTTAAAACCTTCAATATCAAGGTCCCCGGCAATTGCATTGGGAACTCCGTCTGCATCATAGCTTGCACTGAAAACAAAAGTCACAAGTGTTTCACTGCCTACTTTCAGGTCAGCATTAACTCCTACAGGCAAGTCTCCGGTATATTCATCGTCAAGAGGATTGCTAATAAAAGTACCAACGTAATTATGTATCGTAAAGGTAGCATCGTTCGTATTGGATAAATCAGATGAGGGGAACATAAAAATAAAACTATTGCCTCCCAGGTCAATATCCCAGTCGGTAAGTGCCTCATTCCAGGTATAGGTTCCTACATTTTGATCCCAGAAATCCTGTATGCTTTCCGGATCGTCGTTTTTGGAGTTAATCATCGCATCGAACACATCATTGACCCGTTTTGTACCTTTAGCACATTCGAGATAAGTTTCAATTACTGAATACAGTCCTGTATTTCTTAATTCCTTAATTCCCTTGGCTTTGCCAGATTCCGTTATATTTATCAGGTTGCCAAGAGCATCGACAGTTTCAGTGGCTCTCATTCTTTGGAGGACCCCAATAAGATCAATACCAGTGTCTTCAATAATAGCTTTGTTTTCTTCAACACTTAGTGTGCTGAATTTTTCTGCTGTATCCTTATCCTTTTCACATGATATTATCATTAATAGAATAAGAGATCCAAAAAAGAGTGATTTTAACAGGGTTTTCATTTTTTTGTTATTAGTTAAGGATTTATCGAAAACATTCAATTGTTTAGCATTAAATAAAGATTTTGACACAAATATAAAAACTAAATTTAATAATGTTCTATCATTTGTCAACGTTTAGCGATTGTTTGTCAATTACCTTTACTTTCTTTTTTAATAAAAATTAACTGTAATATTTGTCCGGGATAGATTTTAATAGTATTACATCGTGATATATATCTTTTCAAATTAGTCCTATATTCATGGGCTTCTTGCCATTCAGGATTAACTGACAAAGCTCTGAGAAAAAGGGCAGTGTGGGGTTTTTAAATAATATTTTTAAATTATAACATATTTGTTTAATTTTACAATAACAGGTATAACAAATATATTTTCTTTTACAAAACCTCAGTTTTATAAAATTCTAATTTATAATTATTGTTAAATTCAATTTTCTCTCATGAAAAAACTGTACATAGTTTTGTTACTGTTCGTTATTTCTGTATGCTCTTTTGCACAGAGATCTCAGGACTCCCTTGCACTTGTGGCTTTATATAATGCAACAGATGGTGCCAACTGGAATAATAACACTAATTGGTTAAGTTCTGAACCAATATCTTCATGGTATGGAGTAACTGTTTCCGGAGACAGGGTAATTAAAATACAGTTGTCTAGCAATAACCTTAAAGGTTCACTGCCTTCACAGATTGGTAATCTTTCTTATTTACAAGAATTGATTCTTCCTAATAATAAAATCAGCGGGACAATTCCAACTGCAATCGGTAATCTGTACTATTTAATCAGATTATATTTATATAGTAATCAGCTTAGTGGTACTATCCCCAACGAATTAGGCAATTTGTATTACCTTGAACAATTAGTTTTATATAACAATCAACTTAGTGGTACTATTCCAACTGGGATATGTTATCTTCCTTCCCTGACTGATTTAGTATTAAATAATAATCAACTCAGTGGGACTTTACCTTCCGCATTGGAAAATCTACAAAGCCTACAGGTGTTATGGTTAGATAATAATCAATTCACTGGCGTGCTTCCTTTTCAATTGGGAGATCTGACAAACCTTATTGTATTACGTCTAAATAATAATCAATTCAGCGGTTCTGTTCCCTCATATTTTGGAAATTTGGCAAATCTTCAGGATTTATACTTACATAATAATAAGTTAACCGGACTACCAAATCTTTCCCTCCTTACATCTTTGGGTCGATTGTATGTCTTTTCAAATCTTCTTGATTTTGCAGATCTGGAAACGGCGGCAGTCGACTGGACAAATCCTAATTATATATATTATCCTCAGGATTTTATTTTTCCGGTTAATAAATCCATTAGCGGATCAGATAATATTTATACTGTTGATTGCTCATATCCCGGAGCCACATTCCAATGGTATAAAGACGGAGATGTAATGGAAGGCGAAACAAATATATCACTAACTGTGCCCATAAGTGATCCGGGTATTTTTACGTGTTTTGCAGAGCATACTGACTTCCCTTCTCTCAAGTTATCAAGCGAAGTGGTTGGTAACGTTCATGGAGGAGTTACCCTGGCCGATTCTCTTGCACTTATTGCTATTTATAATGCTACTGGCGGAGCAAACTGGATTAATAAAACAAACTGGTTGAGTACAGAACCAGTCTCAAAATGGTTTGGTGTAAATACCAGTGCTGGAAGGATTATTGACTTAATTCTTTATAATAATAATTTATCAGGCACCCTGCCTGGTGAATTAAATAACCTTAACAAACTTCAAGTTTTAGGTCTGCATCAGAATAAAATAACTGGTTTAACAGATATGTCAGGTCTTGCTTTGACAAACCTGGCTGTTTTTTCTAATCTTCTTGATTTTGCAGACTTGGGATCAGCGATGATTGACTGGACAAATGCCAATTATGAATATTCTCCCCAGGATTTAATTCTTCCGGTTAATAAAACCGTTAGTGGATCAGATAATATTTTTACAGTCGATTATTCATATCCCGGAACCACTTTACAATGGTATAAATACGGAGGCGTAATTGAAGGAGAAACTGCTTCATCCCTGACTGCTCCTGTAAGTGATCCGGGTCTTTTTATCTGTTACGCAAAACATTATGGTTTCCCTTCTCTCACTCTTTCAAGTGAATTGGTTGGAATTGAACATGGAGGAGTATCATTGCCCGATTCTCTTGCACTTGTGGCTTTGTTTAATGCTACTGCTGGTGCTAACTGGTTAAATAAAACTAACTGGTTAACCACCGAACCAATATCTGAATGGTTTGGAGTCGGAACTTCTTCAGGTGGAGTAACTGTACTTCAACTTCATAGTAATAACCTAACAGGTTCAATACCTGAAGAGATTGGAAATATGAACAGGTTGACCCGGTTAGATTTAAATCATAATCAATTAAGCGGTTCTATCCCATCTGAATTGGGTAATCTGAAAAACCTTCAATATTTTCTGCTATATAATAATCAACTTAGCGGGACAATTCCAATTGAGATAGGAAATCTGACTAATCTGACCGATTTAGTTTTATTTTATAATCAATTTACTGGTACCATTCCATCTGAATTAGGTAATTTGATAAATCTTAGATATTTCTATTTAAATTATAATCAATTTACTGGTACTATTCCATCTGAACTTGGTAATCTGACAAAAGTTCTAAATTTATATTTAGATCATAATAAACTTACCGGATTACCAAACCTTGGTGGTTTTCCTCCTTCTCCAAGATTAATTATATTAAACAATCAGCTTGATTTTGCAGATATGGAATCGGCGCAGATCAATTGGAACGCTTATCCTCATATTTATGCTCCCCAGGATAGCGTTGGAATAAAACAAGATATCATCCGCATTATCGGAGATGATTTTTCCTTTACTGTTTCGGTTGGTGGCACCAGTAATGAATACCAGTGGTACAAAAATAATAATATTATTCCTTCAGCCAATGGTAGTACTTATACAATCACCAGTCTTGACCTGTCAGATGCCGGATCATATACATGTGCTGTGACTAATCCGGTTGCTATGGCATTAACAATTTATTCCAGACCGATTAATTTACAGGTATCAACAACTACTGATATTTATGCCGGGAATATTCCAAACATTAGGGTATTTCCAAATCCTGCAAGTACGATTCTGACAATTGAGTTAACTGATGAATTTGCTCAAAACTGCTCTTTAGAATTATTAGATTACTTAGGAAGAGTAGTTCTCATTAAGAATATTAAGGGAGAGACAATACATGAGCTTGATTTGTCGGGAATACCAAAAGGTATGTATTTTATTAAAGTTCAAAATACAGTCAATTATTATTTTCAGAAAATTGTAATTAATTAACTAACCGCAAGCAATTAATTTCCTTTCACGCCCTTTTTGTGCAAAGGATTACTTAAAAAATGATGTATACTTAAGTTCTTAACAAAAAAACCATAAATGTGGGATAATCTCTTCGGTTTAACGTAACTTTAAGTTAACTTTTTTCCTGCTTATTGTTGTGAACAAATCGTTAGAAGAAATAATACTTGATCTCGTTCAATTATTTAAGCCTTAT
>Ga0307376_10005212_pt1 | contig 11750 bp, 13 predicted proteins | sample TR2MG_FD_202536 | JGI IMG/M metagenome (GOLD analysis project Ga0307376, IMG submission 202536) | Soil microbial communities from Risofladan, Vaasa, Finland - TR-2 | ecosystem: Environmental > Terrestrial > Soil > Coastal area > Acid sulfate soil | place: Finland: Risofladan, Vaasa | collected... | reverse complement strand
TTGCTGTACTGCTTTGTTCTTTGAAATATGGAAGTACAACAACCCTCTTATTAAGACTTGTCATAAACTCGTTTGCTGGCATTTCTTTATGGCTTGAGCTTTCTATAAGAATGTCAGGCTTCAACATCTTACAGTTGTCAAGAGGGCTATATGTGTCTTGACGAATTGCCAAGTTTACATATTTCACAGTATCAACAATTAACATGCGTTCTATGAATGATATTGTCGGTTTGTGTTTTTTCTCCATCACTGCCTCATCTGTTAAAACACCAACGATGAGCCTATCGCAAAGGCTTCTTGCGTTCTTTAAATATAAAATATGTCCTTTATGAATTATGTCTCCAACCACATATGTGTACCCTATAATCACGATTTTCCCTCCATTAATGATTTGAATGAATCTTCAATATCGCATTGACATCTATGGTCTGTTGGTCTAGGTGTTTCCCAATCTCCAAAATGAGATTTCAAATAAACTTCTGGTGGGCTCGGAACCAAGAACTCAACACCTAGAAATGTTATTTTTTCTAAATCTTCAAAAATTCTCTTATCAAAAACACTGCATGTTCCATCTGGTGTATCATTATCAGGTGCGATGATTCTTGCGTGGAATCTTTTATCACCACTTAAATCATAATCACGTACACATATATGTATGCCATCTTTTCTGTAATCAACAGACCTTTTGTATCCATACTGACAACTTCTGTATTCAACAGCATACCCTTTATCTAAAAATGCTTTCTCTAACTCATCGAGTTTAGGTATAAGAATCTCATGCTTTACACCAATATCTAAATCACCATCAAATGGAAATATAATTCCGTCACGAATAGCGCCTAAACAAGTACCGCAAATCAAGAAGAACTCAACGCCACACGCATCAAAAATCTCTTTTGCTTCAAGCAATACTTCTCCTGCCCTATTAATATCCATAACTGCATTACATTCAATTCCCTTATATATAATCTTGCCCATCACCCCTCCTTATTATATTCTTTTAGTTGAATAAATGCTTTATAATGCTCAGAATATTTTTTTTTATAATCATACCTATGAAGACGTGCCTTGAATACTTTTATATATACACTTAAACTTTCAGGATAGTATTCATTGAGCATTTTTAATGCATATGTTTCCGCATCAAGTTCTTGTGTTATTTTTTGTTCAGCGGTCACATATGGTAGAATACCTTGTTGGATGTGCCTTATTTCATGAAATACACATGCTAATAATTCTGCCTTACACAAAGAACCCATTTTCCTTGAGTTATATCTTACCGTAACTCGTCCATCATCAAAAATTTCAGATTCAACAACTGCATCATTTCTATTATCCCTAACTATAGGAATCGTTGTATCCAACAACTTAACGCTATAAATGTTGAACATGTCTATAAAGAAGTCAGCATTTATAGGTTTTTTCATTTCACGCCAATTCCTGTCATTTCCCATGCTTTAGTAGCACTGTCGCCTAAATCTTGATTAAGGTCATGAGCATTTTTGATTTTTATATCACGGAACCCAGCTGATTGCATAACATCATGTAATGTGAAAGGGTCAAATCCTGTATAATGAGTATTCTCATCGTACTCTTGACCGCCATAAATATACATCCAGAAATCTCTAGGCGATATATTGTTATTTACATACTGATATACGATGCCCCTTATGTTTGGTACTTTAACAATCAAAAGTCCATTAGGCTTCAATACTCTACGCCATTCGTGAAGAACAGATATTGTTCTCAAATGACATCTTTCAGGGACAGCATGAGATTTAAATGATGGTCTGATATGTTCTAATACGCTTTCTGCGAATATTTCATCTGCAAAATTATCTTCAAATGGTAGCTTTAGACTTATGTCACACACATAATCTACATGTGGCCAGTTACGAATATCAACATTTAAATACCCCTCGCTTCTTCTATCTAAATGACCACACCCAAAAAATAGCCTTACCATATGCCCTCCTAATAATTACTTTTTAATTAACCACCAATCACTACCTTCTGCGCCGTATCCTTTAGCATCTCTTTGCCCACTTGTTATATCATCTTCCCACCAATCAAAAAAATGTAATACTGCTTTTTTAACTCCGTCTGCATACCAATCATGTCCACAAAGTATGCCACCCTTTCGTATTTTAGGGTACCATGCTTGTATATCGGCATACACAGCATGTTCAAGATGATTTGCGTCTATATATACTAAATCTAATTGATTAGGTACTTCATTACAAGCAAGAATTGATTCTGAACAAATAAATCTGTATCTATGGTCTCTAGATAATGTGTTTTCACACAATCTATAGCATAAATCATGCAAGGCGTTTATTTCTCCTGGCGTACTATTGTAATCTTTAAATGAATCAAAACATCGCCAGAACCCATCTACTAAATAAAAGCGTTTTGGATTTAAATGCTCAAGCATTGTTCGTGCATGATGACCGGCACCAACACCAACTTCAACTATAGTATTTATTTCATCTAAATGATTTCTTGCAAACTTAATTGATTCTCTTACAGCAGCCATTAAATTACCCGTTGTCCTTTCCCTTCAATATATACACCATGAACATCTTCATATTCCTTGTATGTATGCCCAAGCACTTCTTGTTCTTTTCTAAATTTTCTTCTTGTTGGCCAACCATGCTCAGATAAAATAATATCGTGTTTCTTGGTAAAGTAACGTCTTCCTTTTTCTTTCTCTGGAGACGCCGCATACTCACCTTTTAAACAACATGTTTGCGCTGCCTTATGAAAGACATACATGCCATATAACTGATACATTTTCCAGCCAGCATCTCGTAATCGCCAACAGATATCCATATCTTCGTCCCAATTCAGGCCAATCTTTTCATCAAACAAATAACCATCTATTGTATCTAGCACTTCTCTGCGAATAGCAAAACACCATAGTGAGAACCAAGCGTCAAGACTGTTTCCATCTAAATCGCTTTCTGGCGAATCAAGATACTCTTTCATCCAAGCTTTATTAGAATCTTGTATCTCTTTGTATCGTTCTTCCTGATTATAGCTTTCAGCAGTTCTTGTTTCATCCCTAAGCTTATTATCTTCGACAGCTTTAATTAAGCCACATTTAGGATTTTTAGAAAATAAAGCTAATGCGTTTGTAACCCAAAAGTCTGTTACAACAACATCGTTTTCTACAAAAAAGATATAATCGCCTGAAGACATCTCTAGCCCTGAATTGAAACCGCCAGTCATACCAAGGTTTTTTTCATGACGAACAACAACAGCGCCTTGACCAACAAGATACTTATTAAACTCTTGCCAACCTTGTGTTGTTGATGCATTGTCTACAACTATAAACTCACAAGCAGGGTATACTGTATGTTCGACAAGAGACCTGAAGCATTGTTTACTGCACTCTAGCAACCAAGGTGAAATATTATGCATCAGCATAACGACGCTTACTATAGGACGAGTTTTAATTATTTCTGTCATTTTTTCTCGCCCTTAAGTTTCTCTGCTTCCTTTTTTTCTTCTTCAGTTAAAGGGCCATAAATGGCAGCAAACTTATCTAAATCTTCCTGTTTGATTTTAAACGCACACCTGCGATACCAGTCTTCTGATTTATCTTTAATTCTGAATGATGCGTTATCAGTAGCCTGTGTAGCACCATGCTTAGTCATTAAATACTTTCCTTTGTCTACCCACTTTTCTGCTAACCCTTCAAGAAAATGAAACGACTGGCCATAATAATGAAATATTCTTGAGCCATTTGTAAGATATATCTTCATCTTTGCATCATAACATCTCCATGAATAATCAACATCTTCGAATCCACCTGGATGGAAAAACTCATCTATCACCCCTACCTTTTCGATAGCTTCTCTTGTAATAAGCGTAGCACATAAAGGCAGCCAATTTCCTTCAGTCATGGGCGAATCTAAATCTTTATCCTTATTCAATGCTAAAAGATTGTCTAAGTATTCCATGAGCTTAGGCACGTCACCGTCAAATTTAAGATATTCATTCGATGCTTTATGAACCTGTGATGGCATAACCATAGCAACATCTTTACGTAATGTGGCAACTCGCATGATAGGCTCCAACCAGCCTTTTGGGACAAGAATATCGTTATTTATTAACAGTACATCATTCTTACCTGCCATTTTAATTCCAAGATTATTACCTTTGCAAAAAGCTAAGTTTTCATCCTGCGTTGCAACAATAACCCTAGGGTCTTTCATGTCAATAAGATACTGACTTGGAGAACACATTGAATCATTTTCAATAACAATAACTTCGTATTCAGGGTATTCTGTGTTCTTTAAAATACTTTCTAAACATGCAATGGACATCTTTTCTAAGTCGGGTGTTCGTGACCACCATAACAATATGATTGAAACTCTCCTATTCATTGTGCCCTCCTGTCAAGTAGCGATTGAAGAAACTCTATATTTCGTAATGCGTCTTTATCCCAAGTCCAATATGCTTTGGCTATTTCAGCGCCTTTTTTACCTTTTTCTTGAGCTTCTTTCTGGTTGTTAAAAACATGTGTAAATAATTCAGCTAAATGGTCTTCATCTGGTACTGCTTGATACCCAGGTAGATACCCACCTTCTTTTAATGTACACTTTATTCGATATCCTGTTTCGTCAGTACAGTAATCACAAGGACCACCAAAATCTGTAATTATGAGTGGGAGCCCAGACGCCATCGCCTCAATACCCGGCAGAGCGAACGAGTCGCCTTCCGTAGGAAGGACAAAGCAGTTGCACCGTCTATAGAGATTACCCATCTCTTCCCTGGAATATTCTTCATAAACTTTTTGAATGTTCCCAACTTTAACACCATAATCTTTCAGGTTTCCCCAACTGTTTGATTTAATGATTAACTTGGCGCCTTCTACGTTACCTAACGATTTCTCAAAAGCGTTAATTAATGCATGAGTCCCTTTTCTTCCTTGTGCAACAGCTACTGTTACAAAAGTAAATTCGTCTATTTCAGTTTTTTCTAATGGGTAAAATACTGACTCATCAAAACCTTGGCCACCAATATGAATAGGAATCGTTACACCCGCATCAGTAAATGCTTTCTTCGTAAATGATGAAAGAGCAAAGATACCATCCGCATATTTATTGTGGATTATAGCTGTTTCTTCATCCACCAATGAACTATCCCAACACGATAAGCTTATTTTTACTATGTTCTTGTTTATAGACTGAAGCTCTGACATATGCTTAGCCAAACCCTGACGAATGAATACGTCATACGAATCATGCCCTTTATTAATACAGTTTTTTACACGTTCTGGTATGTTGCCGTATACATTCATAGGGTCAATTCTGACACCTACGCCATTATTTAAAAATCCTTCTACATTGCCAATCGTTGAAATGCCCCACGACTGGTTGTCGCCCACTTCCCCCCTGAACCATAAATTCATATTACTCCTCGTTTTTAAAAGCCTGTACTGCGAGTTCAATAATAACATTAATTAAAGAATCTTTAACGCTAAGACCTTGAGCTGTTGCGTATTCGCCGATTCTTTTAAAAGCTTCATTTCTCTTATCTTCATTAGATAAATCTGTAGCGGCTAATTCTGTAACAATTTGTAAAGCAACATCTTTAAGCTTTCCAATTATAATTTGAGATACAACCGGAAAGGCAATATCAATAAAAGATTTAAATGCTTTAATAAACTTAGAAAATAATCCTGCAATCCATCCGAAAAAACTCATTTCTCCACCTCACTTAGGTTCATTGTTGAATCTGCTTTTTCTCTCTCTCTGTTTTCTTTACATTGCTTATGATAAGGTCTGTTAAACTCATCAACAAGCATGACTTCTGCAAAAGACCATTCTTTGCAGTACCTACATCTCCCTATTGTATGTGCTACTACCCCACCCCAACATTTTCTTTCATACTTTCCTTCATCCATTAGAACTCCTTTTTCTGGCAATCACGACCATGCCATTGTGTATAGGATTACCAAAGATAACGATTTTACTGCATATATGCAAAATAATTGTGAGTAATAAAATAAGACAATCAGGCAAATCATACCTGCCCATGTTAGCTATAGATTTACGTATAACAGCTGGTATGAATCCAGTTTCATGCCCATAGTAAACTATTTCTATATCAAATCCTGTTTTCATTAATAATCTTTTAAGAGTATTTAAAGAAAAGTAAAATAGATGCCCTGGTAAAAAATATCTAGATTCCTTGCCTTCATATTTGCGAACAAGGCTATCCATGTTTGTTGTCTGAATTAAAATAATCCCCCTATCATTAAGTGCGTGGTAGCAATTAACCAATGCGTCTTTAGGGTTTTTTAAATGCTCTATTACTTCAACCATTGTAATAGCGTCATATCTGCCATCTATTTTTTCACAAACATCACCTTGTATTTGTGAATTTTCATGAGAACTTATATATGAAGAAACATCTATTCCATGGGCATCTATCCCTAGGCTTATCGCTCTTTTAACTAAGGCACCAAACGAACAACCAATATCTAGTAATGAAAAATTATCCTTACCAACAAATTTACTAAGATTTAATACCCTACGATTGTTCTCAATATTACGTAAAAACATATCTTCACGTTCATCAATATATGAATATTCATTTTTACCTGTATAATATCCTTCTGAATAAAACTTATCAATACTTACTGGCTGTGGATTTTGAAAAATAAGGCCACATACACTGCATTTATCTATCCATATTATCTTTTTAAATTTACTGATTGTGTGTAGGACTTCGCTTTTTTCACTACCACAAATGCAACATTTACTTGTCGGCATAGTTAATTACCTTAAGGCATCGGCGTTTAACTTCATCGGTAGAATAAAACCCTGATTGTCTAATAGCATAATCTCTTACCTTTGCGTATTTGTAAGGAGATGTAAGCAATTCTGTTGATATTTCAACTGCATCGCTCACGGCATAGTCTGCAACGCTTGTAGAAGGGAAACATAATCTGTTAGGTAGATTCGCTACAGTACCGACCATTGGTATGCCAAGTGCGGCACAGTCTTGTGTCAATCTTCCAACAACTTTAAACGTGTACATATGTATCGCCAAATACGCTTTACTTAAATATTTTATAGCTACATCATAATTCATTTCATCAACAAGTTCTACGTCTTTGGCTCCATACGCATCAAGAACAGCTTGTGTTTCAACTCTTTTGTTCGGAGTCATATAGTATATAAAAGCTTTTAAATCTTTAAACCTTAACTTAAGATTTCTCCAAACAGCAAGATTCGTAAGGATATCCCTATTGAATCCACCAGGATTCGATATGCCAAGAGATATTAGATTTGAGTCTTTATCTTTAGGTTCAATGATATTTGGATAATGATGTACTTCTGGATACATTGGCCATGCCGTAAACTGGCATATTTTAGGGTCATCTAAACACGATTGGAATACTTCAACCTCGTCAATATTAGTACAGAATATATAATCATACAACCTAATGCTTTCAATAAATAGTTTAACATCTTCATGAGACCACCATGCTAGAACATGAGTCTGTATATCAGTAATTCCTATAATCTTAAGCTCTGGTACAGATTCCTTTATCTTCTTAAGAACATGGAAGTATTCAGGATACACATTAATAAACATATGCGTATACTTCTTTAAAAACTTAAAATCTATTAAATCTTTTAAATCAGGATACCAATAAAAATCTGCGCCACCAAAGATTGTTGGAAACCCTGTACAACCATTAACAACATCGTTCCTAGGTTGTGCAAACGGACATTGATATGGCGACAAGAATGCATATGTTTTTCCTTCAAGCATTTTTTCCCATTCAATGTTTATATCATTTGTCATTGTGCCCTCCTAGCTTCGTTTACTTTATCCCAAAACCTTTTGGAAACATTAACCCATGAGAATCTTTTAATAGCTTTTTCTCTTTCTTCTATAGATATAGGCGCATATTGTGTCTTCATTACATTAATCAAATCAAGAGAAGTTTCTTTATGCGTTCCCTCTTTAACATATCGTGCAAGGTCACCGTACCAATATCTATACAGAGGAGTATCAAAGCAGATAGGTCTTGCGCCACAGAGCAATCCTTCCATGGCTGGCTTCTCAAACCCCTCAATACGTCTTAAAGCAGAAACCCATTTAGAGTCATTATACGCAAGCATCATTTCATCTTGAGTTAATTTTGATTTATTTATATATGATTTATTCGTATAACGTAAGTTGTTTCCAACATGTAGAAGCTCTGTATTCATCATATCGCAGGCAGCAATACATTCTTCAATACCTTCGGTTGATGCTATCTCTCCTGTACATAATATTTCAAATCTTGAATTATTGCTTTCAATTTTTCTCCACAAGTCTGGCTGAACACCCCAAGGGCCTCTCATAAACTTATGACTATCTAGCGTTGGGTATAAAGAAGCTAAATCAATGTGAGAATAAACAAACATTGCATTCTTAAATAGGTCATAATACTCAGAAGGGTTTTCTTCAGACCATTCACCAAAACAATGGAATAAAACAATGTACTTTTCATTGTTAATATAATACTTATCAGAAATTCTTGTTATATCAATAATCTGGAAATCACTTATATTTGAATCTGTAGTAAATTCATAATTTATAGGGGCATATGATTTAAACCCTATTTCATTATCTCTATTCCATAGATTCTTTACCATACGCTCAAAATAAACAGTTGTCTTCTTCCTCTTATCTATTTTATCAAAAGCGTTTTCAATAGCTTCAGCAGTGCGTTGCCAGGTGTATTCTTTAACATAGTCTTCGCCAGTCTTACGCATATCTAAAGAATACGCTTTCTTTAATGCGCCACAGAAATCTAAATAACTTAGTTCAAACCATTTTTCCGTTGAAAAGAAATTAGGTGAATTTTTAGCAAGGTCTGTATTGCCATCTATTAATTGTATATTTTTTCCTTTATGTATAAAATCGAGATAGCCACCATAGTTAGACGCAATGATAGGCATGCCAAACTTCAATGCTTCAAATACAGGATGTCCCCAGCCTTCACAATGAGATGGCATTAATAAACAATCACATGCGGCGTAATACTTAGCTACATCTTCATCGTTTTCGTGGATAACAATTACTTCCGGTGTATTAAGTCTACCTCTTTTTTCCCACTCAACGACTGCTTCTGGGTTGCTGTTCTGGTGTCCTGGTTGAGACTTTAATATTAAACAAACATCATCTTTATCAGTGAACGAAGATATAAATGCCTTAATGACGATATGTACATATTTTCGTGTATCACCTAAGTTGCCAAGCATTAAGAACTTATATGATTTTTTAGTTTTAAGAACAGCAGGTTCTGCCTTTGTGTCTATATCACTAGCAAGTGGAACAATAGCTGTATTTAAGACACCTGATTTCTTAGCAACGTTCTCAACAAATGTTGTAGGGCATAAATATATATCAGATAGCCTATTCACATTCGACACAATGTCATATGTAATATGGTCTAGTTCGTAAGGAAAATAAATTGCCTTATATTTTGCGTTACAGTCTTTTGCAATTTTTATTGCGTGTGATGGCAAATGATTAATTAATGCGTAGTTTCTAGATATTGGTTTATTTAAAACAGATTTAATTGTATCGTCATATTTAAACCCAGGAATCGAGCCGCCACCTTCTGTTATATTAACTTCCCAGTCTCTTTCAAGAAGCCCTTTAGCCATACCTCTGGTAGTGATTGCCCATCCAGTGTTTTCTTTCACGGCACCGTAAATGTTTACCTCTTTTAATGCACTAGAGGTTATTTTCTTGTCATCAATTAGGTTATATGTACAGCTTTGCTGTAAGCATTCATCAATGATTCTTTCCCATCTCTTAATTATAGTGTCCCACCTAAACTGTCTTATGTATTTACTGGAAGCCTTACCTAAATGGTCTCTTAACTTAGGTGACCTATATAAATAATCTAATAACTTAGCGACATGTGTTGTATCAACAAGAGCCCTTTCTATATTATACATGCCTGTTATATATGTTTTAACATCAGCGAGTAATCCTCGTTCGCCACTTGAACCAAGTAACTCAGGCATTGTTGTATAGTTAGTGCCTATACATGGAACACCACACAACATAGCTTCTGCTGTAGTTAAGCCCCACCCTTCACCCTGAGTCGTTGAAACCTTAACATCACAACAATTATAGATACCATTTAATACGTCAACTGGAACGCCAGCTTCAACACTAATATCTTTATTGATTATTATTCTGGTTTTTATACCATAACGCTCAATGAGGCCATCCTCCCCAAGCAATGTTTTCTGTTGCTGTATAGAAAATGCGTCATTGACATCAGTATGTAAATATAAATCACAGTCTGGGTGTTTACCATCTGAAATGAATTTATAAAACGATTCTAGCGTCCTGCCAATTTGCTTTCTATCCTGAAATCTATCAAAAAAGCCAACAACAAATCTATTGCTGGCTGCTGGCATATATTGTTTCTTTATTTCTTCCTTAGGTGCATTAATTTTATAAAACTCCGTAACATCTATTCCTCTTGGAATAACTTCAACGTTACAATACTTGTCAACATTTTGAATAACTCTTTTTCCATACTCACTCATTGAAATAAGAACATCAGCACCTTTAATAAGCCTTACCCACGATTTAGGGACAGGTTCCCCATCAATAGGTATTTCATGAATAAATTTAAAATTTCTATTTTTATATGTATAAAGAAAATCGAGCATCCAAAAATCACCGAGGCCAATTACGACATTGGGTTTGAATAGCTCGTAAATTACTCTTCCTAAAGCGCTGTTTCTTATGTTTTTTTCATTGTATTCAGGGTGTCCATCATAATGCCCATATGGGCGATTGTAGTTTGTATTCGTAAACTGTTTCCACGGAAATGTCCATTTTAGACCTTTTGCATCAGCAGTATGCCAAAACCAACCAAAAGATGCAACTTCGTATTTACCTGTATCATGTAGTCTTTGAGCGATATGCTTATGACCAATACCCATACCTGAATTAATAGCTGGTGTATCACTAACGATTAATACTCTAGGTTTCACTGCCATCGTGCCCCCCAAATTATCTGTTTAAAAACTTCTCTTTAATCCATTTTACATCTGCCTCTATTGTAGTAATCTTCGTCATCATTATTTGAATGCAATCAGTGCGTTTTTCGAGAGACAAAACTCTGTTATTTAAAGTTCCATACCCAAAAGCTAGACCACCGAATACGACTAACAGTGAAATTGCGATAGAAACTGTTTTAGTCCATCCATTCATAGGTATCTCCCATTAGTCTTATTTATTGAACATCTACTGCTGTTTCATAATATTCACAAGCTATTGAAACAGGACTTGCTCCTCCAGAAATATTTCTTACACTAATAAGATAATCTCTATTTTGCTTTAAAACCCATTCTGTATCTGGACGGGGATTACTCACCAATTGGCCAAGCGGAGCTAAAACATGCATTAACTGAGTACCAGATGCTACGATTGTAGGTGCTTCGTATACTTGAGTTTTTGCTTGATTAGTAGTATCTGCAAGAGTTGCTACGTGCGGTCTGTTCATTTGACTGCTTCTGACATTTGTACCACTTGCTGTTTCTTCAGGTCCTTCATAAAACATAACCTGTGCATTACCGCTACACGCAACATTAAAGCTTAAATGAGAAAATTCAGTCCCAGACGTTCTAACCAAAAATTCATATACGGCATCATCAGCAACTGATACATTAAGTGAAGATGCGTGGAACATATTTGCCTCATGCACC
>Ga0307376_10005211_pt1 | contig 11750 bp, 18 predicted proteins | sample TR2MG_FD_202536 | JGI IMG/M metagenome (GOLD analysis project Ga0307376, IMG submission 202536) | Soil microbial communities from Risofladan, Vaasa, Finland - TR-2 | ecosystem: Environmental > Terrestrial > Soil > Coastal area > Acid sulfate soil | place: Finland: Risofladan, Vaasa | collected... | reverse complement strand
GGAGGTGCGTAGCGTGGTAGCGCTCTCTTGTAGAGGGAGCGAGCCGTAGATGATGGCAACGTGGGATAGGTTCCGGAGGTGATGCCGTATCCTCTTTGGTACGTAGAGACTACTGGTGTCTGTTCGAGTCTCGCCAATCCAAGAGCCAGTCCAACGACAGAAGAAAAGTAGTCGAGAGAGAGCCGATTGAGAGACACACTTAGGTATAGAATCGCGGGAGGAAGTTGGTGCTCGATTCGGCGGACAGGAAGGAGCCGAATCTGCGCCCAAACCCGCGATACGGGAGCGTATGTCTCTCTTAATCGGCTCTCTCTCTTCTCGTCTTCGGTTGTCGTTGGCCCGGCTCTCGGATTGGGCTTCTGGTCCTCATCGTCGAGAGGTTCAGTCATCGTCTCTCAAATCGTATAATCGTCGATGTGCTTGGAATCGTCGGGTCATCTTCTTCAATGGTCGGATACCAAGTCCTGATCAGATGAAGCGTTTCAATCAGTGGGAAAGGGAATGGCTGAATCGTCGTCGTCGATAGTGGTGGAAGAGGAAGGAGAGGAAACCCTTTCCCCACCCGCCCACCCTGGACAAGGAAACCCTTTCCCCACCCACCCACCCCCGGAAATCCGGCCGGAGGGGATGTTACAAGCGCCCTTTAAAAAAATGTTCTCGCTGCGTTCCAGAATCCGCGCACTTCCCCACGGCGCCGGGCGACTTTTCAAAAAGTGACTGACGAATTTTCTACTCCACTCGCGCGCCAACTCTAACCGTCAATGGTGTGTGGTGAGCGCGACGGTGCATCGGTCGCGCCGGCGGACCGGCACGCCCGACGCTGTCCCGACCGTCAGTGGTATGTGGTGAGGGTGGCGGTGCATCGGTCGCGCCGGAGGACCGGCACGCCCGACGCTGGACCGACCGCAAGCGGCCGGTAGAAGAAGCGGATGTAGGTTGTGGGCGAGACTTCCGATAAAGAAGTAATATGCAAACGCTGCCCAGGGGCCTTGTCGGCAGCGTCGAGTGGGAGGACCCATTACATATTATTCTTTATCGGAACGCCCAGGAGGCGCGGGGCGACTGACTGTAATTCGGTGTGGGTGCCAGTCGCAGAGGAGTCCGGTCTCGCCCACTCTGATTCCCATGGTGCAGCAGCCAGCCGAAATCCGTTTCCGCGGACGTAAACTCGCCATTTCGGCTGGATGCTGCACCCCCGGAGCTTATCCGGCCAATGCTCTGCCGCCTGTCGAGCTATGCGTCTGGGACGCGCACGTCGCGACCGAAAAGACACCGGGCCGGAGTTGGCCGGCGCCCGGGCCGTTACTTTAGCCGCGCCTATCCGGTCGCGCACGTCACGGCGGCAGAGCCTACCGGCGGCCCAGGAGGCACGCCTTGGGTCGCGCCTGGTACGCTCCAAGGTCTATGAATTTACTACTTACCGGACTTGGAAAGACAAAGGGCGCGGAGATGAGGAGCACAGCGGTGGCTAATCGCTGTGTGCGCAGGGTAGGAGGTCCTCCGCGCCCTGACTGGCAAGCGCGGGGTTGGACAGCACGGGAGCAAGCAACCGATGCACCGTGCCGGAAAGGTTTAACCCCGCGCCACACATGGACGACGGGGAGAAGGAATTGACGGACGCAATCAACTTCGGCGCCCGACTGGCCAGCTACTACTCCCCGCCGTAATCCTAATCCTTGGCCCGCATGGCCGCTGCCGCGTAAGTTCTCCACGTTCGCAGACCGGCCGCGGGCCTATTAGTCCTGGACAACTCCTCGCTCGAAGCTGTCGAGCACGTGGAAGGTACTCTGCCCGAGCCTGAAAAACACGTTCACCTCTCGCCACTCATCGCCGCACGGCCCGCAGAGTATCTGCTCGGACTGCTCCCTTATCCGGCGAAAGACGCTGTTTCCCTTCTGCCCGATCTTCGCGGCGCCACGCTCTCCCCAGCCGACCCAGAGATATCGAACCAGAAGCGGATTTATGCTGCGGCCGCAACGGCAACAGGTCAGATGCTTGACCGGCTCGGGGATCATCTCTCCGACCCTATCGGCCTGGCCCGGAGGAACACCGACGCGCCCGCTCGGAACTCTCCGCGCAGCGGCATTGTTTCGAACCACTTCGTCGTACTCAAGGGCTGTCCTTCCCTCTTGCACAACGCTTCCAGCGTGAGCATGATGCACACCCGGGCCACCTGCAGCCGCTCCGCCTCGAGGCGGCCAATCGCCCCCGACCTCAGCGACTCAGTCAGCGCACCGCTGCACGACGCGACCGCTTCGCGCAGGTTGTGAATGTACTGCTGCACCCGCTCCGACTCTGTCGCGCCTCCACTAAGCAGATTCGTTTCTAACAGACGCCCGGACACCTTCGCGCTCTTTGTCGCGCGCTCTTCAACTCTCTCGCCCAGGGTCTTCAACTCGGCTCCTGCCATCGCTGTTTCAGGTACTTTGCCAGGTACAGCGCCATCCTCGCCATTCTCTCCACTAGCGCGGTGTCTTCTCTGATTCCCGTTCGCAGCAGCGACAGCCCACACGATATCATTTGGATGTGTAGGCTCCTCAGCTCTACGACTAACCTCTCTCGCTCATTCTCTTCCATCTTCGCCTCCTTAGTTCACCCCATACGGTACCGGCTGAAACGCTCTCCAGTGCCCCGGTCGCATTAGTAGGCCGCTCGCCGGCCCCTGCGGTTTCTTGTAGCTGTTGCACTCTGCCACCCCGTGCCGGAACACGCGCAGCACGATCAGGACAGACCGGCATCGTCCCCGGTCGTTCTCCCTGCACTCACTCACTGCACACGCGACCATGATAGCCATGTTGACCTCCTACTGTCTTCGCCCTACGCGGACCATACCCTACCGGAAATCCATCGTCTCCAAGCAGCCGCCTGATGAGCTTCCCTCCACATTGGGCACACCCTGCGGACACGTTCGGATGCCAGCGCCCGACGGTGACGACCTCCTGCCCGCAAACGAGACACTTCACCAGGAACCGACGCCTGGGCGGGCCCTCCATGTCAGTAGATCTCCGGGAGATCTGTCCTGCCGGCGACGCAGACCGCGCCGTGAATACACAGGACTTTCTTTTCCCTGTAGGCAGCGTGAAGCACCATCACGACTTTATCGAGAATCTTCCCCCGCGACGTCGCGAACTTCTCTGCGAGCTCGTCTAGTCGGCCGAGCGTGTCTTCGTGCACGGTCGCATTGAGGTTGAGTCTGTGTCGAACTGGGCGATGCTGCGGGGCTGGTGCTTCGCCTTGCACTTGCGGAGTTATCGGCATACGAACCTCCATCGTTTAGAGCCTTTCGGTTGCACTCGGATATTCTAGCGGAAAGCACACCAGTTGTCAAGACAACCCATGTATCCGTAACTTCCGATAAGGAGTATTATGTATCCTCCACATCGAATCGATGGGCATTCTAGCCCCTGTATTTCGTCTTGTGTGGTGTATTCAAGGGGTGAGGGAACCAGAGAGAGGGTGCCTTTTCAACGGTTTTCATGCCTTGCAAGGCGCGAAGATTGTCCACACAGTTATCCACAGGTTGTCCACACGCCCCGGGCATCGAGCCAGGCCGCGCCGGGATTGAGCCTCAGCCCATCGTGCAACCCAGTTTTCCGAGTTATCCACATACCAACAGCCATGAGGAGGAGAATTCGCTCCTCAGCGTCGCGAATTCTCTCTCCTCTACCGCGGCGGCCGACCGCCGCAACTGCTCACGTCTGCCATGGTTCTTTGGGACTCACTGGTATTCACGTCTTACCGGACAAAGGAAAGCAGCCACAAGGTCTAGGAATCCCATCCGTGCGACGTGGGCCACGCGCGGCACCTGCAGCCAGGCCGACCAAGGCCCAGCTATCAGACCCAGCCCGAGATCGGCCCGCTACGGGCATCCTGTGAGGTTGTCTACTGAGTGAACCGCGGTTTGTGAGCCCGAACCTCATCCATGGCCGCTTCCAACGCCTGGCGCTCGAGCACCGGCATCGCTGACAGCCTTTTCACCCACCTCTTCCGCTTCCGCTTTATCCGTTCTCGCTCCCTGTAGCCACTGCCCAGGTACCGGTAGTCATGCAGATCGACCGGCTCAGGGAAATTACACCACAGGCATTCGTCGGCCATCCGGCCACCCCGGGTCATCGTCCGGTACCGCACCACCCGCCAAGTCGATAGCACCTGGTCGTACATCTCAGACGGGTACCCCGACACCATCACCGAGGCCGGCAGCCGAACCAACACCCGCAACAACTCCTCATGACCCTCCGGAGAGAGCTCATACCGGTACATCCGACGCTGCGAGCTCCGCGTGGACATCAGGTACGGAGGGTCACAGTAGACCAGCGACCGAGCTGGCGGCGCCCACCGCCCGAGCCACTCTACCGCGTCAATGTTCAACCACTCCCAAGAAACCGGTACCCCATCGCCGGCGCCGCAGTTCCGGTCCCGAGCCGCCACCCACTCGCCGGCCCGGGCGAGATTGGCAGCCCGATGGACCACAACACCATCTAGATCGATGCCGAGATTGAACCGCGCCGGCAGCTTCAGCCGCATCACTGCACCGCCACCCAAAAAAGGCTCGACGTACACCCGGTGAGGCGGCATCTGACATATGATGCGCTGATAGACTCCGGAACCTGCTTTTCCGCCTGGATAACTCACGCTGCAGCATACCCAAACCCGGCGATGCTGTCAAGCAGACCACTAATGGACCACAACACCGCCCCCAGCGCTGCGACCAGGACGGTACCTCATCGCCGACCATGACGCGTGCCGGCGGCACCACCAACACCACCGATGCGATATCGCGCGGTCGCCCAACCACGTGCTTGTTGGTGTTGGCCGACCACGTCAAACAGCACGGTAGCGGCCGCCAAAGCTAGATTGTCTACTGAGAAAGGTCCGACCGGGAGCCAGGAAGCAGCGAACTGAGGCACCGGAAGGACGGCGACGCCCGGTCCCGGCCGAGCCTACGGTCTAGACAAAGGCGACGTAGCCCAGGAACAGCCGAGCGCCGGCCAGGTAGACGCCAATCACGACGTACTTACCCACTTCACCAGGCAGATCTATCTTCTTGATCAGCTTGCCCGACGGCTGGTCCGCAAGGTCAACCTCGACTCTGAGCAGCGCGCGGCGCCGGCAGCCAGGCCGACCAAGGCCCAGCTATCAGACCCGGCCCGAGATCGGCCCGCTACGGGCATCCTGTGAGGTTGTCTACTGGTGCCGCCAGGTCAAGCTGGCGCTATCCCCACTGAGCAGCCATCGCCTCTGCCACTCCGGAGAACGTGCGGGACCTCCTGCGTGACCTCTGCTTCGACCTGGAGTTGTTCTTCTCGGTCCACGATTCACGCCGCGCGGACTGCACCGTATCCATGAGCGGAGGCAAACCCCGCAGCCAAAGACAGGTCAACTTCGTGTAGCCGTGCCCGAAGTGCCACGGCTGCACGGTCTGATGGAACCGGCCCAGGTAACGCGGCAGACAGCCAGGCGGATTCTCGATGCACACCCGGGCGATCGGCGCCGTCCACAACTCCAACGCGAAAGCGCCGGCCACTTCCTGTCCTGCCCGCCACGTCGGATCCCGCCAAAAGCGCGACCCGGCCCGGGTCAGGTACCGGCACGGCGGAAACGCGAGCAGCATATCCCATCCATCCGCCAGGACACTCCGGACGTCCTGCTGCAGATGTGGACCGGGCCGCTCACTCGGTTCGATGTCACAGCTCACCGCCTCATGGCCAAGCCGACGGAACGCATCACGCACCACTCCGGAGTACTCGCACGCGACAAGAATCCGCACCGCCCAGCTTAACTACCAGCTCGATCTTGTCAACTGAAAAAGGCCCGACCGGGACGGGAGGAGCCGGGCAGCCATCCAAACCCGGCTAAAGAGGCTCATCCCGGTCAGGCCAGAAGCTCAGACAAAGGCCACATAGCCCAAGAACAGCCGCGCGCCGGCCAGGTAGACACCGACAACGATGTACTTCCCAACTTCCCCGGGAAGGTCGATCGTCTTGATGCGCTTCCCGGCCGGCTGGTCCGCCAGGTCCACCTCCACCTTGAGCAGCGACAGCAGCCACCGTCCAACGCCGGCGAATCCGGCGCCGGCTGCCGCGACGACCGCGGCTCGCGCAGCCAGGTCTTTGATCAGCCAGCACGCCAGGAGCATAACAAGCGCCATAACCGCACCGGCCAGAATCCATTTCACATAGTGCATACCTACAGTCTACCGTTAGTCACCCCTTCATTCAAGCCGCCTTGACACCCTGAACTGACCCCCTACCATTACCCGATGACGCAAAGCTGGGAAACCGAGAAGCTCCGGTGCTACGCCAAAGGCTCGGGCGCTGACATGGGCTGCGGTTTCAACAAAATCGGCCACTTCGGTATCGACATCGCGCCTCTGCCTGGCGTCGATTTGATTTGTGACATGGCGCGCGTACCATTGCCCGATGCATCCCTCGACTACATCGTAAGCTGTCACAGCCTGGAGCACTGCTCGGACACCATCAAAGTGCTCCGCGAATGGTTCAGACTGATGAAATCCGGCGCAACGCTGGCCATCTTCGTCCCAGACGGCGACAAGAAACTCGCCGGAATCCTCGGCGACACAAGCGGAACGCACCGTCAGCTATTCACCACGACCACTCTGGTAAAGTTCCTGGCCTATTGTGGCTTCTTGGTCGTTGAAACCGAATCCCGGCGCACGTCCCTATTCGTACTCGCGCACAAACCACCTGCATGAAGCTGTCTATCACAATCCCGACCCGAAACCGGCTTGGACTCTGGCGCTCCGGCTGGCTTCTATCCGGACTTCGCGCACAGACTGACCAACGCTTCGAAGCGGTGATAGTCGTCGACCATTCCTCTGACGACACAACAGCCTGGTTAGAGGACCACTTCAAAAACCACCCTCCGCGCTTCTCCGTCACACTCTGCGAAGTCCTAATCCCGATTCCAGGCCCCTGCCCTGCATCATGTATTCCGGACAACATCGGCGTGCACGCCGCAACCGGTGAATACCTCCTTCACCTCGACGACGACATGGCCATCAATCCCGAGCTGGTCGCGTACACCAAGAAGCTACCGCTCTCCAGACCCACCGGCGTCTGGGCACTCACCAACTTCTGCCGGACTGACGGAAAGCCGGTACCCGGTTCACCTGGTAAAGACGTCCGACTCCGCCGCGTCTCTAGGTCACTCTCGCCACCCAACCCGCTTAGCCTGGTCCCGATTCCCCCCGGAAGCAATTGGGGCGGATGCTACGCAACTCAACGCGAGCTCCTGCTATCAATCGGCGGTGGCGACCTGACATGGGCAGGCTACCACAACGCCGACACCAGGCTCGGCGCTCGTATCGCCAAGGCTTGCGGTGAGACATACTTGTCCCTAGACCCACACATGACGGTCACTCACCTAGGTACTACCTGGTGCCGGCGCATGAAAATCGAAGACCCGAACCGCCTGCTTTTGTCCCGCCGCAGTACCGCGCACAACCCACTTATCGCCAACGGCGGAGAAGCGTACTGGAAGTCCGAATGGTTCTCATCGGCCTACCAAGTCACAGCCAGGTTTCCCGGGACCGCTTGACAGCTTAGCCCTCGATGCTAGAATTAGGTTCAAGCGGGGACGGGACGCCCAAGACCTCGAGCTATCCTTGAACCCCACTTGTCCTTTCAACTCTGAACTGGAGACCACATGGCTGGTGTACAACTTTCCTCAGAGGAAATACGTCAGGCCAAGTACGACCTGAAGTACGACCCCACCACCGTCGGATTGAAGGTTGCAGCTCAGCTTCCCGGCATGAAAACCGGGTTCTCTGCCGCGATCATCTCTCTGGTTCAGGCTGAGCAACAGATACAAGGGATTCTCAACGATGACGGCGGCGTGTCGATCATCCAGTACCCCTTCTACCTGAACTTCGGCCGGGAACTCTGGAAGAAGATCCGCATCGGCATCGCCGGTCCGGGTCTGACTTCAGAAAGCCAACTCATAGCCGACAAGTACATCGCGTACGGCCTCGACTGTACCATCCTGGCGAAGATTGCTCTGGACGTATTCACGGTTGTTGTAACCTGCCCCACACCATGAAAAGCTCTGCAACTCGGATAGCCCACTACGACGCGCGGATGGTGAGCTCGCTAGTCGACCCGGTAGTCGCCGCGACTGCCGCACTCGCGAAGGCGAACTTCGCCGTCTACGCCAACGAGTTCGTACCCAAGCAGGTACAGCTGAGAGCGATTCTGGATGCCCTAGGGGTTCCGACGATAATCTTCGCCGGATACGAAGCCTTCAACGGCGAGATGTACCACGTCTACAAGACCACAGCCGGCGCTTCGGCCATCGCGATGGGAGTAATCCTCTGCACGAAGTACGAAGCCTGGGGTCTTGCGGCCGCGACTCTCCGAGCCATCTCCTTGGACCTCTACAACATCACCGTGCCCGTCTGAGCCTGAACCTGCTATGGCTGACTACGACGTCGCAGCCCGACGACTGACAAGCCCGCCGGCGACGGCGTACCTGACACCCTATAGGCCGGGCGTCGAGATGGAGAATCTCGGGATTCACAGCCGCATTGCCTTCGGCACCCTGAGCATCTACAACAAGACGACCGGCCTACTCGTAAAAACAGTCTCAGTCCAATCCTCACTGATTCCCCCGGGCGACAAGCGAACCGCTGAGTCAACGGAATACTGGACGCCTCCGGAAGTCGGAACCTACTTCGCCATTGCCACGGTGTCCTGTGACCTCGACCAGGTCGAATCAAACAACCACCTGTCGCCAACGACATTCGTCGTGACCGACGAACCACCGCCACCGCCGCCTGAAGTGCCGGCACACGCCACACAGCACGAAGACGGCGGCTCTGACGAACTCACCCTTGAGAGCATGTCCGGTCTACTTCACGACCCACAGACCCCGATCCTGCACCAGGCCACACACGCCGTGAACGGTGACGACGTGCTCGCGGTAGACGGACTCTCCGGACAACTCGCAGACGGCCAGACGCCGCTTGAGCACAAGGCCAGTCACGAATTCAACGGCGACGACAAGATCTCGGTTGCTGGTCTCAGCGGTGAACTCTCCGACGACCAACCACCGAAAGAACACACCTCTGCAAAGCACGACTCGAGTGTCGAAGCGACCGCAAACAAGGGCACCGTGTCAGGGTACGCTCCACTCGACGCTGACACAAAGCTTCCCCTGGCAAACCTTACCGCCGGCGTCGAGATGCAGGCCAACAAGGGCGCCGTGTCAGGGTACGCTCCACTCGACGCTAACACAAAGCTTCCCCTGACAAACCTTACCGCCGGCGTAGAGATGCAGGCCAACAAGGGCACCATGTCAGGGTACGCTCCACTCGACGCTGACATTCGCGTTCCGCTTGCGAACGCGCCACAGATTTCAAGGATCCGAGTTCACGCCACCGACGTTCCTTCAAATCCAACAGTGGTCCCAACGGGAGAAGCCAGAGAACTCTCCCTCATCAACATATCCCCCGTGCAGGAAGCCGGACAATTCATCCTCAAGACCATCGTACAAATCGATGCCCCAGCTGCAGGTGCTAGAGGCCTCATTCATCTCCGAATCAATGACGACGAGGCCGAATTTCCCTTCGTCCTTCCCCCTGGACCTATTACGCTATGCCTTCCTGCCTCTTCCACTGGTGGCGTCACACCAGGCGAATCAGCACAATGCATAATAACTGTTGTATGCCTCACAGGCGGTCCCATCACCGCGACAGTCCTCTGGGAAGAGATCATCGGCACCTTGCTTCAAGTACCACCCCCCCCACCATGAGGCTCTCCGCGCACCTCGACACCGACATCGACACGTACCTGGTCTGCACCTGCGGTTGCGGAATGGGAACCAGGGTAGAGCACTGGCGGCCGGAACTCCTCGAGCTTTTCGAAGCGGTACGCGCGCATCTTGGACAACCCGTGTACATCGTATCAGGCTGGCGATGCCCGAGACACAACGGCCTGGTCGCAGTCTCGGAACACTCACAGCACGCAATAGGCACGGCCCTGGACTGCCAGTGTCCGAAGATGAACTTCGCCGATTTCGCCGACGCCACGGAGTTTACAGCCCGTACATCCTCGAAAGGTCAAGCGGGAGTCGGAACGTACCCCCGTCACCAATTCGTCCACATCGACCTCGGGCTCAACCTGATCCCTGGTCGCCGCTGGACCAACTAGCCCTACACCACAATCTAAAACTCGGTTTTGGCCGCGGCCTGGTGATCCACCTGGCGGGCCCGGACGTGCTAGAGCTGAGAGCACGTCCTAAGTCATTGAAATTTCGACACCGGGATTCCTGCGGCCGCAGAGCTGGATAACCGTCTCTTTCCGGTGACACTTGACACGCCACACCCCTCATTCCGCCACACCTGCAACGCGTCGTATTGACATCCCTCTGCCACCCTGTAACATCTTCTCACTATGAGCTTGGACCTGTTCGGGAAAGAAACCAACCCCGTCAAACTGGCTCTCGCCCGCCTCCATGAATTCCAACCGCCTGACGGATACTACCTCGCATTCTCTGGTGGAAAGGACTCGGTCGCACTGCTACAACTTGCCCGGGATGCCGGCGTCAGATTCGACGCCCACTTCCACCGGACTACCCTCGACCCTCCGGAACTGCTCCGCTTTATCCATACGCACTTCCCCGACGTTTCGATACACACCCCGAAGGAATCATTCTTCAGCCTGATTTCTCACCGCGGTGCCCCAAACCGCAGAAGTCGATGGTGCTGCAACGAACTGAAGGAACAAGGTGGGCACGGCAGGACAGTACTCACGGGAATCCGCTGGGCCGAATCAGTCAGGCGGAAACAAAGGTCTATGGTTGAGCACTGCTACCGCGATCCCTCCAAGAACTACGTGCACCCCATGATTGACTGGTCAACACCAGACGTCTGGGCATATACCCAGGACAACCATTTGCCAACGTGCAGCCTGTACGAAGAAGGATTCAAGCGAATCGGCTGCATTGCCTGCACGATGCAGAGCTCTAAAACCAGATGGCAGGACTTGAAACGCTGGCCCCGGTTCGAGCGTGCCTTTGTGCTGGCGTTTGAGAAGCTATACGCCCTGAGGAAAGCCCAGGGGAGAACGTCTGTTGACCGATGGCCGAACGCGTCCACCATGTTTCACTGGTGGATGTCTGACTCGGCAGCCCCGGACCCTGACCAGGTTATCCTGTTCGACGACTAACAGCGACCCCACCGCATCACCCTGGCCACGCACAGCCTAGCGTTCAACCGCATGAACCGTTCCCCTCGTGCCCAACTTGGGAGCGAGCCGTACTTGATGACGGTAACGTGGGTTGCTGATACTGGTTGAAGGACAGGACAGGGACACGCGTTCAACGACAAGGACAAGGACAAGGACAAGGACAAGGACAAGGACAAGGACAAGGACAAGGACAAGGACAAGGACAAGGACAAGGACAAGGACAAGGACAAGGACAAGGACAAGGACAAGGACGACGACACCAGGTCTCTTGGTGTGTGTGGTGATTGTAGTGGTAGAGCGTCCCTTGTGCCCGCATGGCCCTTGCTTGCGCAAGGCCCACGCCGGCACAAGGGCCGCTGGGTCGATTGGAGGTGCGTAGCGTGGTAGTGCTCTCTTGTAGAGGGAGCGAGCCGTAGATGATGGCAACGTGGGATAGGTTCCGGAGGTGATGCCGTATCCTCTTTGGTACGTAGAGACTACTGGTGTCTCTTCGAGTCTCGCCAATCCAAGAGCCAGTCCAACGACAGCAGAAAAGTAGTCGAGAGA
>Ga0307376_10005210_pt1 | contig 11752 bp, 7 predicted proteins | sample TR2MG_FD_202536 | JGI IMG/M metagenome (GOLD analysis project Ga0307376, IMG submission 202536) | Soil microbial communities from Risofladan, Vaasa, Finland - TR-2 | ecosystem: Environmental > Terrestrial > Soil > Coastal area > Acid sulfate soil | place: Finland: Risofladan, Vaasa | collected... | reverse complement strand
CGCCAGCCATAGCGCGACGATGGCAAGGAATGAATACGCCGCGCCAAAGCCATAGGTTTTCCAGTTGTGCTTGGTACGATAAGCGATCAGGCTGGTCTGAATCTCGCCCAGAATCTGCTGGGCAAGCGCTTCGGGGGATTTGCCGGAAGGTTCTGCATCCCGTTTGGTAATGACCATCAGGATGCTGACATCAGTCCCTATTCCGTACCCCTCCGGCAGCCGGATTACCTTGAGCCCGGTTGTATCGGCTTTGCTGTCGGCGAACGTCTGGATATTTTGCTGGATCAGCTTGGCACGCTGTTCGGGGCTCAGTTCTCCGGTCAGACTGGACGAAACATCCAGTATTTTTCTTCCCTCAAACAGCACCGGAAATCCAACCTGTGACAGTGCAGCTTGCGGCAAAATGATTTCGGGTGCGACCAATTTTTGAAACTGGTGCTTTCTTGCAGCGGGGCGTATTTTTTCAGCCTGATGCACGCTGGCAACCGAACTCTGTTGAGCAACCCGGATTTCCTGGGCGGCGGAAGCCAGACCCGAGGACAACAGCGATAGGGTCATGAACAACCCCGCAGCAACTTTGTTAGCCATTCCTGTACCCCCCAATTACTTTTGATCGTGCGGCAACAACGGCTCACCGCAACGGCGGCAGTATCTTGCATCCTGCGCATGGCCTTCCAGCATGCAGCGCGGGCAGGCGATGACAATATTTTGTTTCGCATGACTGCGTGCCAGTTCAACCGTCACGATACCGGTCGGAACCGCGATGATCGCGTAGCCCAGTATCATCACCATGGAAGCGATCGCCTGACCGAATGGGGTTTTTGGCGCGATGTCGCCGTATCCGACCGTGGTCAGCGTGACGATCGCCCAGTAGATCGATTCGGGGATGCTGGTGTAGCCGTTTTCCGGCCCCTCTACAGCGAACATCAGTGTGCCGAGTATCATCACCAGCAGCAGGATCGCCAGCAGGAACACCAGCAATTTGCGCCGGCTTGCCGCCAATGCATGCGCCAGGACCGCGCTTTCCTCAAGGTAATTCGCGAGTTTGAGCACCCGAAAGATACGCAACAGGCGCAACAATCGCAACGCCAGCGCATAACTGGCGCCGCCGATGAACAGGCCGATATAGCTGGGCAGTGTCGACAGCAGGTCGACCATGCCCATGAAGCTGAACATATAGCCGGTCGGCTTGCTCACCGAAACCAGCCGCGCAATGTACTCCAAGGTAAAGACGATGGTGAACAGCCATTCCAGAAAGTACAGCGTGCCGCCCCATTGCGCATGGATGGACGCGACGCTGTCCAGCATCACGGCCAGCACGCTGAGCACGATGGAGACGACCAGGGCAATATCAAACGCCTTGCCCAACCGGGTGTCGGCCTCGAAAATGATGCGATAAAGTGTGTCGCGCCATGCAGCCCGACTGGAAGCGGAATCAGACATCCGTCTTATTCCTTCCGGGATGAAGCGAGCGGAGTGGACTGGCGGAAAACATTTTCATTTCTCCTCCGTTTTTTCCATAAGGAAGCGTTCCCTGTTGGCGCCTATGATGATCAGCAGCACGCCCGAATAGGTGAACGTGGAGAGCACCACGACCCCGATCACCACCGCCTTGAACATCTCGAGGTATTCGAACGATGCGGGAATCATGGTCAGCATCACGATCGACAAGCCGCCCTTGATGCCGGCAAAGGTCAGCACGCCCCACCAGCGAAAACTGATGTCGGCCATCTTGTCGGTCCGGTTGGTCAACCAGGCGAACAGTCCCATCATCGCGCCGCGAATCAGCGTGGTCGCCAGGAACATGACCAGAATCTCGACCCGGTATTTCCACAGCAGATCCAGATTTATCATTTCCGCCATCGCCACGAACAGTATGGTATTGGCGACCAGCGCCAGCAACTGGACATCTTCCTGGGTGCGCAGGTGGCGGTCGCGTTCATCGATGGTGGGCTTGACCCGCTGCAATACATTCATGATCACGCCGGGTGAAGTGTCGCGCTTGCGGTTTTCACGGTGGGGTTCTGTTTCATCCTGGTCGGACTGGCTGTTTTCCCCGGCGATGGCACGGGTCATCACATGATGAACCGTGATCGTGGCGAAGATGCAGGACAGGATGCCGGACAGGTGCAGGTGAGAATTCTCGCCCATGATATTCAGCAGTACAAAGAAATGCTCGGACAGCCAGAAGGCACCATAACCGGTGATGATCAGCACCATCATTTCGGCGATACGGTTTTCCGTGCTCTTCATCACGACCAGCCCGATATAGCCGGTCACGATCCCGACGGCCACCGAGCCGAACACCACCTCGGCGCTGATCGCAGCCACATAGCCCGCGGTCAGTTCACCGCCGTCCAGCGCATACAACCCGACGAAGACAAACACGATCAGCGCAGTGGCATCGTTGAACAGGCTTTCGCCCTCTGCAAGGATCTTCAGCCGATGGGGCAATTCGAATTTGGAGAAGATGCTGACCACGGAAACCGGGTCGGTCGCCAGCACCATCGAGAACAACACGATGACCGCCGCCGCAGAAAGGGTGATACCGGCGAACAGCCAGCTTGAGATGAACAGGGCCATCAACACCGACAGGATCACCGCCACCACCGCCAGATAGAGCAGGCTCAAACCGTGCTCCTTGAGGTCCGCCACCTTGATTTCCAGCGAATCGGAAATCAGCAGGATAGGCAGCAAAAAAACCACCAATGAGGCAAAGTGAGCCGCGTCTCCGGTCAGCACCGGCACTTTTTGAAAAATATAATGGGCTGCGAACGAAAGAGCCACCAACCCCAGCGGCGACGGAATCCTGAGCTTCTCCTCGAGCTGCAGCGCCAGAAACAGAATCCCGGCAATCATCAGTAAAGTTGGAATCATTCGTCTTGTCCGTGGAATTCAGGGGTTCATGTATTCGAAACATTATCGCAGATTCAGTATTGGGAAACCTTTCACGCCTGGTGTATTCTGTAGCCTATCGGAGTTTGCCCCCCTGTCCTGTTCCAATCCGGTTCCTTGCCGGTCTGATGTTGTCATCCGGGCTTGTACGGCTCGAACCGGTTCAAGAAGGTTGATATGGCTGTTATGCAGAAGACCAAAGTCAATTACCTGGTAACGCTTCCGGGCATACTCACTTTTCTTCTGGGAAGCGTGGTCATGTTCGGCTGGGAATTCGACTTGCCCCGGCTGACACAAATCAGCCCTGACTGGAAAACGATGGTGCCCGTCACCGCGCTGTGCTTCATGCTGGGCGGCCTGTCCCTGCTGACCGGCAGGCGGGCCGCCGCCGAAACCGTTTCGAGCGTGCAGAAAATTTTTGTCTGGTTGATGCTGTTACTGGCCGGCGCGAGGATGATCGAGCTTGCAACCGGGCATGCTTTCGGCATCGAGTTCCTGCTCCCCGTGCTGGGTATACCGTTCGAACAGGTCGGGCACATGTCGCCGCAAACCGCGGCCGGGTTCCTGGCATTCGGTATCGGTATGCTGTCCATCCGGCGGGCCGGCAACCGCAACACCCGGATATTTTCCGTCACCCTGGCCGGCATATTGCTGTGTGTGGGACTGGTCACCGTGATCGGCTACTGGCTCAATTTCCAGCTGGTATTCGAGGATATGTATACCAGGTCAGGCTTGCTATGGATGGCCTTTCATACCGCCATCGGCATGTTCCTGCTGGGCCTTGGACTGCTGTGTTTCACCCTGCGTTGCCGGGCCAGTTCGCCGGCGGACCCGATTGCGCATAAATCCGCGCAAATCTATCGCACCACCTTGCTGGTGCTGGCCGCAACGGCAGCGACCTCCGGCCTGGTCGGGATTTCGTACCTCGAAAAGAACATCACCCAGGAGACCTCATCCAGCCTGACGCGAATCCTCAATGCAAGAGTCGATTATCTGGACATCAACCTGGAAAGTCGCATCCAGCGTGCGGTGGTGGCCGGCCTGGAACCGGAGTTCGGAAAGGCCGCAACCGCAGTACTGCACAATCCCGGCAACAGATCGGCGATGGCGGAGTTGACCCACGTTGCAGCACCCCTGCTCATCCACGGATTCACCGGCATCGGCCTGGACAGTGGCGAGCGGCATATCACGATCACGGGCCGCATGCTGGACAAGTCCGTGCCGTTCACGCGGCTCAATAAGGGCATCGATACCGCGCTTGCATGGGACAACGGTTATATCCTGCGCGTGCGAATTCCGCTGGCAGACTCAGCCCGCAGTGCTCCCGCAAATGCGTTTCTGGTATTTGAACAGGCGCTTCCCCATCTGGACAAGATGATGAGCGAGTCCAACCATTTCGGGCAGACCGGCACGATGCCGATGTGTGCGCGTCTCGATGCGCAGCGACTGCTGTGTTTCCCGCAGCGCGAGCAAACCGGAATATATGTGGTTCCGGACACGTTCTCGGGCAATCCGATTCCGATGCATTACGCGCTGAGCGGACAGACCGGCGTATCCAACCTGATCGACTACCGCGGCCGCAATGTGCTGTCGGCTTATGGCCCGGTGGCGAATACCGGCCTGGGCCTGGTATTGCGCATGGACCTGTCTGAAGTGTTGGAACCGATCCGTAATGAACTGATGTACGCGTTTCCGCTGATCGTAATCCTGGTCATGCTGGGGCTGATGTTGATCCGTTCGCGCGTCCGACCGCTGATTCATGACATCACCCACGCCTATGCTTCAGAAAATACCGTGAGGGAACGCTTCGATGCCGCGATGCAAAGCAGCCCGGACGGGTTTGCGATCTATTCATTGGTGAAGAATCCGGCCGGAAATATCGTCGACTTCCGCTGCGAATACCTGAATCAAAGAGCAGGGCAGATGGCAAAGTTTGCTGCCGAAAATTTGCCGGGAAACCCGGATGGCGATCTGGTGGGGCGCACATTCCTGGAAATTTTCCCGGATCGTGCAGACATGTTTGAAAAATTCAGGTCGGTCGCGCTGACCGGGCAGATGCAGTCTGAAGAGATGCCACTGCCCGGCAAGGAGGGCTCCGCGCAATGGTACCTTCGCCAAGTGGTGCCGATGCATCAGGGCATAGCCGTGACTTACCGGGATATCACCCAGGAAAAACTTCTGGTTCAGCAGCTGCAACAGTCAAACCAGTTGCGCACCGCGATCGTGGAGGGCGCCGCGTACTCGATCATCTCCACCGACGTGAACGGCACGATACTCACCTTCAACGACGCGGCCGAGCGCATGCTCTGGTATCGCGCCGACGAATTGATCGGCAAGGCCACGATGGAAATCATCCACGTTGCGGAAGAAATCAGGGAACGCGCAAAATCCCTGAGCCAGGAACTCGGCGTCGAAATCGAATCCGGTTTCGAGGTGTTTATCGCCAAGACCAGGAAGAATTTCGCGGAAGAGCACGAGTGGACCTACGTGCGCAAGGACGGTTCGCGCTTCCCGGTGTTGCTGTCTATGACCATGTTGCGTGACCAAGAAAACCGGGTCAGCGGCTATCTCGGCATCGCCTACGACATCTCGGAGCGCAAGCGCAGCGAGGAATACATCCGCCATATCGCGCTGCACGATGTGTTGACCGGTTTGCCCAACCGCGCGCTGCTCGATGACCGGGTGATGTCAGCGATCGAACAACAGCGCAGGAACAACACGCCGTTCGCGCTGGCGATGATCGACATCGACCGCTTCAAGCATATCAACGACTCCATGGGCCACCATATCGGCGACCTGATACTCAAGGAATTCGTGGAGCGCGTCAAAACCTGCTTGCGGCCCACCGATACGCTGGCACGCATGGGCGGCGACGAATTCGTGCTGCTGCTGAGCGAGAGCGAGGAATCAGGAGCTGAAATCGTGATCAATCGCATCCAAAGTGCATTGACACCGCCGATCAATGTGGGCGTGCAGGAAGTGCATATCACCTCGAGCATCGGGCTCAGCATCTCCCCGCGCGACGGCGACGACATTAACGAATTGATGCGCCGCGCAGACGTGGCGATGTACTGGATCAAGGAAAACGGCCGCAACGGATACAAGGTATTCTCACTCTCCATGGACAGCGGCGGAGCCGACCGGTTGATCCTTGAAAGAGATTTGCACATCGCCCTTGATAATGGCGGGTTCACGTTGTTCTATCAGCCCAAGGTGAACCTGGAAACCGGCATCATATCCGGTGTGGAAGCCCTGATACGCATGCGCAAGGAGGATGGCCAGTTTGTGTCGCCCGCCGATTTCATTCCGCTGGCGGAAGATATCGGCCTGATCGTGCCGATAGGACTATGGGTGCTAGAGACCGCGTGCCGGGACGCGAAGCGGCTGCAGGAATTGCTCGGTGCGGGGCTCAACGTCGCGGTCAATATCTCGCCGCGGCAATTCATGAACGGCAACCTGGTCGGGGCAGTCAACGCTGTACTCGACCGTACCCGTCTCGATGCCAGCCTGCTGGAAATGGAGATCACCGAAGGCGTGCTGATGGACGAACGCAACAACGTCGCCACCGCCCTGTCCGAGCTGCACGCGCTGGGGGTGAAGATCGCCATCGACGATTTCGGCACCGGCTATTCCAGCCTGAGTTACCTGAAACGCTTCCCGATCGGCACGCTCAAGATAGACCAGTCCTTCGTCCGCGACATGACCAACGATACGGGCGATGCGCATCTGGTCAACGCAATCATCGCGATGGGACACAGCCTGAACATTCCCGTCGTCGCGGAAGGGATCGAGACCGCCGAACAGCTTGCCCTGCTGCGCGCAAACAACTGCGACCTGGGCCAGGGCTTTCATATCGGCCGGCCGATGCCCTTCGATGCACTGCTGGAATGGTTTGCACAGGATAACCGCTGGAAGCTGGACAAAGTGCAGTCCTAGTTATCCGCCGCATTTTCCGCGACGGCGGCTATTCGTCCTGCATTTCCTTTCCGGGAAACAGTTCCTGGTTATAGCCGAATTTCGTCAGGTCTTTGATGCGCATCGGGTACAGGATGCCGTCCAGATGATCGCACTCGTGCTGCACCACGCGGGCATGGAACCCGCTGACGGTGCGGTCGATCAGCGCGCCGTATTCATCCCGCCCCTGGTAGCGTATCTGCACATGGCGCGGCACCATGCCGCGCAGGCCGGGCACGCTCAGGCACCCTTCCCAGTCCTCTTCGATTTCATCACCCAGCGGGGTGATGAACGGATTGATCAGCACCGTCTCCGGCACTGTTTCCGCATCCGGATAACGCGAATTGCTTTGCACCCCCGACACGGTGCGCGCAGGCGTCTGGTGCGGGAGGGGGTTGCAAGCGGCTGCTCCCGCAAGCGGCTGCTGCGCAGTAACGTGTTGCAGCCGCACGCCGAAAATCACCACACGCAGGCCGACGCCGATCTGCGGTGCCGCCAGACCGGCGCCGTTCATGTGATGCATGGTGTCGCGCATGTCGACTAGCAAATCGTGCAGTTCTTTCGTGTCGAAGCGGCTGACCGGCTCGGCACGCTGCCACAGCCTCGCATCGCCCATGCGCAATACCGTTCTAATTGTCATCGTTCACCACGCATTCAAGAATACTGCGCACCCGCACCATCGTTGCATTGGCGGTCGCGTTGACGGTTTCGATGTTGATGCCGGTCATACTGTCCCCGCGTCCCGCCGCATAATTTGCCACTACCGCGATGATCGCATAGTCGAGTTCCAGTTCCTTGGCCAGCGCGGTTTCCGGCATGCCGGTCATGCCCACCATATCCGCCCCGTCGCGTTCGTAACGGTTTATTTCGGCGATGCTGTCCAGACGCGGACCCTGTGTGGCCGCGTAAGCGCCACCATCCACACAGGACTGTTGCGCGGTTTTCGCACTGCTCAGAATGTGGCTGCGCAATGTGGCGCTATAGGGAAAGGTGAAATCGGTATTGATGAACGGTTTGTCGCGCGCCTCAAAAAAAGTCGAGTCGCGGCCGTGCGTGTAATCGATGATCTGGTCCGGCACGACGATCACGCCGGGCTTGAGATCGGCGCGAATACCGCCCACGGTCGCCACCGAAACGATTTTGCTGGCGCCGTGTTCGCGCAGCGCCCAGAGATTGGCGCGATAGTTCACCAGGTGCGGCGGAATGGTGTGGCCGTAACCGTGGCGCGCCAGGAAGATCACCTCATGCTGGTTCAGCGTGCCAAACAGGAATGCACCGGACGGTTCACCGTAGGGTGTGCGCATCACCTGCTGATGGGTGATCGCAAGATTCGCCAATTGGGTCAGGCCGCGCCCGCCGATAATCGCCAACATACTCTCTACTCCTTGACTGCGTAAATCGCGGGCAGGTTGCGCCACGCTCCTTCGATATCCATGCCGTAGCCGAACACAAAACGATTCGGCAGTTCCATCCCGACAAAATCCGCGCGGATCGGTTTCTTCCGGCCGTGCTGCTTGTCGGCAAACACCGCGCTGTAACATTTATCCGCGCCCAGTTCCATAACCTTCCCATGCAGCGCCGACAAGGTATGCCCTTCGTCGAGAATATCATCCAGCAACAGCACTACCCGGCCGCGCACATTCTCGCGCGGCTCGACCTTCCAGTGCATCGCGCCGCCGTGCCGTGCATCGCCATAGCGAGACACATGAACATAATCGAAATCCAGCGGAAAATCGAGCAGCGGCAGCAGTTGCCCGCTGAACACCACCGCCCCCCCCATCACCGACAGCACCAGCGGATGGCTGTCCGCCAGCCTGGTATTGATCTGCTGCGCGACTTTATGCAGCGCATCCTGGACCTGCCCGGCGGAATACAGCAATTCGGCCTGTTGCAGAATGTCGCGCGCGTGCTGGGTGGAAACGGTCATGGATTATTGGGGCTGGCCGTTATCTTATTTCAAACTCTTGAGATATGCGGCAAACTCGGCATCCACTTCTGGATGCTTGAGTCCCAGCGCCACCATCGCCTTGAGATAACCCAGTTTGGAGCCGCAATCGTAGCGCGTCCCGCTGAAGCGGTAGGCTATCATCCTTTCCTCCTGCATCAATGCGGCTATGCCATCGGTCAACTGGATTTCGCCGCCCGCGCCGGCCTGAACATTCTCCAGATGGTGAAAAATCCGCGGTGTGAGTATGTAGCGTCCAACCACGCCAAGGGTAGTAGGCGCGACTTCCGGTTCGGGTTTTTCCACGATGCCATTCACTTCCTCGATATTGGCTGTAACCGGCACGCTGCTGACGATGCCGTATTGGCGTGTCTGTTCGCGCGGCACGTCCTGCACGCCGAGTATCGAGCACTGATACTGCCGAAACACATCCACCATCTGCTTCATGATAGGCGGCTCCCCATCCAGCAGATCGTCTGCCAGCAATACCGCGAATGGTTCATCCTGCACCACCGGCCTTGCGCACAGCACCGCGTGACCCAGGCCCAGCGGCTCTGCCTGGCGGATATAGATGCAGTTGATGTGTGCGGGAATCACTTGCTGCACCATGCGCAACAGCTCTTCCTTGCCGCGCATCGCCAGCTCTGCTTCAAGCTCGTATGCCTTGTCGAAATGATCTTCGATCGCGCGCTTGTTGCGCCCGGTGATGAACACCATGTCGGTGATGCCCGCCGCCACCGCCTCTTCCACCGCATACTGGATCAGCGGCTTGTCCACGATAGGCATCATCTCTTTCGGGCTGACCTTGGTGGCCGGCAGGAAGCGGCTGCCCATTCCCGCGACGGGGAACACTGCCTTGGTAATGCGTTTCATATGTTCTCCAGAAATGATAGATATGTGCTACCTGCAGGAGCGGGCCATGCCCGCGAACCGCTTGATTGCGGGCATGGCCCGCTCCTGCAGAATCTTTTGCCTTGATCTTCCTCTCACACCCGCGATTTATCGGACGCGCATCCATCCAACAACTGCAGCAAACCCTGTTCATCCAGCACAGCCACATTCAACTCCCGCGCCTTGTCCAGCTTGCTGCCGGCCTCGGATCCTGCCACCACATAATCGGTTTTCTTCGACACGCTTCCGGCCACTTTCGCGCCCAGCGCTTCCAGCTTTTCCTTCGCCTGTTCGCGCGACAGGTCTGCCAGGGTCCCGGTCAACACGAAGGTCTTGCCGCTCAAGGGCAGTGCGGCTGCAGGCAGGGGCTCATGTTCCGCCCAGTTTACCCCGCAGGCGCGCAACTGCTCGATCACTTCGCGATTGTGCGCTTCCGCCAGAAAATCCGCGATGCTCTGTGCCACCACCGGCCCGACATCATGCACCTGCTGCAAACTTTCCGCATCGGCCGCAAGCAGATTATCCAGCGAGCCGAAGTGTTGCGCCAAGTCTTTTGCGGTTGCCTCGCCCACGTTGCGGATGCCGAGCGCAAAAATGAAACGTGCCAGCGTGGTGTGCTTGCTGTGCTCGATCGCGGCCAGCAAGTTGACCGCGGATTTTTCGCCCATGCGTTCCAGATTGATGATCGCAAGCAGGCCCAGTTTGTACAAGGCTGCCGGGTTGCTGACGATATGCGCATCCACCAGTTGCTCGACCAGCTTTTCGCCGAGCCCCTCGATATTCATCGCGCGGCGGCTGGCGAAGTGCAGCAATGCCTGCTTGCGCTGGGCCGGGCAGAACAGGCCGCCGGTGCAACGCCATACGGCTTCCTCCTCCAGTTTGGCAACGTGCGATCCGCACACCGGACACACTTTGGGCATGGCAAACTCGCGGGCATCACCCGGACGCTTTTCCGGTACCACGCGCGCCACTTCCGGGATCACATCCCCGGCACGGCGCACGATCACGGTATCGCCGATGCGCACATCCTTGCGGCGTATCTCGTCCTCGTTGTGCAGGGTGGCATTGGTCACCGTCACACCGCCGACAAATACCGGCGCCAGACGCGCCACGGGAGTCAGCGCGCCGGTGCGCCCGACCTGCACCTCGATGTCCAGCAATGTGGTGCTCGCCTCCTCGGCGGGGAATTTGTGCGCGATGGCCCAGCGCGGCGCGCGCGACACGAAACCGAGCTGCTGCTGCTGGGCGATATCGTTGACCTTGTACACCACGCCATCGATATCGAACGGTAACTGTTCGCGCGCCGCACCGATCTCCCGGTAATAGGCCAGCAAGCCCTCAAGTCCGCGCACCACGCCGCACTGCTGCGCAACCGGCACACCCCACCGCAGCAACAGGGCCATCTGCTCGTCGTGTTTGCCGGGCAATTTCACGCCATCGCAAAAGCCGATGCCATAGGAAAAAAAACTCAGCCGGCGGCCGGCGGTGATGCGCGAATCAAGCTGGCGCAATGATCCGGCCGCCGCGTTGCGCGGGTTGGCAAATTCTTTCTCGCCTTTGGCACGCTGGGACTCGTTGAGTTTGGCGAAGTCGCGCTTGAACATCAGCACTTCGCCGCGCACCTCGACATCCCCTACCGGTTCATGCAACCGCAGCGGTATGGTGTGCACGGTGCGCAGGTTTTCCGTGACATCTTCGCCGGTGCTCCCGTCGCCGCGTGTCGCGCCCCGCACAAACATGCCGTCGCGATAACTCAGCGTGATGGCCAGCCCGTCGAATTTCGGCTCGACCGCATATTCCACTTCCGCCACACCGAGCACCTCGCGGATACGCGCATCGAAAGCGCGAACCTCTTCTTCACTGAACGCATTATTGAGCGACAACATCGGTGTGCGATGCTGCACCTCCACAAACGACTTGACCGGGGTAACGCCGACGCGCTGGGTGGGAGAGTCTGGACTCAGCAGTTCGGGATGCTGCGCTTCGAGTGTTTGCAGTTCGCGGAACAGCCGGTCAAATTCCGCATCGGAGACGGAAGGGTCATCCAGCACGTAATAACGATAATTG
>Ga0307376_10005208_pt1 | contig 11753 bp, 21 predicted proteins | sample TR2MG_FD_202536 | JGI IMG/M metagenome (GOLD analysis project Ga0307376, IMG submission 202536) | Soil microbial communities from Risofladan, Vaasa, Finland - TR-2 | ecosystem: Environmental > Terrestrial > Soil > Coastal area > Acid sulfate soil | place: Finland: Risofladan, Vaasa | collected... | reverse complement strand
GTAATAGCCATCCTGTTATCTCTACATGCGTATTCTGACTTCTGGAAATGTTCAAGCCTGCAGATAACCATTGCGATTAAATCTTCATTGCAGACACCGTTGACGCCACACTCTTTGATTGGACCTTCTTGAAAGTGAATTGAGGCTAATATCTTACTCTTGTTACCATCATCAGGAGTTGATGCAAAAACATTAAATTGGTGCGGTGCGTTATACTTCATAAACTCTGATTTCTCGTGGTACACCTCTGTATGCTTACTTGTCAACAGGTCATGTTCTAACTTTTTCATGGCTATTTTCCTCCTTTTAATCAAATATATTTACTTCTTCCTTGTCAGTTTTCTTCTGAACATACAATATATTATATAATTTGTCTTATTTCTTCGACAGTTAAAAATCTGTCATTATCTCCAGAATTGTATCCCGGTTCCATTTCTTCGTGAATTTTTTCATTAACCCTAATACCTGTTATTTTGTATGGCATATTAAAGGCTTTTGCTATATCAATTATGCGAATGCTAGATAATCTTGGAATAAATAATTCATTCCCTTGCATCTTCATTATGCTATCTTCAATAAATCGGCAAACATCTTGTATCATAAAATGGAATCTCGTCATTCTTTCATCAGTAATGGGTAGCCATTCTGCTCCTTCGACAATTAACCTTTTAAAAACAGGCAAAATACTTCCGTTACTACCCCATACATTCCCATAACGGCATACTGAAAACCGTATATCATCATTTGCGGCATATTTATTTGCGTTTATCCAAAGTTTTTCAGCCATTGCTTTTGAGGTGCCGTATGTGTTTATTGGTGAGATAGCTTTGTCCGTGCTGATAAACAAGCATTTATTAACTTTTTGTTCTATACATGCATCTATGACATTCTGTGTGCCTTGTACGTTTGTAAGCATAGTCTCGCTAGGATTATATTCACAACTTTCAAGATCCTTGATAGCCGCTGCGTGTATAAGTATATCAACATTTTTACAGGCACGAATTAATCTATCTTTATCACGCACATCTCCAATAAAATAGCGAACCCAAGGTAATTCTCCAAGTTCGCTTTTCAGATTCTTTTGCTTTAACCAGTCACGACTAAATATTATAAGCTTTTTAGGTGGTTTATCTTTTAGATATTTTGCAAAGGCTGTACCCATTGAACCAGTACCACCCGTGATGAGGATTGTTTTATCGCTCCAATTCATAGGTTTCCTCCAATATTGATTTTTTTAAAACCATCAGGGATTATTGTATTATCATATTCATCTTTTTTTACTCTTTTTACTTTCAATCTTAACGGCGTAGTAACCATATCTCTTTTGGTTTCGGCTTTAATTTCTATATCAATTAATCCAGTTATACGTTTTCCATCAATATAAAATTGTCCAATACCATCTGGTTTATCTTGTATATAAATAATTGATGGAGTATATTCAAGTTTGAAAGGTATATAATTTTTCATTTCAAAGTACCTCCTTCAACGTTCTGGGTGTTCTTGCAAAATCTCCGGCATCTAATCCAGTTGAATCTTCAAGTTTGTAATGCATCTCTATAATCGCCGGTTTATATCTATACCATAATCCGAAATTAGTTGTGTGATCGGAAATTCCAACATCACCACCAAACCCAAAATAGTTACTCTTAAAAGCTTGTTCATATCTTTCAATGATCGCGGGGTACTCGGAAACACACAATAAATATTTGATGTCTGGATACATTTGTCTTTTTTTAAGTTCTTCGTAACTTCCATAACTCACATATACCGGTATCTTTCTTGGTATTTCGCTTATCAGCCAATCCAGTTCTCTATTGTTTGCTATTTTGACAAATGGTATATCATATTTTAATAAAAAATCCAGTGAAGGTTTATCAAAAACAGAGGACGTTACCTTATATCCCAAGTCTTTTGCGTATTCGTAAGCGGCATCAAATATCTCAGGCAATAGCGGTATATTGTTACCTGCTTTCTCAAAAAGCTGATGCTTAATTATTACTTCATGTTTGCCTGTGTCAATTGCTTTCAATTCATCAAGCATTCTTTTCAGATAACCCCAATTATTTTTATGAGTATTCCCAGATCCAAAATCCAATATTATTTGTGACACAATCTTCCGCTCCTTTTCTTTTGGCTTTTAATAACCTCTCGAATTGTACATTCTATACATCTGCTTCTTAATCCATCATATGTGTTTTTGTTTACGTAAAATTTATTTACAGGAAGTTCTTTTTTGCATACATTGCACCATTTATATCCTTCTTTGCAAATCGTTCTTGTTTTAGGTGGTCTTCTTTCTACGTTGTGTTGCTTCATCCAATGCAATATAGAATTTCGCGTAACCCCCAATTCCCGTGATATTACTACTGAACCTGCGCCTTGGCTGTATCTCTTTATTATATATTCACAATAGTTGTCGAGATAATATAACGTTTTGGGCATATGTATTTTTGCATGTTCTGACTTGTTACTCACTAATTCAAGATTTTCAATTCTGTTATCTAATCTGTTACCGTTTTTATGGTGAACAATTTCTTGCGATTCTAAATATCTTCCTAAATGTTTTTCCATAACAAGTCTATGTTCTAATATAAATCCTCTTTTGCATGCGTTTGGGTTGTCTTTGCACAGTATGTATTTATACCCGTTTTTTATCATATAGTTTCCTCCTATTCAGGCATATAAAAGGAAAACCAAGAGAAGGAATAGGCTTCTCCCGGTTTTTACAAATAGCTAGTTCAACCTTTTTTATGTTTAGTTTTACTGTTTATTTTCCGCTCCCAAAATCTAATATGATAGTGCTCATTTTATTTCGCTCCTTTCCTTTTTTCATCATGTATAAGAAATGGCAATAACAATAATGAGCTGATTATAATAATAGGCCAAATAAAAAATAACATAACAGCTTTTTTTCCTTTATCAATAATCGGCTTTCCATCTACTTCATCACTTTTAAAATAATAGATTAAAGCACTAATATATCCAAAAACAAAATACAAAATTATATATAACAAATTCATCTCATCTCGCTCCTTTTAATTATTTTTTTAATAAATCTATTTCTTCTATATCGCTTTGATTATAACAAAGACAGCATTTCCAAAATCTGCGAACAATTGTTCTAGTATATTGTGTTTCGTGTTCAAGATAATGTTCTGCAAGCTTATTGCATCTATGACAAACATAAACTCTTATCATTTTTATTTTGCTCCCTTTCCAATAATATCCTTTACTTTTGTATTCCATCCTTTAGTCAGCAAGTGCTTGTATTTTTCTTTGTCGCTTGAATTGTGATATGTGCTTTGCTTATACCGCCTTGCCTTGCCTTCACGGATATAAGGCCATACTTTCACAAACATATCCTCTATGCACACCGTCAGCTTGTCGTAGAACATCCTCAGAGTATCGTCAATATCATATTTCAAATACCGTTGTGAAATTATATCTCCTGTATCAATACCTTCATCCAAGAAATGTATTGTTACTCCCTTAGGAGTATTATCAAAAAAGCTCCATAGATTCGGATCCGCCCCACGATTCCAGGGTAAATATGAAATATGCAAATTAATAGCCCGGCCTTGAAATTTGTCAAGAACGGGCTTTTCTATAATGTTCCGGTATCCATAACTAACAATAAAATCCTTATCCTGTAGTATTTCATCTGTCATCGGTTCCATTGTCCGTGTTACTTCGTCACCATATGATTGCAGATATTCAATCAAATTGGCATGTGGACTCAATAATAGTATTTTCATCATAATCCCCTTTGTTGAAATTAATATATACACCATCGTAATATTTGCCATTTAGGTATTTACGCTGGGGCAAAGATGCAGTTTTACATTTGTATTTATACACCTGCTCCATCCAAAATTCATAATATGGATTGCATAAATAAATCTCAGCACAAATATTCTCCAGATTCATGTTCATAAATCCTTCATGTAGCAAAAGCCGCAATGCTTCTACGCCGCATTTGTCCATCGGATACTCAGTATTGAATATCAAGCTTATTTCAGCATTCCTATTCTCCCGTGATATATTTTCAAGTCCTGTCATGCCGATTAATTCTTCTTTTTTTGATTCTTCAACTAATGGTAAATTTACATCTTTTTTATGATTAAAATTTAATTTAAATAATTTTCCTTCTTCCCATATTCCCCAATATCTAGCGTTAGCCTGCCGGTTGCAAATAATTTCATTATAAAATCTCACTTGCTGCTCCAGCGTCAATGTAAAAGAAGTTCGCAAAGAATCAAGTTGTTCATTACGCCAACACCTAACTTGTTCACAATCCCATTTTGATAATACTTTTAGTTTCATGTTATCGCTCCTTTATTACTTATAAACTCGATCATATCCTGTGTTTTTATTATTATTGTCCGTCCATTGTGAATTATCGGCGCACCTTTTAAACTGCAGATTTCGAGTAGTCTATTTCGACCTATTGGGAAAATTTTCCTGAATTCTTCTGTTTTTACAAAAGCTGGAATGTTCCCGGATTCGATATCCTTTACGGTTATTTTGCTTATCATTGTTATCGCTCCCTCATTATTTTATTTTTCGCTCCAATTTTAAATAGCACAAGAGAAACCCGAGGAGCGAATTCAGGCTATGCTGCAATAACATGCTTGTGCGAAGTTAGTTGCTGTTTAGTTAAAGTATTTTAAGCCCCATTCTTTTGTAAAAAGCAACGAGGTTTTCAACATTGATACTATCCTCTCTGGGTCGTGCTTCAATCTGTATTTCTTTGTTATATCCAGCTTCTCTGATTTCTCTTATAGCCATCTGGATTAAATTTTTTGCATGGCCTTTTTGTCGGTAGACCGGCTCAACATACAAATTGTAAATCATAGCGGCATCATCGATAGAGTAGAAGCAGTATCCGTATTTATTATGAATAAAGTTTTCATTTTCTTCCATAAACCTAACTCCTTCGACATATTTTCATGTTATCGCTCCTTCTTCGTTCCATAAATAGCACCAGGGAACCTCGGAGCGAATGAGGCTTATCGGTGATGACCGTCCCTGGGCTAAGATTTATATAAAAAAGAATCCCGAAGGATTCTGGCTTGTTTTGTTTATAGGGTTATATAGGCTCAAACACGCTGATTTATTGGTCTTACAATTACAAACACTTTATTAAGCCACACAATACATAACCCATTATCCAATCCATTATACCCTGCATACATATATTGAATTCTTGGTATCAATGTGAAGGGCTTTGCATTGTAAAATTCAAAACGCTCCATTCTATCCCCTCCATAGTGTTATATTAGTTATGAATAAGTCCTTTTTATATGGTAAAAAATTTTTTTGTAAAAGAAAAATTGCATGTTATATGCTGCTAAATTTATGCGCTTTCCCATTTATCACTTTTTCTTAAATTATCCTCTGCCCACAATGGCTGCAAATTTTCCAATGCCCAGCATTGTTTAAATTCTTCATCATCTGGACTTGCAAAATTAAAACTTGAAACAGGTCTTTTATGGTCTACATGCCAACCGTATAATCCGTAATTATCCCATGTCATTCCTGCTTGGAATTGGCTTTCTAAATGGCTCACCAATTGTTTTTTAGTATATCCAACTAATTCTTCCCAATGTTTTCTGTTCTTTGTGCCATTCAGGCATTCATTTATACCTCTGGATATATTATGATTAAGTTTGTACGCAGGGTCTGCTTTCCTCCGTTTGTTTTTATATTTATTTTTACGTTCTCTTATTTTTTTAATATTATTTTTTCTGTATTGCTGCCTAACCGCCTTACAGTGTTCCTTGTTATTCTCGCGCCATTCATTTGACTTTTCTTTAAGATAGTCTTTGTTTTTTTCTGCATATTCTTTAGTTTCTTCATTTCTGCATTCTTTACAGATAGCTCTAACGCCGTAAATATTACTTTTTTGCGCATAAAAATATTCAAGTGTAGCAGGTAATTCTTCGCTACACTTTTTACATACTCTATAACCTTCTCTTTCTGTCCTTGTTCGGTTAATTATTTTACACTTATTACACATTGCACTACCTTTACTATCTGGCTTATTGAAATGCTCTAAAGTTCTTGGAAGAAGTCGTTCACATCTGCTACATTTTTTATATTCAGCTTTTATTTTATTCTTAAGTATGTTAGAAAACTCTCTTATTAAGTCTTGTCTTTGTTGTGCTTCGCGCTCTTTTTCTTTAATTGCCTCTCGAATAAGTGCTTCATCTGCTCGTTTCTTTCTCGATTTTGCATTATATATTTCATTGCGACATTTAATAGAGCAATACTTTAATTTTGTTTCTGCATAAAATTCTTTTTTGCAAGCATTACAAATTTGCGGTTTTTTATTATCAAATTGCCTACCTTGTAAAAAATATGTGCTTATATTATTTTTACACTCATCACAATATTTTCTTGAATTATATTTTCTACCAGTATGTGAACCAATAAATTCTTCACCGCAATGTTTACAAATTATTTTTTTAAGCATACACCCTCCTAGTGTTCTCCAAATTTTAAACATAAGAAAAAGCACGGTGGAGTTCCGTGCTTGTCGGGTGCTACCCTATTTTCTTGTGAAGCCCTTTTTATGCGAAAAATATTTTTTCACGGTTGACCGGGGGCACCGCCGAAAACAAAGGGCGGTTGACCTCCCCCGCCCTCCGCCCTGATTACACGAAATAGCAATTTCGTGTAATCTCAATTATTTCCAGTCCTACAACGCAGTAATACCAGTGCCTTGCTGAATTACTCGTCTTTCTTTCTTGTCTCTAATTGCTTATGTATATCGCTAGCAGACAGCTGTTCTGGTTGGCAAGTAGCGTTGACTTCAATCTTATCAACCCAGCCAAAGTTATTCTTAAGGTTGAAGATAGCTCCTATGGCGTTCAATGAACCATTCAATAGACCTTCCTCAGCATAATTCTCTACTATAGTTTTTGTCCTTTTTATCGTGTCAATGTACCCGTTTTTTTTACTATATTCATTCCATGTTTCTCTTGATATGCCTAAATAAACACATATACCAGATAATGTAAATGGTTTAAACTTCTCTCCTTCAAACCTTTTTAATTTACGTTTAACATTTACGTCATCTATATATATAAAGTATTCGTTTATTTTTTTTTCAAATTCTTCCGCTGTATATTTCAATGGTGCTCCACCTAATATTGGTACTGTCATATTTCTTCACCTCCTAATATATTTGGCATTTCCTTATTAAATTCATTCCATTCATTGCCGTATTTATCGAGTATATCCTTGAAATCTTCTACATCATGCGGTTTTACTGATAGTCCTCTTTCGTTTATTTGAATATGTTTTAACTCATGTAGCATAAGAATTTTTTTCTGATTATCATTTAGTAGTTCTGTATTAAAATAATAAAAAGTTACTATAAAATCAAATGGTAAAAATGCTTTATAAACTTCTCCGAGCTTTCTGCAATCAGCATATGTTATCTTTTGCCCTGTTTTGTTTTCATAACTTAATACGTATCCGATTTTTATTCCATATATATTGATAAACTGCAATTCAGGAGACTTATTTATGATTGCTTCTCCTAGTTGTTTTAATTTCTTGCTCGGTTCTGCATCCTTTATCTTCAATTTCCTTGCAAGTAACCTCGTAAATATTGCTCTATCTTTAAGTCCTCGTGCCTTTTGAATTACAAGCAGCTCCTTAATGGCTTGGCATTGTGTTCCTTCTTCTTTACATAAAACTTGGTAAGCACAGATATTGCAAATAACCATAATACATCACCTATTCCCCAGAATACGTATTCTTGTCTTAAGAATATCAAAAAACTTGTAATAAAAGTCATATAGTTCTTTGTTATTTTCGAAGCTATATTGTTCGATCTTTGGATTTTCATTCAAATTCGATGAGGTTTCAAGCACGTAATAATTATATTCTGTCTGCATTAGGATTGTTTTTGAATGATTATTTATTACTACTAAATCCCAATTATTATTTCCGCAGACTTGTAAAAAATTAGTGTAATAATCATATTTTTTTATTTTCTGCTTAATATCTTCTTTCATAATCGAACCAATGTAAAATGATGCTTTCAACAATTTCCCAGCATCATTCAGAGCAACTAAGGTTTCTGCTTGTTTTCCTCCAACTCTTAGTGTGCTTGCAGTTAATTCAATTATTGTTTCTTTCATCGCCACTAAAGATATGAATTCTATCGAAGAAAAACTACCATCAAAGCTAATTAGTTTTATGCATTCATCTTTATCTGGTAGACATTGATTCAATATTGCATCTAAATTTATTATGCTTTTGCTTATCTGAAAAAACTTCTTTTTTTTAGACTTTACTCTACTTATTAATCCTTCCATATTTACCCTTTCTATAATTACCACAACAAAAAAGAGCCTTTTACAGCTCCTTTATAATTAATTCTGCCCTGGATTTTATTTTCAGCTTCCGGAATATGCTCCGAAGATGTGTCCTTACTGTGCCTTCTCCGATTTCGATAATGTCTGCAATCTCCTTGTTGCGCTTAGCTTGCTTTACCAGCTTTGCTACTTCATGTTCTGTGGGAGTGAGATTATCCTTCATATGCTTTTTCCAGTTCGAACATTTCCTCAAAACTTATTTCTTCTCTCAACTCTGCATACTCCGTAAAGTCTTTCCTAACTTTTTCCTCTCCGCAGTCTAAGCTTCCTGCAAATCCATCACGTAACATTTCCTCAGATACCGTTCTCCACTCTTTGTATAAATCCATCAAACTTTTCATGTTGTACCTCCAAGTGTTCAGGGAGTTTATCTCCTGCTGACTCTTTAAGTATAACATATTTCTATTCTATTTGGAATAGGTCTGTGGTCCTATCTTCTAATTTTTCTATGGATTTTCTTTCAACCAAGCCAATATTATATTTTCATCAACCTTTTGACATACCGGACATTGTTCTTGGTCATATCCTAATTGCTGGAATAGCGGCATTTTATATATTGGTGTAATGTAATGTTTTTTTGTATAAAATATTTTGTCAAATTGTTCTGGTATATATGTCAAATTTAAATCTATACAGTTTCCATTTTCTGAAATGCTATTGCCATTTAATGCATATCGATAAAAAGCACTTTTACATTCTGGTCTTATTTTTAATTGTTTTTCACTGAACCAATTTGCATATTCTTGCTGTATTTTTATAATGTCATTAAGCTTTTTTAGTTGCTCTCTTGCTATTGCTGCTGAAAGTTCAGTTCCTCTTAGGTTTTGTCCTACCATCGACAATATACTCTCATCAAATTGATTTAATTTTCCCTGTCTTTCAATGTCATTGACAACAGCCTCTGAGTGATTGCATGAAAGTTTAAGTTTAAAAGCTATATCATCGTTGTCAGTGCATATCACGCCACCTTCGCCACAATTTATATGCTTATGCCTATTTAACGAAAACACTCCGATATCGGACAACGTTCCTGCATATTTCCCTTTATATTTTGCCCCAATGCTTTGTGCGGCATCTTCTATAACAATAAGATTATGCCTTCTTGCAATGGCATTTATAGCATCAAAATCAGCGGGCAAACCAAATAAATCCACCGCAATTATAGCTTTGGTTTTATCTGTGATTTTGTCCTCAATCTTTTCAGGATCCATACAAAAAAAGTCTTTTTCAATATCCACGAATACCGGCTTTGCCCCGAATAAAAGCGGAACACTTGCCGAACATGTCATAGAATAGCAAGTAACCAAAACTTCATCACCGGCTTTTAAGCCTATAGCATTGCAAGCTGCCCACAAGCCACTGGTTGCCGAATTACAAAATACGGAGTGCTTAACACCAAAATACTGAGACCATTCACTTTCTAATGCTCTCACTTCATTTCCACCGTTAAATTCTTCTGAAAAGTTTCCTTGGTAGCCTGAAAGTTCCCCTGATTCCATAACTCTAATTACTGCTTCTAATTCTTCTTTGCCTATCATATTTTATTCGCTCCTTCTATTTTTTGAATACAAATAACTTATATGTTGCATCTATAGCACCCGTTTCAAAAGCTTTCATAACTTGACTGAGTGTAATATTACCCTGTTCTTTTGTGCTATAATAATTTGAATATGCATTATATATTCCGAAACATTGAAACATATTGAATAAATCTAGTAATTCATGCTCAGAAAAATTACGCGTTATGTCTTTTATCTTTTCGCCCCACTCTGAACCGTCTTTTGCCACAGTTATAAATACAAGTCCACCAGGTTTTAAGACTCGGTAAAATTCTTTTGCTATTTCCTTTATGTAATTATTATCCTTAATATGGATTAATACGCCTAAATTGAAAATAATATCAAATGCATTATCATTATATGACATAGTTTTAATATCCCCGGAAGAATATGTTATCCCAGTTGGACTATTTTCTTCTGCATAATTGATTATATCCTTACTCAAATCTATACCATAACAATTTGTTTGTTCGGCTCCCAATTCGCATATTTTGCGAAGCATTCTTCCATTTCCGCAGCCAGCATCCAATATTCTCAGGCTTGGCAAATTTTCTTTATTATTATTAAACATAGAATGAGTAACTTGGCTCATTAACATAAATTCATTAAATAAATCAATAATAGTATTATTGTTGATTTGTTCTTTTATATTTGTACTCGACAATCCTTTATAATAATAATTATCAAATACCTCATTTAATCTTTTTTCTTCATTTCCAATCATTCTTATTTTCCTCCTGTTTTAGTTGCACATATTTCTTTCCATATTTTTTATTAAAATATTCGCAATTTCAATGGCTGGCATTTTCAGTATCGGAGATAATTTTAAAGCTATATTACACTGATAATCAACATTCGGCTGTTTGCTTTTTGTGATTTCAATTTTCAATTGACTATGCATAACTATTTTGCCTCTCCATTAATTCAAAACATATTTCTAAAGAATGCAATGCTTGTTCTCCTTTGCATTTCAGCGGCTCCTCGCCTTCAAGGAACTTATATATATTGTTAACAATGTGCCAATGTGACTTATTGTAGTATTCCCATACAGGCATATCACCAACTCGCACCTCGCTGAATACATGTTTTTCATAATATACTTTCAGATCCCATACTCTATATGATTCTGTTGGTATTTCAACTATTCGATATTTCTCTGCACCTATCATGTTAAAAAAATCTATCCCGTGGCTTGCAGTATGCAGCCATCCCTTGTTGAATACACATGTAGCATATGTCGGCTTGCCATATTGTCTTAGATAATTATAATGTGGTAAATACCTCCTAGTGTAGTTCACGGCAAGAGGAATTCCCTTGGATTTATACAATTCCACAATTTCCTTTGCTTGCTGCAAATTTGTGCATATTGGTTTTTCACACATGACAAGTTTTAGTGGATATTCTGCTAGTTGCTTTAAAATATCGTAATGAGAATTGTCCGAAGTGGCTACAACTGCAATATCAATTTCCTCGGCATGTAAAACGCATGAATCAAACTTATTAAGCTTAAGCCATCTGCCACCCCAAATACTTGCCGCATTTTTAGCCTTTTCAAAATCTTTATCATAAAATAAAATCTTATTATCAAATCCAGAATGTTCAACGAATGCATGTGCAAAATTTATTATTTTATTTTCGCTTTTTTGTTGGTCTACCCCTGCCCCTTGCTTTCCGCACCCCACCACTAATACGTTCCACTGTTTCATTTTTCTTTTCGCTCCCCCCAATATTTTTATATGCGTTTTCAAGTTCATGGAAATAAATAAAACAGCTAATTAACTAGCTGTTTCTTTAAAGTTATTTG